>JAABUV010001245.1_pt1 | contig 37246 bp, 32 predicted proteins | sample 5559971 | NCBI WGS metagenome assembly JAABUV01 (sample SAMN10711881, study PRJNA513362) | rock metagenome | isolation source: Antarctica rocks | place: Antarctica: Victoria Land, Knobhead nord | collected 2015-12-19
TACAATCACTAACTATTTTTGTCAAGCGGACGGCGGTACACTGATAGCATGAGCACGCGCACGCGCGGGACCACCGCCGACTACTACGCCGTCCTCGGCGTCACTCCTACCGCCGGTCAGGCCGACCTACGCCGCGCCTACCGCGCGGGCGCGCGCGCGCTGCACCCCGACGTCAACAAGGCGCCCGACGCCGCCGCGCGCTTCGCCCTCCTGACCGCGGCCTACGACACGCTCGCCGACCCCGGCCGCCGCCGCGCCTACGATCTCTCCCGGAGCTCGGGGAACGGAACCGCGCGGCCGCCGGCGTGGGGCGCCTCGGACATGCCCGAGGCGGCGCGCGACCACGCCCAAGCGCCCCACCGCGACCCGACCGCCCCAATGGCCCAGCCCTCGCTGCGCGGCCTCGACGTGCGCCAGACCATCCACCTGACCCTGCGTGAGGCCGCTTTCGGCGCGGACCGGACGATTATCGTGCCGCGCCGCGACTATTGCCCCACCTGCCGTGGGACCGGCGGCGCGCCCGGCACGGCGGTGCGGCAGTGCCCGCGCTGCCACGGGATCGGGCGCGGCCCGCGTAAGGATGAGGCGTGCCCGCGCTGCCACGGCAGCGGCGGCGCCCCGGCCACACCCTGCGCGACGTGCGACGGCCGCGGCACGCTCCCGGACGACGCCACGTTTCCGCTGCACTTCCCTGCCGCGATCGAGGACGGTGAGGAGTTGCGCATCAAGAATGAAGGCAACCCCGGCCCACAGGGCGGCCCGCGCGGCGACCTGCGTATCCGCGTGGAGGTCGAGCGCGACCCGGCGCTGCGCCGCCGGGGGTCCGAGGTCTACGCCGACATCACGCTCACACCCGAGCAGGCGGCGCGGGGCGGGACCATCGAGGTCCCGACGCTGCGCGCCCCACGCCGCCTGCGGCTGCCCCCCAACGTCGCCGACGGCGCCGCCTTCGTGCTACGCGGCCAGGGCCTGCGCCTCAAAGGTAAGTGGAAGCGCGGCGACCAGCATGTCACCATACACGTCGAGTCGGGAGTCGGGAGTCGGGAGTCGGGAGTCGGGAGTCGGGAGTCGGGAGTCGGGAGTCGGGAGTCGGGAGTCGGGAGTCGGGAGTCGGGAGTCGGGAGTCGGGAGTCGGGAGTCGGGAGAAAGTCTGGCTAGTACAGCGTAACGTGCAGCCTGCGCTCTGGCGTCGCACGCCTGACGCTCACGACCCACGACTCCTGACTCCCGACTAATAACTGGAGGGATTCGCCAAGTGAATCAGTACGACACGGTCATCGTGGGCGCGGGGCCGGCCGGCGCGAGCGCGGCGCGCGTCCTCGCCGAGGGCGGGGCGCGCGTCCTGCTCATCGACAAGGCCAAGCTGCCGCGCTACAAGCCTTGTGGCGGCGGACTCACCGTGCGCGCGCGCGCCGCCGCGCCAGGGACGGCCCTCTTCGCGCCCGAAACGCGCGCCGACCGCGCCGTGCTGGCCTACGGGACACAGCGCGTGGAGTGCGCGCTGCCGGAGCCGGTCACGATGGTCATGCGTGACCGCTTCGACCACTTCCTCGCGGGGCAAGCCGCCGCCGCGGGGGCCGAGGTGCGCGACGACACGCGGCTCAGGAACATGGAGCGCGTCGGCGCGGGCCTGCGCCTGCTGGTGGGCAAAGAGACGATCGAGGCGCGCTACGTCGTCGGGGCCGACGGGTCCAATGGCGTCACCGCGCGTCTGGCCGGCTTCGCGCCGCCGCGCCACATCGCCGCCGCGCTGGAGGTCGAACTGGCCGTCCCCGAGCGGGCGAGGGCGCGCTACGAGCGGTCCGCCCTGTTCGATTTCGCGGCGGTCCACAGTGGCTACGGCTGGATCTTCGGCAAGGGCGACCACCTCTCGGTGGGCGTCGGGTATTTCCTGTCGGGCCGGCCGCACGAGAAGCGCGATCTGCGCGCCGCGCTGGCTCGCTTCCTGGCCGCGCACCCTGACCTACGCGACGGCAAGACGCTGCTCCAACAAGGCCACCGCGTGCCGTTGGCGGGCGCGCGCAAGACGGCGCGGCGCGGGCCGGTGCTGCTGGCGGGCGACGCCGCGGCGCTGGCCGACCCCATCACCGGCGAGGGCATTAGCTACGCGCTCATCAGTGGTTGTCGCGCCGGATCGGCGCTCCTAACCGCGCTACATGGCGACGGCGACGGCGACGGCGACGGCGACGAGCGGGCGCTGGACGACTACGACCGCTACCTACGACGGGAGTTGTGGCGCGACCTTCCGCACGCGCGCGTCGTAGGGACACTGGCCTACACCTACCCCCGGCAACTGCTGCGCCTCGTCGCGCGACACCCCCACGCGCGAGATAGCCTCGCCGCCGCTGTCGGCGGCGCGTCCTCGTACCGCGACCTCACCGCCGCTGTCCTGCGCCGCGCCCCACACCTATTGCGCGACGCCCCGTGACACAGAGTCTTTAGTCCCCTCACCCCCGCCCCATGCGGATTGGTCTCTCTGCGCTCCGCTCCGCCAGCCCAACCGGCTCTCCCTCCAGGGGCGAGGGGAGAAACCCGTGACTCGCCGGGCAGCTCCCCTCTCCCGCGTCAGGGAGAGGGGTCGGGGGTGAGGGCCGTGGTTGCGTGTCGTGAAACGCGGCATGTACACTGTCGAGGTACACCGTTTAGCCAGGAGAATTGTCATGCTCGACAGCACACCTCAGGACAAGCTCGGTCTTCTCGATCGCCTCGCACGCGGCCCCGTCATCTGCGCGGAGGGCTACCTCTTCGAGTGTGAGCGGCGCGGCTACCTGCAGGCCGGCGCCTTCGTGCCTGAGGTCGTGCTCGACCATCCCGAAGTGGTAGCCGAGTTGCACCGCGAATTCGTGCACGCGGGCTCCGATGTCGTCGAGGCCTTCACCTACTACGCGCACCGTGAGAAGATGCGTATCGTCGGCAAAGAGCATCTCCTGGAGGAGATGAACCGCCAGGCCCTCGCCATCGCCAAAGAGGTCGCGGCCGAGTCGGGCGCACTGCTGGCCGGCGACATCTCCAACACCAACGTCTACGTGGGCGACGCGGCGTCGGCGGCGGCTACGCGCGCTATGTTCGAGGAGCAGGTCGGCTGGGCGGTCGACGCCGGCGTCGACTTCGTGATCGCCGAGACCATCTCGTACGGCGAAGAAGCCTTGATCGCCCTCGACGTGATCAAGAGGGCGGGCCTACCGGCCGTCGTCACCGTGTCCGTCCACCAGGAGGGGACGCTGCGCGAGGGCTGGACGCCCGCGGAGACCTGCAAGCGCTTGGAGGCGGCCGGCGCCGATGTCGTGGGCGTGAACTGTCACCGCGGACCGCGCACGATGCTGCCGCTACTTGGTGATATCCGCAGCGCCGTGAGCTGCTATGTCGCCGCCCTGCCCGTGCCCTATCGCACCACCCCGGACGAGCCCACGTTCCAGTCGCTGCGCGACCCCGCCTACCCGAATCTGCCGGATGGCCGCCCGTTCCCCGTGGCGCTCGATCCCTTCACCTGCAACCGCTACGAGATCGCGGACTTCGCGCGCGCGGCCTACGACCTCGGGGTCACCTACCTCGGCGTCTGCTGCGGCGACGCGCCCCACCATATCCGCGCCATGGCCGAAGCCCTTGGACGGACACCGCCCGCGAGCAAATATACGGCCGACATGTCCAAGCACGCCTTCCTCGGCACGAACGCCAGCCTTAAGAAGGAAAACACCGCGTTCGCCAGCCACTTGTAACGAGCGGCCTGACCTTAATAGGTCAGGCCCACGACGGGGGCCGTCACAATATAGATGAAAGATAGGGTCAGGTATGACAGCAAACGGAGCACACAGCGCCAAACGCGACTACGAGTACATCGTGCTGGGGCTGGGCGGACTCGGCAGCGGGGCCGCCTACTGGCTGGCGCGCCGCGCTGGGGCGGAGGTGCTGGGCCTGGAGCAATACGAGCTCAACCACGAGAAGGGCGCGTCCGAAGACCACTCGCGCATCGTCCGCCTCGCCTATGAGAAACCCGCATACGTCGAGCTCGCCCGCCACAGCTACACGGCCTGGAACGAGGTGGAGCGCGACGGCGGCGAGCCGCTGATCGTGATCACCGGCGGCCTCGACCTATTCCCGCCAACCGACTCGGCCGTGCCCATGCAGGATTTCGTCGACAGCATGATCGCGCATGACGTGCCGTTCGAGCAGCTGGACGCCGCTGAGACGATGCGCCGCTATCCACAATTTCGCCTCGAGGACGGGACGGTCAGCTTCTATCAGGCCCAGAGCGGGTTCGCGCCGGCCCACAAATGCAACGCGGCGCACCAACGCCTGGCGCGCCAACACGGCGCCACGCTGCTGGACAACACGCCCGTCACCGCGATCGCGCCGCTGGCCGACGGCGTCGAGGTCACGACACCCGGCGCGACCTACCGCTGCCGCCGCCTGATCGTGGCGGCCGACGCCTGGACCAACGAGGTCTTGCGTCCCCTCGGCGTGCGCCTGCCGCTCACCTGCACCCAGGAGCAGGTGACATACTATGCCTCGCCTCACCTGCGCGACTACCAGCCCGACCGCTTCCCCATCTGGATTTGGCGGGACAACCCCAACTTCTATGGCATCCCCGTCTACGGCGAGGAGCAGGGCGTCAAAGTGGCGCAAGACTGCGGCGGGCGCGAGGTCACGCCCGCGACGCGCACCTTCGAGCCCAACCTGGATACATTGGCGCGCGTGGACCACTTCATGCGCTGCACGCTGCCCACGGCGCGCGGGCCGATCCTCTACACCAAGACCTGTATGTATACGATGCCGCCGGACCGCGACTTCGTGATCGACACGCTCCCCGACTACCCGCGGGTGTCACTGGCGCTCGGCGCGGGTCACGGCTTCAAGTTCGCCTCGATCATCGGGCGTGTCCTGAGCGAGCTCGCCATCGACGGCGCGACATCCTACAACATCGCCCCCTTCGCCATCGACCGGCCCCTCCTGACCATGGACAAACCGCCCCGTGTGTTCGAGGAGTACCTGGAGAAGAATAAGGAACCAGTCGATAGTCGATAGTCGATAGTCGTTAGAAAGACGATCTAACGACTATCGACTATCGACTATCGACTACAAAGGACACACCAATGAATGAGCCCGGGCATGGTGGGCGCGACTACGCGCCGGAGACGCGGTTGCTGCACGGGACGCTGCGGCCGGGCGAGGCCGCCCCGGTCGCTCCGCCGATCTTCCAGACCAGCACCTTCCAGATGCGCACGCCTGAGGAGGGCGCGGCCATGGCGGCCGAGGTCGCGCCGGCCATGCTCTATGGGCGCCTCGGCACGCCTAACACCAAGCAGGTCGAGGCGATGCTGGCCGACCTGGAGGGCGCCGAGGCGGCGCTGGCGTTGGGCTCGGGCATGGCCGCGGTCACCATCGCCCTGATGGCCAACTTGCGCGCCGGAGACCATGTGGTCGCGCAGGTCACCCACTACACGGCCACACTCTCGCAAATGACCACGACCCTGCCGCGCTACGGCATTGACGTAACGCAGGTCGACCAGACCGACACGGAGGCGTTCGCCCGCGCCGTGCGGCCGGCTACGCGCGTGGTCTACACCGAGTCGCCCACTAACCCGACCCTGGAACTGACCGACCTGCGCGCCACGGCGGAGATCGCCCACGCCGCCGGCGCCCTCGCCATCACCGACAGCACCTTCGCCTCCTCGTACAACCAGCGTCCGCTCGACCTGGGCTACGACGTGGTGGTGCACAGCGCCACCAAGTACCTCAATGGGCACAGCGACGTAACGGCGGGCGTCATCCTGAGCACACAGGAACGCATCGACGCGATGTGGGATTTTTTGCGGCAATACGGTCCCGTGCTGCACCCGTTCGACGCCTGGTTGCTGCAGCGTGGGCTGCGCACCTACCCGCTACGCATGGAGCGGCACAACCACAACGCCATGGCTGTCGCGCGCTTCCTGGAGGGACACCCGGCCGTGGCGCGCGTGCACTACCCCGGCCTGCCCTCGCACCCGCAGCATGACCTGGCGCGGCGACAGATGACCGGCGGCTACGGCGGCATGGTCACCTTCGAGGTCAAAGGCGGCTTCGCGGCCGCCTATCGCCTCGTGTCGCGCACGGAAGTGTGCGTGCTCGCCGTGAGCCTGGGCGCGGTGGAGACCTTGATCACCCACCCCGCCTCGATGGTACACGCCTTCCAGAGCGACGCGGAGCGCGACGCGGCCGGCATCGCGCCGGGGCTGATCCGCCTCTCCGTAGGCATCGAGCGCGTCGAGGATATCATCGACGACCTGGATCGCGCGCTGGCGTAGCGACGTGAGGTAGAAACGGTCATGAGTATTGCCACATACATCCACGACCTGAGCTGGGAGGACATCCCCGACGGCGTGCGTTCGCAGGCCCGGCGCTGCCTGCTCGACACGCTGGGCGCGGCCATTGGCGGCCGGCAAACCGACCTGTCACGCATCATCCACGACTATGCCGCCACGGTATACCAGGGACAGGGCGCGCGCTTGTGGCTGGACGGCCGCGCGGTATCGCCCCCAGGAGCAGCCCTTGCCAACGCCATGACTATCGACGCCCTGGACATCCACGACGGCCACAGGCTCGTCAAGGGCCATGCCAGCGTGGCTCTCGTGCCGGCGGCCCTGGCGACACTCGGCCTGGCCGCGGGAGACGCCGTCACTCCCGTTTCAGGCCGTGAGCTCCTGACGACCCTCGTGGTGGGCTGGGAAGTGGCGTTGCGCGCTGGCCGCGTGCTCCATGCCACTGCCAAGGATTACCATGCCTCGGGCGCGTGGAGCGCGCTCGGCTGCGCCGCCATCACATCGCGGCGGCTCGGATTGGGTGCGGAGGCGACGCGCCACGCCCTGGGCATCGCCGAATACCACGGCCCCCGCGCCCAGATCATGCGCTGCGTCGACCATCCCACCATGCTCAAGGATGGCTCGGGCTGGGGCGCTATGGCGGGCGTGAGCGCGGGCTTGCTCGCGCATGCCGGGTTCACCGGCGCGCCAGCGGTGACGGTCGAAGCGGCGGAGGTAGCGGACATCTGGTCCGACCTGGGCCGGACCTGGGTGACGGCCGAGCAAGACTTCAAGCCCTACGCCGTGTGCTACTGGGCGCAGCCCGCCATCGCCGGCGCGCTGGCGCTGCGGCGCGCCCACCGTCCGCCGCTGGAGACCATCCGGCGCATCCGCGTGTCCACCTTCCGCGAGGCCACTCACCTGGACCTCCCTCGGCCGCGGACGACGGAAGAGGCCCAGTACAGCCTGCCGTTCCCGGTCGCGGCCGCGCTCGTGCACGGGCGGCTGGGCGCCGGCGAGTTGACCGGCGAGGCCCTGCGGGACCCCCGCGTCCTGGATCTCTCCGACCGCGTGGAGCTCGTCGACGAGCCAGACTACGACCGGCGCTTCCCCGTGGAACGCATCGCGCGCGTCTATATCGAGACCAGTACGGGCGAGGTGTTCGACTCGGGCGAGGCAGAGGCGTTGTGGGATGGACCAGGTTTGCCGGCCGACGCCGAGCTGCGCGAGAAGTTCCGCTGGCTAACGCGCGGACGTCTCCCGGCGTCGCGATCGGCCGCGCTCGAAGAGGCGGCCTGGGACTGCGCCCGCCTCCCCGCAGCGTCGACCCTGCTCTCCTTGCTGGCGCCGCGGGGAGAGCCGGCCACGACCGGCGCGCTGTAGAGAAGGCAGGGGGTGCGCGCCACTTTTTCGCGCCGAGCATCTACGGGGACCGCCGCCGCTCGCTGCGCTGCCCGGCGGCCTGTCGTTGCCGGCGACCGTACTGCATGTGGCGAACCTCGTGGCCGCACCCGTGAGCCGCCGGGCAGCGCAGCGAGCGGCGGCGGTCCCCGTAGATACGGCCAGCCACGCTATTACTCAGTCACCGCGAAAAAGTGGCGCGCAAAAGCAGGGTAGTGACTGCATCATCACTCCCCCATATGGTATGTTTTGTTCATGTCGCAGTCATAATCGCCATGGTAAGGTAGCAAGGTGATTGCCATGATATTGCCATGGTAAGGTAGCAATGACGCCGGCAGCGTGGACCACGAGGCTGCGGAGAGCAGTCAAAACGCGGTACATCCTGGTTGGATTATAGGAGGCCAGAGATGGACGACGAATTCAAGGAATTATGGGCACAGTTCAGGGGCGGTCAGATTACGCGACGCGACTTCGTGCAGAAGGGCGTCGCCCTTGGCATGACAGTCTCGGCACTGGGGTTACTCCTGCATAACGCCGCTCCGGCTTTGGCGGCAGGCCCGCGCCGGACGGCCCTCTCGCCGCGCAAGGGCGGCACAATGCGCGTATCGGACCCAGGGCCGACACCGGGCGGACTGGACCCCGCCCAGCAGCAGGACACGGCGACAATCGGTATCTGTCACAACATCTACAACTTCCTGGTCCGCGTCGATAACCACCTCATCCCCTACCCGGATCTGGCCACGAGTTGGTCCTTTTCGAAGGACGGCCTGACCTGGACCTTCCCCCTGCGTACGGGCGTCACGTTCCACAGCGGCAAATCACTCACCGCCGATGACGTGATCTACTCCCTCAACCGTATCAAAACGTTAAAGCTGGGCGGATCGACGAACCTCGCCACGATCGCCAAGATCACCAAGACGGACGACCACACCGTGGTCTTCCACCTCTCGGCGCCAACCCCCGACCTACCCGCCGATCTGGCCGATTACCACATGTGCATCGTCGAGAACAACTTCGACCCGACGATAAAGGCCGGGTACGCCAAGTTCACCACCCACCCCTCGGGGACGGGTCCGTTCATGCTGAAGGACTACGTGCCGGGTGACCACGCGACGATCGTGCGCAACCCGCGCTACTTCGAATCGTCGTATCCGTACCTCGACGCCGTCAAATACGTCTACCTACCACAGCCGACGACGCAGGTCGCGGCCGTGCAGTCCGGCCAGGTGGACTTTGTGCAGGTCCTGACTCCCGCGCAGGCCGCTCCCCTCAAGCAAGCGTCGGGGTTGAAGATCGTGACCCTCACGTCCACGGGCTTCCGCAACATGCGCATGCGCTCGGACCGCAAGCCGTTTAGCGACCCGCGGGTGCGCAACGCCTTCAAGTACATGGTCGACCGCAAGGCCATCGACCAGGTCCTGTCCACCGGCCTGTCGCCGCTCGGCAACGATCAGCCGATCTCGCCGGCCTTCACCCAGTGGCATAGCGACATCGGTACACGGCCACGCGACGTGGCGAAGGCGCAGCAGTTGTTGAGCGCGGCCGGCTATACCAAAGACAAGCCTCTGAACGTCACCCTCTACGCGCAAGACTACGCCGGCATTCTGGAGTTCGCCACCGCCTTCCAGCAGATGGCCGGCGATGTGCCCAACGTCCAGGTCAAGATCCACACGGAGTCCCTGACCACATACTACGCCGCGGATTGGCTGCAGGTCGACTTCGCCATCACCTCGTGGGGCGCCCGGCCCACCCCGCAGGAGTTCCTGAACCTGATCTACAAGACCGGCGCCATCTGGAACGAAGGGCACTACAACAACGCCACGCTCGACGCGATGATCACCCGTGTGGGCGCGACATCGGACGCGGCGCAGCGCAAGAGCCTGTACAAGCAGATCTCCACGATGATCAGCGACAACGGCCCGTCGATTATCGCGGCGTACGACGTATGGACCCTGCCGGTGCGCGACCGGGTACAGGGCTTCACACCGCTGCCCGACACTTTCCACTACTTCAAGACCGCCTGGCTCTCGTCCTAGACAGGACGCCAACAGACGCGGGAGGGGAGCAGGCGCGATCGCGCCTGCTCCCTCCTCGCGTGTTCTAGCGTATTCACTGGGAGCGCCGGCTTCCAGCCGGCAAGCCGTCGCGGGCGAGCGGGTTCGCCGTGACCAACAGCGTGGTCACGACCGTTTGCCGGCTGGAAGCCGGCGCTCCCAGTAGATACGAAGCGTGTCGCGCACCCTGCTCCCCTTTCACAAGTTGACAGGGAAGATGAACAGTGCTACGCTCACGGTACGCTTTTGGCGATCACATGGGAGGCCCCATACTATGCGACAATTCATTATTCGCCGGTTACTCCTTATCGTCCTCGTTCTCTTTCTGGTCTCATTACTCGTCTTCTTCATCACCAGCGTGATTCCGGGCGACACCGCTCAGGCTATCCTGGGTCAAACCTCTACTCCAGCCACTCTGGCCGCGCTCCGCCACCAACTGGGATTGGACCAACCGCCGCCCATTCGCTATCTACAATGGCTCGGCCACCTCCTCACGGGGAACCTGGGTACATCGCCCACGATGTCGCTGCCGATAGGGCCGCTGATCTTGAACAAGTTGGGCAACTCCTTGATCCTGGCCATAGCCGCCTTCCTGTTTACGATCCCGCTCTCCTTGCTGCTCGGCGTCATCGCCGGTCTCAACAAGAACCGCTGGCCGGACAGCATTATCTCCCTGGTCACGCTCGCCGGCGTCGCGCAGCCGGAGTTCGTCACCGGCACCTTTCTGATCATCATTTTCGCGACCTGGTTACACATCCTGCCCTGGGGCAGAATATCGCCGCCTTGGTGCTGCCCGTGATTACGCTCTCCCTGGTCTTGCTCGCCTACATCGGGCGCATGACGCGCACCAATGTGATCGACGTGATGGAGACCGACTACATCCGTAGCGCGGTCCTGAAAGGGTTGCCGTATCGGCGGGTCGTACTGCGGCATGCCCTGCGCAACGCGCTGCTGCCGTCGATCACCATCATCGCCTCCAACGTGGGCTGGCTCCTGGGCGGTATCGTGATAACAGAGACCCTCTTCGGCTACCCCGGCCTGGGGCGCCTGCTTCTGTTCGCGGTACAGAGCCGCGATGTCCTGGTGATCCAGGACATCACGCTGTTGATCGCCGTCATTTTCGCGTTCTCCAACCTAGCCGCCGATATCCTGTACGCCGTGCTTAATCCGCGCGTGCGCTACGCCTAAGTCGGAAGTCGTGAGTCGGAAGTCGTGAGAAGGTACTGAACTATTGACCCTGAACCAATACGCCATTAACCGCCAACATCCCTCCGCGATAACTCACGACTTCCGACTCACGACTTCCGACTTCCGACTCACGACTCACGACTCACGACTCACGACTGACTAATCGAGAGCAAGGTGACCTATGAACCTTACGCAGAAGCCCCGCGTACCCCCCTTGGGCGTTCGTCCCACCGGCGTCGGCCCGCGTCGTCGGGGTGGGGGCGCGGCCTGGTGGTGGAGGCAGGCGCGGGCGCAGCCGCTGGCCGCGATTGGCGCGGCGATCATACTGGTCTGGGTGTTCATCGCCATCTTCGCGCCGGTCATCGCGCCCTACAGCTACAAGCAGGGCGACTACATTCTGGCGGGACCGTCACTCCAGCATCTATTCGGTAAAGATAACTTCGGGCGCGATGTGCTCAGCCGGGTGCTGTACGGTAGTCAGACGGTCCTGTTGCTGGCCGTGCTGTCGACGCTGGCTTCCCTGATCTGCGGGACGGTGATCGCGCTCTGCGCCGGCTACTATGGGGGTATCGTCGACGAGGTGTTGATGCGCCTGGCCGACGCGGCGATGGCCCTCCCCGCGATTTTGCTGGCCTTGCTGATCCTGGCCATGCTGGGACCGAGCAGCATCGGGCTCTTTCTGTCCACCGTGATCGTGTTCACGCCCCTGGTGGCGCGCGTTGTACGCAGCGCCGTCTTACCCCTGGCCGGGCGTGAGTTTATCGCCGCGGCCAAGTTGCGCGGCGAAAAGGGGCCATCGATCATGCTGCGCGAGTTGGTCCCCAACCTGCTGGGCGTGCTGGCGGTAGAGGGCGCGATCCGGGTCGGCTACGCCATTTTCCTCATCGCTTCACTCGGCTTCCTCGGCCTAGGCGTACAGCCGCCGACGCCCGACTGGGGCGCGATGGTTTACGCTGGACAGAACTATGCTACGCAGGCGCCCTGGATGATCATCTTCCCGGCCCTGGCGATCTCCTCCCTTGTGATCAGCATCAACCTGGTGTCCGATGGCGTAAAGCAACTGGTCACGGCCCTGGATCAGCGCCGTGGCGAGACCGCCCCCGTCAACCTGGATCGTGTCGCCGAGGGTGTGGCGGCGGTCGACGCCGTAGCCGTACGGGACGCCTCATGAACGCCGATACACTGCTTGACATCCGCGATCTCTCTGTCACCTACCGGCAAGGCCGTACCGCTATCCCCGCGCTGCGCAACGTATCGCTAACCCTCAAACAGGGCGAAGCGTACGGGGTCATCGGCGAGAGCGGCTCGGGGAAAAGCACGCTCGCCTTTGCCATCATGCGCTACCTCGGAGCCAACGGGCGTATCGAATCCGGCAGCATCCTGTTCAAAGGCGAAGACATACTGCGCAAATCGGAGGGGGAGATGCGCGCCCTGCGCGGCGAGCGCATCGCCATGGTCTACCAGCAGCCGCAGGCGGCGCTCAACCCATCCATCCCAATCGGCGATCAGGTCGCCGAAGTGTTCATGACGCATACCCCCGTTTCCCAACGGGACGCTTATCGCCAGGCCGTGGAGATGCTCGAACGCGTGCGTATGACCGATCCAGCCGGGACGGCCAAGCTCTACCCGCACCAGGCCAGCGGCGGCATGCAACAGCGCGTCGTTATCGCCATGGCCCTGGCCATGCATCCCGACCTTCTTATCCTCGACGAGCCGACGACGGCCCTCGACGTGACGACACAGGCGGCTGTCCTAGAGTTGTTGGAGGAGTTGCGCCGCGATTTTGGTACCTCTCTGATCTTTGTCGCCCATGATCTCGCCGTCATCACGCGCATCTGCGAACGCGTGGCCGTCTTCTACGCGGGAGAGATGCTCGAGGAGGCCACGCTCCGCGACATCTTTCACGCCCCGCATCATCCCTACACCGCCGGGCTGCTGGAATGCTTGCCAGCGCGTGGCGTCGGCGGCGCCAGCCACACGCGCCAACCGCTCACCCCGATCCCCGGCCGCTTACCACGGCTCACCAACCTGCCATCCGGTTGCGTCTTCCAGCCGCGCTGCCGCTACGCCCACGCCAACTGTACGGAGAGCCACCCGGACCTCGTCGAAACGGGCCACGGCCACCAGGCGCGCTGCTTCTACTGGCCGGATGTGCATGTCGCGACGGGTCCGGCGAGCAACGGTCATGCGGCCGATGCGCCGCTGCTCGCCGTCAGAAGTTCCGCCGCCGATGCGCCGCTGCTCGCCGTCAGAAGTTCCGCCGCCGATGCGCCGCTGCTACGGGTCCAGGACGTCATCAAGTCGTTTGGCCGCGGAGTGGATCATAATGCGCGGGTGCTCAACAGCGTCAACATGAGCCTAAACGACGGCGCGACCATCGGGCTGGTAGGTGAGAGCGGGAGCGGCAAGACGACGCTGGCGCGCTGCATCCTTGGGCTGACCGCCGCCGATAGGGGTCATATTACATTTAAGGCGCGCGACCTGCCCTTGCACGTCGAAAACCGTGGACCCGACACGCTGCGCGACCTGCAGATGGTGTTCCAGAACCCCGACATGTCGCTCAACCCGCGGCAAACGGTGCGCACCATCCTGACGCGGCCGATCCGCCTCCTCAACCGCCTGGGCCGGAGAGACGCCGACGCCGCCGCGCGCGACCTCCTCCGCTCCGTCAACCTGGACGAGGGCTATATGGACCGCTACCCCAACCAATTAAGTGGTGGCGAGAAGCAGCGTGTCGCCATCGCGCGCGCCTTCGCCACGCGCACCAAGCTCGTGCTCTGCGACGAGCCCGTGTCCGGCCTGGACGTCTCGGTCCAGGCGACGGTCCTCAACCTGCTGCAGGACCTGCAGGCGCGCTGGGGGACGGCGTACCTGTTTATCTCGCACGACCTGGAAGTCGTCCAGTATCTGGCCGACCGCATCGTGGTGATGTACCGCGGCAACATCGTCGAGACGGGCACGACCGACCAGGTCTTCAGCGGCCCCAACCACCCCTATACCGAACTGCTGCTCGCGTCGATCCCACGACCCGATCCCGACGCGCCGCGGACGCGGCTGGCGCTGGAGAGCGAAACGCGCACGGAAGCAAGCGACGGCGTCGGCTGCCCCTTCAAGGGGCGGTGCCACCGCCACATAGGCCCCATCTGTGACACGGAGTTCCCGCCGCTGCGCACCGTGGCCGGGGGGCACCTCACGCTCTGCCACCTGCCAATCGACGAGCTGCCGACGGCCGCGACCCAGGTCATGGGCGCGGAACCCCAGGCTGTGTCTTGACACCGACGCCCCCAGGGCCATTTAGTTCTTATGGCGATCACGCGGCCCTCACCCCCAACCCCTCTCCCTGACGCGGGCGAGGGGGGCTGCCGCGCGTCTCCGCGGCCACGCCCATGACCATACGACTCGGTGGACCCTGATGGGTTCCCGGCGACGGTGTGCCGCGGGGACCGCGGCGGTCCCCGTAGAAACGCCGGTCGCGGATAATTCACGCGCCCTGCCGACGCCCCATCGTCAGTTCACGGCATGCCACTAGCATGCTATACTCGCCGTATGGGAGCGATGCACGTCAAAAATATTTCAGAGGACCTCCACGAAGCCGTGCGGCAACGTGCCGAGGAGGAAGGCATGACAGTCAGCGACTACCTTCTGACGCTGATCCGGCGCGATCTTGCCGTACCCTCGCAACGCCAATGGCTTGCCGAGTTAAGCACGCGTACCCCCTTTAATGGGGACGATATTGTCAAGACTCTTGACGACGTTCGTTCCCGGCGCGACGACCATCTTCTTGGAGGATGATAATTGCCCATCGTCGTCGATGCTTCCGCGTTTGTGGAACTATTGTTGCAAACGAGCTGGGCAGCGGCGGTAGTAAAGGCCGTAGGCGGGACGGAAATGGTAGCACCGGACCTGCTGAACGTCGAAGTGCTTTCCGTCCTACGAAAATTAGAACAAAATGGCACGCTGACCGCCGCTAGGGCGCTACAAGCGGTGTCCGATCTATCCCGAATTCCATTGCAACGGTTGCCAACGCTCCCCCTGCTGTCCGGTGTGTGGACGCTACGATCCAATGTCTCGCCGTATGGCGCCTGCTACGTCGTCGCCGCGCGAATACTGGGTTGTTCGCTTGTGACAGCTGATGTACGCCCCACACGGGCGCTGAACTTAGGCGTTACTGTAGTCCTTGTATAAGTTCATTATGACCTGAGATGGGGACCGACTATGGTAGATCAAATGGACCGAACGCGGGCGGATACGACGCACGCCGACCTGGATGTCGCGATCGCGGCGCTACAGGAGCATAAGGACCACTGGGCGCGCCTGCCTGTGGGCAAGAAAATCCCCTATCTGATACGGATGCGCCGCGCGACGGGCGCGGTGGCCGCGCGCTGGGTACGCGCGGCCGCCGCGGCCAAGGGTATTCCCGCCGATTCTCCGCTCGTGGGCGAGGAGTGGATGTCCGGCCCCTGGGCGCTGGTCTTCGCGCTCAACCGTCTGATCGAGACGATGTGTGCCATCGCCAGGGACGGCACGCCCGCGCTCGACCCCAAAGCGGTGCGTACGCGCGCCGGCGGGCAGGTCGTCGTCGACGTCTTCCCGCTCAACCTGTACGACAAGCTGCTCGTCAACGGCGTCACGGCCGAGATCTGGATGCGGCCGGAGGTCACGCCCGAGACGCTGGCCGATACCATGGCGGTGTTCTACAAGCAGCGGGAGCCGGAGGGCAGGGTCGCGCTCGTGCTCGGCGCGGGCAACATCGCCAGCATCCCGCCGCTCGACGTGCTCTACAAGCTCTACGCCGAGGGCCACGTCTGCCTGCTCAAGATGAACCCCGTCAACGATTACCTCGGCCCCTTCTTCGCGGAGATCTTCGCGCCGCTGATCCGCGATGGCTACCTGCGCCTGGCCGACGGTGGCGCCGACGCCGGCGCGTACCTGTGCGCGCACCCTGGCGTCGACGAGATCCACATGACCGGGAGCGATAAGACACACGACGCCATCGTGTTCGGGATCGGCGAGGAGGGCGCGGCGCGCAAACGGACCGACCACCCCGTCAACGACAAGCCGATCAGCAGCGAACTCGGCAACGTCAGCCCGACCATCGTCGTGCCCGGTCCCTGGAGCGAGGCCGACTACCAATTCCAGGCCGCGCACATCGCCACGCAGAAGATGCACAACGGCGGCTTCAACTGCATCGCCGCACAGGTACTGGTGCTGCCCGAGGGGTGGGAGGGGACGCCGCGGCTGCTGGAGCAGGTGCGGGAGACGCTGCGCGGCCTAGCCCCGCGCGACGCCTATTACCCCGGCGCTGACCAACGCCAGCGGGCCTTCGTGGAACACCATCCCGACGCCGAGTTACTCGACCCCGAGGGCGAGGACTCCGTCCCGCGCACGCTCATCACCGGCATAGATGCGCGCGACCGCGACGACATCTGCTTCCGCGCCGAGGCGTTCGCCGGCATGCTGGCGGTGACGACCCTGCCGGGCGCGGACGCGGCGGAGTTCCTGCGCAACGCCGTGGCCTTCTGCAACGACGCGCTGTGGGGCACGCTAGGCGCCAATATTTTGATCCACCCCAAGACGGCGAATGAGTTGGGTCCGGCCTTTGAGCAGGCCATCGCCGACCTGCGCTACGGCTGCGTCGCCGTCAACGCCTGGACCGGCGTGGGGTTCCTGCTGGCGCCGGCCAGCTGGGGCGCCTACCCCGGTCACACGCGCAATGATATCCAGAGCGGCACGGGCGTGGTACACAACACCTTCCTGTTCGACAAGCCCCAGAAGAGCGTGGTGCGCGCGCCGTTCGCGCCGTTCCCGCGCTCGCTCGCCACGGGCGAGTTCACCATATTGCCGACGCCGCCGTGGTTCGTCACCAACAAGCAGGCGCACAACGTGGGACGCCGCCTGGTCCGGTTCGAGGTCAATCCGGGCATCCGCCATGTGCCCGGCATCTTCGCCGACGCGCTCAGAGGCTAGGCAAGCTAGGAGAATGTAAATGATCGCGAAACGCGTCCATGGGCCGTTTTGGACGGTCGAGCAATATCTGGAGATGGAGCGCCAGTCGCCCATCCGTCACGAGTTCATCGACGGCTACGTCTATGCAATGGCCGGCGGGACGCAGCGCCATGATCGGATCGTGCGCACGATCACGCGGCTGCTGGAGGATCATCTGGAGGATAATCCATGCCAGGTCTTCTCCATGAATATGAAAGTACGCCTGGCAAACGACAAGGATTATGTCTACGCCGACGCGACCGTGACATGCGACCCGCGCGATGTCGCCAACGATCTCTCCGACCACATCAGCGACCCGCTCCTGGTCGTCGAAGTGCTCTCGGACTCGACGGAGAAGCACGATCAAGGAACGAAGTTCGATCTATACAGGGACCGCGACACGCTCATAGAGTATATGTTGATCGAAACGGAGCACGTCGGGGTCGAGGTGCGCACGCGCGACGCGGACGGGGTGTGGTCCGCCACGACGTACGGCCCCGGTCAAGCGGTGTATCTGGCGAGCGTCGATATGGACATTCTTGTTCAGGAGCTATATCGTGGAACCGCATTGTGATCGCCAGCGGGCGCCAAGCAAGACACGTAGAATAAACTGAGATGATACGCATAGAACACAGCACGGTCATACGACGTCCGGTGGAGGATGTCTTCGCGGTCGTGAGCGACGTGGCAGGCTGGCCGCGCTGGAACAAGACGGCCCGCGCGGCGCACGTCACCTCGCCGGGACCTGTGGGCCTTGGCACGACCTTCCGGCTGGAGGGCGCGATACTGGGGCGCGCCGTCGACGCGGATCACGAGGTCACGGTCTACGAGCCCCACCGCATCTTCGCGGCCAAGACGCTCTCGGGGCCGTTCCTGGCCACAGGCACGTACACCTTCGAGCCCATCCCCGAGGGCACGCGCGTCGACGTCGTCGTGGAGGGCGAGCCGGCCGGCGTCGCGCGCTTTAGCGGCGCGATGCTAACACCCGCCATCAGGAAGCAGGTCGAGACGCAGCAAGGGCATTTAAAAGAGTTGCTCGAAAACTCGTAGTTCGTCGCGAGCTTAAGAACATTGGAGATGATAAGGTAACAGCGTGTTTTGCCGCTGTTCACCTCATTGCCCGTCAGCAAAGTAGTCTAGATCGATTTGCTTCACGGTATACGTAGCTATTTCGCTAACGCCAATACCGTAATCAAGCATCAACTGAGTCAGTTGTTCGCCGTCAATCAGCACGATCTTCTTTTCGATGTTGGTAACGTAACTCTTTGCTTCCTGCGAAAACTGAGACGTTGTGATAAGCACCCCTTTTCTCGCTCTGTATCCCTCCAAGCTCCCGGCAAAGGCTTGTACTGTTGGTCTGCCAACAGTATCCTTCCACCGTTTTGCCTGTATGTGAACCACGTCGAGCCCGAGTCTATCCTCTTTGATTATGCCGTCGACACCCCCATCGCCGCTTTGCCCGACAGCTTGTCCCGCATCCTTTCTCGACCCACCATACCCCATTGCGACAAGCAAATCCACAACCAATTGCTCAAAAAACCGGGGCGAACAAGCCATGACACGCTCCAGTAGATCCTGTGCCGTCTTACTTCTAAGATTTTGATAGCTTGATTCAAGAGTTTCTTCGGGCGTCTGCACTGCATCATCTGGTTCTACACTTCCTACTTGAGAATTGGCTTGCGAGGCAGGGTCTTGGAATTGCCGAAACTCGGGGAACTGCGACAAATAAGCAACATTGATGCTTGAGAGCTTGCTTCGTAATACCTCGCTCCCTCGTGGTGTTATGCAAAACTTGCCTCGTCCAGTACGCACAACAAGCCCCGCCTTACTCAAGTAAGTCCGAGCCCATCCGACACGGTTATCGAACTTTGGCTGGCGGCCGCTAGATAAAAGCTCCTTTCTTGTAACTACTTATAGGCCACTGCAACCTGTGGGGTAGTAGAAAGGACGATTTGAGGGTCACGGTGAGTAGACCATAATATGTTTGGCCGTACGCCTGGCCATGCCACAACATGCAGGGTGTTGAACAGGGGACTTCGATAGGGGCGCAAGCTAAAATTCCATTGTCGCTCGCGTGTAACAACAGCCATTTATTTCCTCGCTGCTTTCAGAACTACGGGCTGCTTGTCATAGCGTACTACAACGGCAATCTTAAGTGTCCCTCGATGGTGAGACGCTCCAGCGAGTGCCGATAACCGTCTTTGCCACGGAGTACTATATAGAGACAGTAGCATTCACGCTCAACAACGATGAGGAGGGAACGCATGACGACGGCAGAGACGCGAGAGACACGCCAGCCTAACATGACCGACTACGAGCAGACCTACCGCGACTTCCGCTGGGAGGTCCCCGCGTACTACAACTTCGCCGTCGATACGGTCGGGCAGTGGGCTGCGCATCCAGGCTTACTCGCTTTGTGGACGCTGGCCGAGGACGGCGCGGAACATAAAGCGACCTACGCCGAACTGGCCGCGCGCTCCGACCGGGTCGCGGCGGGTCTGCACGCGCTCGGCGTCGCGCCGGGCGACCGCGTGCTGGTGATGCTGCCGCGCGTGCCCGCCTGGTGGGAGGTGTTCCTGGCCCTGCTCAAGCTCGGCGCCGTGGCCATGCCCGGCACGGTGCTGCTGACGCCCAAGGATATCCACTACCGTCTGGAGGCGGCCGAGGCCACCGCCGTCATCACCGACGCGGCCGGCGCGGCCAAGGTCGATGGGGCCGGCTACAGGGCGCTACGCCAGCGTGTCGTGGTGGACGGGACGCGCGAGGGCTGGACCCCCTACGCCGAGGTCGCCGCCCGCGCCGACCTCTTCACGCCGCAGCGGACGAGGGCGGACGACCCCGCCGTGCTCTACTTCACGTCGGGCACGACCGGCTACCCCAAGATGGTGCTGCACACGCACGCCTCCTATCCCATCGGGCACACCGTCACCGGCAAGTATTGGCTCGACCTGCAACCGGGCGACGTGCTGTGGAACCTCTCCGAGACCGGCTGGGCCAAGGCCGCCTGGAGCAGCTTCTTCGCCCCACTCTCACAGGGCGCGACGATCTTCTCGCAGGACGCGCGCGGCAAGTTCGACGCGCCGGCCCTCCTACGCATGCTCGAACGGTACCCCGTCACGACCTTCTGCGCGCCGCCCACGGCCTACCGCATGCTCGTGCTCGAAGACCTGTCACAGTTCAAGCCCAAGGCGCTGCGCCACTGCGTGGGCGCCGGCGAGCCGCTCAACCCCGAGGTCATCGAGACGTGGCGCGCGGCCACCGGCATGACGATCCGCGACGGCTACGGCCAGACCGAGTCGGTCCTCATCGTGGGCAACTTTCCGCCGCTGGACGTCAAGCCCGGCGCGATGGGCCGGCCCAGCCCCGGCTTCGTCGTGGACGTGATCGACGAGGCGGGGCAGCCGCTGCCGGCGGGGCGCGAGGGCGACATCGCCGTGCGCGTGTCGCCCGAGCGGCCGGTCGGGCTGTTCCGGGAGTACTGGCGCCACCCCGAGGCCACCGACGCCACGCGGCGCGGCGACTGGTACGTCACGGGCGACCGCGCCTACCGCGACGAGGACGGCTACCTGTGGTTCGTGGGCCGCGCCGACGATGTGATTATCAGCGCGGGCTACCGCATCGGTCCTTTCGAGGTCGAGAGCGCGCTCGTCGAGCATCCCGCCGTGGCCGAGGCCGCTGTCGTGGCCGCGCCCGACCCCACGCGCGGCGAGGTCGTCAAGGCCTACGTCATCCTGGCCTCCGGCTACGCCCCGTCCGACGAGTTGGCGCGCGTCTTGCAGGATTTCGTGAAAGGGGCCACGGCGCCGTACAAGTATCCCCGGCGGATCGTGTTCGTCACTGAGTTGCCCAAGACGATCAGCGGCAAGATCCGGCGCATCGAGTTGCGCGAGCGCGCGCGGCAAGAGGCGCAAGAGGCGGAGGTTAACGGTGACTGAGTCAACCATCAGTGAGGACGTACTACCAGGGGTCCAGGCGATCGACCTGCGCTTCATGGGGCAGCCCGGCTGCATCGCCGCCTACCTGCTCAAGGGCGCGGATGGCGCGGCGGCGCTGATCGAGACGGGGCCAAGCTCGACGCGCGCCGCGCTGCTGGACGGGCTGCGCGCGGCCGGCGTCGACCCCGCCGACGTGCGGGATGTCTTGGTGACGCACATTCACCTCGACCACTCCGGTGCCGTCGGCGTCTTGCTGCGCGACGAGATGCCCAGAGCGGATGTTTATGTGCATCCGGTCGGGCTGCCCCACCTCGTCGACCCCGCGCGCCTGCTGCGCTCGGCCACCCGCCTCTACGGCGATATGATGGACACCCTGTGGGGCGAGGTCGCGCCAATCCCACCCGACAAGGTCATCGCCCTGGAAGACGGGCAGACACTGCGCCTGGCCGGCCACGCCGTCGAGGTCCTGTTCACGCCGGGGCACGCCGCGCACCACGTCGCACTGCGCCATGTAGATACCAACGCCGTCTTCACGGGCGACGTGGCCGGGGTGCGCGTGCCCGACGCCGATGTGATCAACCCGCCGGCCGTCCCGCCGGAGTTCGACCTGGAGGCGTGGGAGCGCAGCATCGACCGCCTGCTGGCGCTAGAACCGTCGGCGTTGCTGCTGGCCCACTTCGGTCTCCACCCCGACGCGCGGGCGCACCTGGAGAGCCTGCGCGAGCGGCTGGACGCGTGGACCGACCTGGTGCGGGACGCCCTCGCTACGGGTCGTCCACCCGAGGAACTGGCCGCCGAGTTGCGCACGCGCGACGAGGGCGCGCCCGGCACGACCGCCGAAGGCATGGCCCAACTCAACCTCATCGCCGGCTACGGCATGAGCGTCGCCGGCATCACGCGCTACCTGCAAAAGCGTTAGACATGATAAAGGAACCGAGGATAACGATGACGACAGAAGCCGGCCAGACAGCCGACCAGCGGCAAGACGACGTCGCGATGCGGGCGCGCGAGGCGCGCATCGAGCGGCTGCTGGGGCGCCCGATCCCATCCGACCAACAGGCGCTGGTCCGCGCCGCCCTAGCCGACAACGACGAGGTGTGGGCCGCCCACGCTATAACCTCCGTACCGGATGGGACAGAGCCCGCTTTCGTCTTTACTCCCACACGCCTATCCACGACCACGGCGGCGGCGGGCGACCATGAGTGACCCTACGCTGCTATGGGCGACCGCTGCCGAGGTGGGACGGCGCGTGCAACGGCGCGAGGTCTCGTCCGTCGAGGTGACGACGGCGTGCCTCGACGCGCTGGGCACGCGGGGGCGCGCACTGAACGCGGTGGCGGAGCTGACCGCCGATCTGGCGCTCGAGCAGGCGGCGCGGGCCGACCGCGAGATCGCGGCCGGACACATCCGCGGTCCGCTGCACGGCGTGCCATACGGCGCCAAGGATCTGCTCGCCACCAGCGGTATCCCCACGCGCTGGGGCTCCCCGGCGCACCGCGACCAGGTCTTCGACTATGACGCCACGGCCATCGAGCGCCTGCGCGACGCCGGGGCCGTGCTCGTGACCAAGCTCGCCATGGTCGAGCTCGCCGGAGCGGGCGGCTACGCCTACGCGGCGGCCTCGCTCACCGGGCCGGGCCGCAATCCCTGGGACCCCCAGCGCTGGACCGGCGGGTCGTCGAGCGGCTCCGGCGCGGCCGTCGGCGGCGGGCTCGTCCCCTTCGCCCTGGGGTCGGAGACCTGGGGCTCGATCGTGCTGCCGTCCGCCTTCTGCAACGTTTCTGGGCTGCGTCCGACCTACGGGCGCGTGCCGCGCTTCGGCGCCATGGCCCTCTCCTGGACCCTGGATAAGATCGGCCCCATGGCGCGCTCGGCGGAAGACTGCGCCCTCATGCTGGCGGCCATCGCCGGGCCCGACCCGCGCGACCCATCGTCCACGGCGGGTCCCTTCTCCTTCGACCACATCGTCGCCGCGGACCGTCCACTGCGCCTGGGCGTCCTCGCGCACAACTACACGGCCGCCGACGCGTCCGAAGCACAGGACCGTTTCATGGCCGCGCTGGAGGTGTTCCGCGCCCAGGGGCACGCGATCGGTGAGGCCGCGCTGCCCGACTACCCGTACGACGCGGCGGCGCGCACGATCGTCCAGGTCGAGGGCGCGGCGGCGTTCGAGAACCTGATCCGTGGCCCGCGGCTGGGCGAACTGGCCAATCTGGAGCAACAGACCGGCCTGATCGCCTCCCTGGACGTACCGGGCGTGGACTACCTGCGCGCGTTGCGCATCCGTACATTGGCCGGTCCTGTGGCCGTAGGCGTCTTCGCGCGCTTCGACGCGCTGGTCGCGCCCACGGTGCTGCGGGTCGCGACGCCGATCGAGCAGCGCCTCGACGAGGCGCTCCAGGGCATGGGGGGAAACGGCGGCCCCGGCAACTTGCTCGGTTGGCCCAGCATCTCCATCCCCATGGGGCCGGGCCGCGACGGCCTGCCGCTCGGCCTCGAACTGATCGGTCCGCCCGACAGCGAGGCCACGTTACTCGCCCTGGCCATGCAATTCCAGCGCGACACGTCGTGGCACAACCGCCGTACGTGGGAGGAGACCTTGTTGATGCAGCCAGAAGTTGAGGTAGGTGAGTAGTTCGGTCACCTGGTAGGGGCGCGCGCGGGCCGCTGTCTGACCGCATGCGATGGCCGCGCGCAACGCCAGCGCCGTTTTGCCGGGGAAAAGGGTGTAACCCTTGCCGATGGCCTGCGGAATGTGTCCGTCCGAATTGCCCAGGGCGGGGAGGCGCCGCGTGACGTTGTAGGCGGCGGCGCGGCGATTGGCGCGGCCGAGGAACGGTGTGGCGTTGACTGTTTCGATGGCGTCGAGCGCGAGATCGCGGATGGCGCCGCCGAGGCCGACCATGGTGATCGGACGCCCCTCTTTTTGCCGGACGCGCAGGTAGGGGTGCGGCGCGAAGGCCAGGCCGCCCTGAGCGTGGATGGCCGCGACCGTTTCCGCCGCGCTCAGGCCGGGGATGACGCGCTCGCTCAAGAACAGCCCCACCAGGTGTCCGTCGCGCGTCGATACTTCCTCGCCGACGACGACCTCGATGGGGTAGCTTTCCCGGCGCACAATGTCTTGCGCTTCTAATGCCCCCCCGATCGTATCGTGGTCGGTGATCGCGATGACATCGAGCGTCGTCCGCGTCACCACATGACGGAGCAACTCCTCGACCGTCGGCGCGCCGTCCGAGTGGCGCGTGTGCATGTGCAGGTCGGCTGTCCCTGTCCATGTGCTTGTCGTGCTCATTGTGTCTCCTTCAGAAGCAATCGCTGACAGCTGTCAGCTATCAGCTTCCAAATAATAGCAGCGCTGTAGCGATGGTTAATCCGCTCCTTCCATTACTTAAAGCTGACGGCTGATTGCTGACCGCTGATCGCTATTTGCTGTGGCGTCGCCAGGCCGGCGTACCAGCCCATCAAGCGGTCGAAGATGGTGTCCCAACTGTAGCGTTCGGCTTCGCGTCGCGCGGCGGCGCCCATGGCGTAGCGGAGCGCTGGGTCGGCGGCGAGCGCGCGCGTCGCGTCCACGAAGGCGGGTATGTCGTCCGGCGGGCATAGCCGGCCGGTCTGGCCGTCCATAACGAGGTCTTGCACGCCGCCCGCGCGCACGGCGACCGTGGGCAGGCCGGACGCCATGGCCTCGCGCACGACCTGCCCGAACGTTTCCGTTTGTGAAGGGAAGAGGAAGAGATCGGCCGAGGCGTAGGCCTTGACCAGCGCCTCGCCGTGCAACGCGCCGGTGACGTGGACATTGAGCCCGGCCAGGTCCGCGGTCAGGTCCGCGCGCGCCGGGCCATCCCCCACGATCACGAGCGGATACGCGGGCAGCGCGCGCGCGACCGCGGCGAGCGCCGTGAGATTCTTCTCCGGCGAGAGCCGCCCGACGTAGAGCAGCAGCGGCGCGCCGCCACCTCCGTTGAGGCGTTGCCTGGCAAGCGCGTCGCGGTGCGCGGGGTGAAAGGTCGTGGCGTCGACGCCGCGCCCGCAGATGTGGACGCGGCGCATCCCGCGCGCGCGCAGTTCCCGCGCCACGGCCGGCGCCGGCGCGAGGGTGACGTCGCACCCGTTGTGGATGCTGAGCAGCCGCCGCCAGGCCAACCCGGTGAGAGCGCCCAGGCCGAAGTGCTCGGCGTAGCGGACCAGATCGGTTTGGTAGTGCGCCGCGACGGGGACACCGAGCGCGCGGGCCACGGCGAGCCCCTGCCCCCCCAGCACAAAAGGTCCCGCCAGGTGGATGATATCGGGGCGCCACTCGCGCAGCGCGCCGTGCATGCGCCGGCTATAGGGGGCCAGCGTAAGCTCGGGATAGAGGGGGAAGGCGGCGCCGCGCACGCTCAGGACATCGAACGAGTGGCATGTTTGATCTTCATCGCCCGGCGCGAACACAATGGCGTCGTGCCCGTGCGCTTCCAGGTAGGCCAGATACTCCATGAGCATCCGGACGACGCCGTTCACCTGCGGTAGGAACGTTTCGGTCACGATAGCTATACGCATCGACTAACTTCCTCCTTCCGGCTATCCACGACCGGCCGGTGTTACCCAGGTATTGGCCGGCGATACATAGCGCGCCTCACGATTCGCTCTCCCATCTTTAGCGTAGACATAAGACGTTAAATACTGTTTAAGCGAAGGTTAAAGGTGCTTTAAATTGTGGATAACGTCTATAATCGGCACGTTGCGTGTGACCCTCTTGGACGCCACGTTTCGGTTAGCGCATGAGATACTATGACAGACGGACGACCGGCGTAACGATCAGACGAAGGGGTGAGGCAGACATATGGCGCAGGTGGACATCGAGCGGCGGTTCGTCGAGGAGTCCCGGCAGCGGGTCGAGGTGGAGGAACAACTTCGCGCCCTCCGTGCATTGCACGCCGACCACGACCTTAACAGCTGATGTCAGCTCTGCCATTGCTGGCCGTTTTCGTGGGCGGCGGCGCGGGCGCGACGTGCCGCTACGGCGTCGGGCGTGTCGTGGGCGCGCGCTACGCCGGCGCGTTTCCGTTGGGCACGTTTCTGATCAACGTGACGGGATGCTTCGCCCTGGGGCTGGTCTACACCGTGCTTGCGCGGACGCAACGCGACGTGGCGCTGCCGGCGGCGCTGCTCGAAACGGGCTTCCTGGGCGGCTACACCACCTTTAGCACCTATGCGCTGGAGGGTGTGCTGCTCTACGCCGACGGGCGGCGGCGGCTGGCCGCCTTGAGCCTGCTCGGCTCGGTCGGCGTCGGGCTGCTCGCCGCCGCGCTGGGCGCCGCGGCCGGTCGGTTATAGCAATCGGCGTAAAACTCACGGCGTGGGCCGTGTGGAGTGTCAAAGGGGGCGGGATGCGGCGACCGCTGATCGTCTTTCTGGGCGGCGGGATCGGGGCGTCCCTACGCGCGCTGCTGCTCCTGTGGCTGGCGCCGTGGGGGGCGGTCCTGCCGGCGCCAGTGCTCGTCGCCAACGTGCTGGGCGCGTTCGTCTTGGGTCTGGTATTCGTGCTGGCCGACGAGGCAGGCCTGCTGCGCGCGGAGACGCGCCTGTTTCTGGCCGTGGGCGTGCTCGGCGGCTTCACCACGTTCAGCACCTTCGGGTGGGGCGCCGACCAACTCCTGGCGCGCGGGGCCGTCGGCGCGGCCCTCATTTACCTGGGAAGTAGCCTGGTCGGCGGCGTGGTCGGAGTAACCGCGGGCCTGGCGATGGCGCGCGCGCTGGCGTCCACGCCCCGTGCGCGTCGGGGTAACGCGCTAGCGGATGTCGCTTCCATTGAGGCCGAAGACCGCGAGGAGTCGAGGTCGTAGGTAGACGCGGCGTCAACGACTAGCCGCTGGCCGCTTGGCCGCTTGGCGCCTCAATCGCGGGTAACACCTCACGGCGCCGCGTCCCGTCTTGCAACAGGTCTGGCACGCGTATGGTGTCCCTATCGAGGCGCCCTCGCCCATCTTTAAGGGCGGGGTAGGGCTCGCACACGACGCCAGCGTGTACCTGCGCGATACACAGGGCCGCTGGCGCGCCTACGATGAAGCGCCGTTCCAGGCGCCGCAAGTCGCGTCGACGGTGCGCGTGTTGCTACACTTTAAGAATGAGGTGTAGATCCCCGAACTCGTGCCACAGATAGCCTTCGCGCAGCGCCTCGGCGTAGGTATGCGCGAGGTGAGCGCGGCCGGCGAGAGCTTCGAGCATGGCCAGGTGCGAGGAGCGCGGCTCGTGCAGGCCGGTCAGCAGCGCGGTGACGGCGCGTAGGCCACGCTCTGGCGTCACCACGAGGCGCGTCCACCCCTCGCCGGGATGGACCACGCCGTCGCGGTCGGCCACGGTCTCCAGCGCGCGCGCCACCGTCGTCCCGACCGCCACGACTCTGCGGCCGGCCTGCCGCGCCCCGTTGACCAGGCGCGCCGTCTCTAACGGCACGCGATAATACTCTTCGTACGGTGGTTCGTGCGCCTCGGGGCTCGCTACGCCAGTGTGCAGGAGCAGCGGGGCGACGATGATCCCGCGCGCGACGAGGCGCGCCAGCCCCTCGGCGGTGAAGGCGCGGCCGGCCGAGGGCATCTCGGCGCTGCCGATCTCGGTCGCGTAGACGGTCTGATAGTACTCTATGGGCCAGCCTTCCTTGACGTAGCCGTAGCGGATCGGGGAACCATACGTGGCGAGGTAGTCCGCCAACAGGTCCGGCACGTCGAGCGTGGCGATCCACAGCCGGGACGGCGCGCCGTCCCGCGACGCGGCGCGGTCATGGCGATAGGGCACATGCAGCGTGGCTCGCCCGCCAGCGGGCAGACGCAGCGTCTCGCCCATCGTCGCGGCGGGCAGCGCCAGGTGCTTCGTCGCGCCCCCGCCCCCATCGAGCCGGCGCGGCTCCACGATCCATAGGTCGGCCGGCAGATGTGTCGACAAGTGCAACTCGATCGTGTCGCCGTCGGCGCGTGTCGCGCGCAGGGCCGCGTTCATCGTACCGCTCGTGTTGACGACGAGCGCGTCACCGGCGGCGAGAACGTCGGGCAGATCGCGGAAGGCGCCGTGGACGACACGGTCGCCGGACCGATAGGACACCATCAGGCGCACCTCGTCGCGCGCCAGCCCGCGCGCCTCGGGCGGCTCGCCGGCTTCCAGACGCGGCGGCAGCGCGAAGTCTAGGGTAGGGATCATTGGTTATCCTCCTTTCGGGGTCGTGAGTCGGGAGTCGGGAGTCGGGAGTCGGGAGTCGGGAGTCGGGAGTCGTGAGTCGGGAGTCGGGAGTCGGGAGTCGGGAGTCGGGAGTCCGCATAACAATGGCGCTGGCGGTCAGTGGCGCTTTGGGCATTCAATGCTCGCCTCGTATCCCGCTCACAACTCCCGACTCACGACTCACGACTCTGGTACCGACCGCTCGGCGCATCCTCGTCGATCAGGCGCAGCAAGCCGGGCACGCTCTCCTCCGGTAATGGGCGGTCGGAGATATCCTCGCCGGGGAATGCTTCCTGCTGCATCGCCGTGCGCATGTCGCCAGGGTCGACGGCGTAGATACGGAAGCCGGGGTTCTCGACGGCCAGGACCGCCGACAGGTGGTCAAGCGCGGCCTTGCTCGACCCGTAACCGCCCCACCCCTCGTACGCCTCGACCCCGGCGTCGCTACTGACGTTGATGACGCGCGCGCCGGGCGTCATCAAGGGCGCGACAGCCTGTAGCAGGGCCAGCGGCGCGATGACGTTGGTCCGATAGACGCCGGCAAGCGCGTCAGGCGGATAGGCCAGCAGCGGCGGCAGCGGGCTCGGCCCCAGCGCGCTGGCGTTGTTGACCAGCAGGTCGAGTCCCCCGGCCTCGCACACGGCCGCGGCCAGCGCGGCGCGATGCGCCTCGTCCGCGATGTCGCCGGGCAGCGCCACGACGTGTGTGCGCCGCGCCAACTCCGCGCGCGCCTCCTCCAACGCCGCGCTTCCGCGCGCGTCGATGATGAGACTCCAGCCGCGCTCCGCGAGGGCGCGCGCCAGGGCGAGACCCAACCCGCGCGAGGCGCCGGTGATTAGGGCAATTCGAGTTGTGGATGACGTCATAGCCGATCCTCCTGCCTACTATCTTGCCTACTATCTATGTGTGACTACTCCCCGCGTCTACGTACAGCGCTCGCCCTTCAGAGCGGCTGGAACGGCGCGCGGGGCCGGTTGATCAGAGCATACACCTATTTCTCCAATTAAACAAGTTTTTACTGTTTTATTTGTGAGCGGGCGCGGCTCGTATACTGAGGCTATGAGCCTAACACAGTCACCCGCCCTGGCGGCGCTGCCCACGACCTGGCAAACAGTAGTGCGGCGCCTCAAAACGCGCGGCGACGCCACGGCGGAGGATCTCGCCGCGGCCGCCGCTATCACCGTGAGCGGGGTACGGCAGCACCTGACCGCTCTGGAGCGCGACGGGTTGGTGACGCACACGGAGCGGCGCGCCGCTACAGGGACGGGCCGCCCCAAGTATCTCTATACTCTGACACCGACCGGCGACGCGCTGTTCCCGCGCGCCTACGCCGAACTGACCAATGAGCTGTTGCACTATGTCGAGGACGAGGACCCCGCGCTCCTGACCCGGCTGTTCGACCGCCGCGCCCAGCGCCGGCTGGAGCAGTGCCGCGCGCGCACGGAGGGACTGCCCTTCCCCGAGCGGGTCGGCGTGGTCGCGCGCATCCTCGACGAGGACGGCTACCTGGCCGACTTCACGCGGCGCGACGACGGCGCGTTCGTCATCACCGAGCACAACTGCGCCGTGTTGAGCGTGGCCAAACGCTATAGCCTGGCCTGCAGCAGCGAACTCGCCTTCCTGCAGGCGGCCCTGCCCGACGCCACGGTCGCACGCGTGGCGCACCGCCTCAACGGCGCGCATGTCTGCGCTTATGAGGTGCGCCCCCATACCTTAGCGCTATCCTGGAACTGAGAACGGGCTGAGAAACGGCGCGGTCTCGCGGCCTCACCCTGCCAACGTGCGATAGTGTATGCTGAGGCAAAAATGAGTAGGATGGTGAGCGTTGGACCATGTAGTTTCCTCCCCCTCCCCCGCGGACAACGTGTTACAAGAAACGGCGCCGCCCAACGTCATTCCCATCCCCGTCATGGACATTCCAGTGGAAGGCGCGGCGACGCGCATACCGGCTTGGGCCTACCTCCTGGTAACGGTCGGCTCCATGCTGATCGGCGCCACGGCCATCGTGCGCGGCACGCGCGCCCTCTCGTCCCCGACCGACAGCGACCTGACGGATTTCTTCCTCAAGTCCGCGGACTATATCCTGCGCGGCGACCCTTGGCGCATGTACGCGGCGCGCGGCTTCGCGCCCTTGCAGACGTACCCCAACGACAATACGCCACTCGACATGTTCTTGCTGGCGCCCTTGCTGCAACTGGCGCGCGCGCACGGCTTCGCGGCGAACACCGGCGCGCTGGTCACCTTCGTCTCACTGCCCTTCATCCTCCTGGCGCCCCTCACCGGCTATATGGTCGTGCAGGCGCTGCGCACCGTGCGCCCCGACGCGCCAGAACCGCAACGCTTCCTCGCCTTCGCCCTGTTCACGCTTTCCCCGCTCCTGTGGCTGTGCTACGCCTCCTGGTATCACCTGGAGCAGCCGCTGCAGATCTACTTCCTCCTGGCGGCAGTGATCGCGCTGCAGTCGCGCCGCGAGGCGCTGGCCGGCGTGCTGGCTGGTTTGGCCGTGCTCTCGGGCGTAACGGCGATCTTCCCGCTCGTCGCGCTCGGCGCACTGCTGGCCTTGAGCAAGCAGTGGCGCGCGTTCGGCGCGTTCGCGGGCGTCGGCGTGGCCTGCGTCGGCCTCGGCATGGCGCCGTTCTTCCTGGCCGATCGGCGCGACACTCTTTACTCGTTCGTGCTGTGGCGCGGCCGCGCGGAGTTCGGCGGCAGTTCGCCCTGGAGCGTCTTCACCGTCGTCGCCCTGCCCCATACCCTCGACGCCGTCGTCCGGCGGCTCGACACGCCGTCGATGCTGCTGTGGGCCGTGGCCGTCGCCTTCCTGGCGGTGCGCCGGCGCGTTTCGGCCTACGGTCCGGGCGCGTGGGCGGTGGTGGGCATCGCCGCGCTCGCCCTGCCCATGCTCAGCAAGCAGATCTGGCCCTACTACTACCTGCAGCCCTGGGCGCTGCTGCTCGTGTGGGAGTTCGGGACGCTGCACCGCCGCGCCGGCCTCTGGCGCTGGCCGATCCTGACGGGCGGCTATCTCACCGTGGCGGCGACGCTGGCGCAATACACAGGGTTCAGGAGCGTGGGCGCGCTCGACCGGGTGAGCGTGGGGCTACTGGAGTTCGGCGCGATGCTGCTCTGCGCCGTCGTCGCCTGGCGACGCCTACGGATGAGCGACGACGCCCTAGCCACGCGACCCGGCGCGACGATGGCGGGCGCGACACGGTAGTTACGGCGCGCGTATCTTCGAAACCTGGTATCACTAACTCAGGGATGGCGCGCCGGCCAAGTGGGCGCCGCACCCTGCTGAATGCATCACCCGCCATTCGGAGAGGATACCTCATCGTGCGCCGAACCCATCGTGCCTTGCCGCTCACTGTCCGCGTCGCCGCCGTCGCGGCCCTCCTACTCGGCGTCGCCGCGCTCCCGCCGCGCGCGCCCGCCCGCGCCGCCGCGTACCAGCCGCGCTTCCAGACCACCTCGTGTCCCTTCACGGTCGGCAAGGGCCTCGTCGTGGGACGCGACGTAAGCTGCGGCTACCTTGTCGTGCCCGAGGACCGCGCCGCGCCCGCGGGCCGCTCCGTCCGCCTGGCCGTCGCCATCTTCAGGAGCCCCGCCCCCACCCGCCTCCCCGATCCCGAAGTCTTCCTGCAAGGAGGTCCCGGTGGCGCGATCGTCGGCCAACTGGGACCGCTCATCGACGCGTCGAACCTGCTCTTCTTTACAGAGCGCCATGATTTCATCCTGATCGACCAGCGCGGCACCGGCTACTCGCAGCCATCGCTGGCCTGTGACGAGGCGACGCAACTGCAATACGCGACCCTCGACCAGAACCTCTCCCCGCAACGCAGCGTCACGCTCGAGACACAGGCGTCGCAGGCCTGCCATGACCGCCTGGTGCGCGCCGGCGTCAACCTCAGCGCCTATACCACACCCGCCGACGCGGCCGACATCGCCGACCTGCGGCGGGCGCTGGGCTACGGGACGATGGACCTGTACGGCGTCTCCTACGGCACGCGGTTGGCCCTGACCACGATGCGCCTCTACCCGCGGGGCATCCGTAGCGTCGTACTCGACTCGGTGGTTGAGCCCCAGAGCGACAACTTCAGCGACCCCATGCGCAGCATGATACGCTCCTTCGACACGCTCTTCCAGGGTTGCGCCGCCGACACGGCCTGTAACAGGGCCTACCCGCACTTGGATCAGATGTTCTACGCGCTCGTGACGCGCCTGAACGCCCACCCCGTCACCTTCCGTGTCACCTCGCCCGACACCAACAAAAGCTACACGGCGTTGCTCAACGGCGACGGATTGACCAATGAACTGTTCCAGGCCCTCTACGGCACCCAGTTCATCCCCTCGTTACCCAAGATGATCGACGGGTTGCGGCGGGGCGATACCCGGCTCGCCGCGTCCATCTATGGTCAGGTCGAGTTCGACAATAGCGTCAGCATCGGTATGTACTACACCGTGCAGTGCAGTGAAGACGCGCCCTTCACCAACCGCGCCAATATCGTGGCGGCGTCCAAGGTGTTGCCGCCGGCCCTGCGCGCGGATCAGCTTGTCAGCAGCCTGGGTGAACTCAGCCAGTGCGCGGTCTGGAAGGTCAAGAGCGTATCGCCGGCGCAGAAGCAGCCCGTGCACAGCAGCATCCCGACGCTGGTGCTCGCCGGCCAATACGACCCGATCACGCCGCCCGCGCACAGCGCGGCCGTAGCCCACGGCTTGAGCCACGGCTATTTCTACCAGTTCCCCGCGACCGGGCACGGCGTCTTCCTCAGCGCCTTGTTCACAGGTCCGTGCTCGTACCGCATCACCAACGCCTTCCTGGACACCCCCACGAGCGCCCCCAACGCCGCGTGCATCGCGGGCATGTCGGCCCCCGCGTTCCTCACGAAGTAAGGGTGAAGATAGTCGTGAACCCACGCACGACACGGCGGCGCGGCACGGAGCGGCTGCGCATGACGGTCGAGGAGTACCTTGCCTTCGAGGAGATGAGCCAGGAGAAGCACGAGTATGTCGACGGCTGGGTTTATCCCCTATTCCCCGAGATCGACGGCATGGCCGGGGGGACCAATAACCACGCCGCGCTGACCAGCAACGCCGGCCGCCTGCTAGGCAACGCGCTCGAAGAAAGTCCGTGCAACGTCTACAGCCCCGACGCGCGCGTACAGATCGACGCCACAAACTATCGCTACCCCGATGTCGCGGTGAGTTGCGACCCGTGCGACCTGGACGCGGGCGACGAGAAGCGCATTCATCACCCCGGCGTCCTCGTCGAAGTACTCTCCGACAGCACGGAGGACGTGGATCGGATAGACAAGCTCGCCGAGTACCGCGCCTTTCCGAGCGTGCAGGACTACCTGCTCGTCAATTACACCGCCCGCCTTGTCGAGCACTACCACCGTGCGGGCGAACTCTGGACCTATCGCACATATGGCCCCGGTGAGACGATCGCGCTGGAGGGTCTGGGCGTGGCGCTCACGGTCGACCGCATCTACGCCAAAGTCCGGTTATCAGGCGATGCGTCCCCTGGACAGCTATAACAGGACTGCTGTACGTCGTGTACGACCTTACCTAATTCGTAACAGTACACATAGATTATCGGCACACATCATCCGTATAGTAAGTCATGAACCCCACGGCTAAAGCCGGGGGGCCTCTTGGGAGGTTACGGTGATGACAGCGTTAGCGTGTCCCTTGTCAAGGGGATGTGGTGGCGCGGGTAGTGAAAAGGGCGCATAGATGACGACGTATCGCGCGGCGATGATGGGTTTTGGGAACGTAGGGCGCGCCGTGGCCGAGTTGTTGCTGCGGCGCGGGGGTGACGTAGAGCGCGACCACGGCGTCGCCGTGTCTTTCGTGCTGGTAGCCGACCGCTCCGGCGTCGCCGTCGACCCCAACGGGCTGGACTTGCGGCGTCTGCTCGACGTCAAAGCGCGCGACGGTGGCGTCGCGGCGTACCCCGGCGGCGGGCGTCCCGGCGTGTCGCCCCTCGACGCGCTGCGGGAGATCGACGCCAACCTGTTGCTCGAGGCGTCACCGACCTCGGTGCGTACCGGCGAGCCCGGCCTCTCCTACATCCGCGCCGCGCTGGGCCGCGGCCTGCACGTCGTCAACGCTAACAAAGGCCCGCTTGTGGTGGCCTACCGCGAGTTGATGGACCTTGCCCGCGCGCAAGGCGTCGAACTGCGTAACGCCGCTACCATCGGCGCGCCGACGCCCACGCTGGAGATGGCGCGCTACGCCCTACACGGCGCGCGCGTCGAGGCTATCGAGGCTATCCCCAACGGGACGACCAACTACATTCTGACCCTGATGGAGCAGGGCCGCTCGCTCGACGACGGTATCGCGGCGGCGCAGGACGCCGGCATCGCCGAGACCGACCCCTCGCTCGACGTCGACGGATGGGACAGCGCGGCCAAGATCCTGATCCTGGCCAACAGCCTGATGGGCGCCGACGTGCGGCTCGACGACATCAGTGTCGAGGGCATTGGCGCGGTTACCGCGGCCGAGTTGGTCCAGATGCGCGCGCAGGGGGTGGCGCTCAAATTGCTAGCCAGCGCTTCGGGCGGTCCCGATGGGCTGGAACTCTCCGTCGCGCCCACGCCGCTCCCGCTCGACCACCCACTGGCGCGCCTGCGCGACACGGCCATGGGCGTGGTGCTGCACACCGATGTCATCGGCGACCTCGTCATCTCCGTCGAAGGTGACTCCCCCCTTGGCACCGCGCAAGCCATGCTGCGCGACATCGTGAATATAGCAGTCTAACGAGACCAGCGACTGAGCCGGAGAAACCGATCCGCATGGCTGTAGGGGTGTATCGCTATACGCTCTCCGTTCGCGGCCACAGCGTGTGCAAATGAGGGACTACGTTACCTTGGGGGAAGCGTCATCCCATAGCTTCACACCAACCCGTCGCTGCAAACGATACGCATAACCTCTACATGCGCGGGGCCAGCATCCGAGGGTTCGGACGGGTTGAGGCGGCGCCGTTCGCGCAGCGCTTCGAGCCGGCGTACGAGTGAAGAGCCTGTTAACTCCATGCGGCGCGCCTCCTCCAACTCAGCAAGGACCGTGTTGGGCAGGTGATCCAGGAAAATTCGTTGCAGCATGTCGATGCGCGCCAACTCCTCCGGTTCGTCCTTGGCCGCCTCATGCGCGAGTTGGAGGTGGCGATTGAGGTAGCGGCGCAGCCGCGTGTCTGTGCTCGGTCGTCGTGCCCGTCCGATGCGCGCGGCTGCGCTGCGACGGGCCGTCTCGTAGGCGGCCATCACACGGCTATTGCTGTCTGTGGACAGCGGTCGTGGCGCTGTATTGGGCGCGCACTCCATGGCGGTGAGGAGCGCGCCGGGCGAGAGGGGGCGTGGCTGTAGGTCCGCTCCGACGACATATCCCATCGCGCGGTCGCCCTCTTTCAGGAGTACCACCGTTTCGTCACGGCCCAGTTCGTCCAACAGTGAGCGCACGCCAGTCTCCCGCACCGGTATCGTCAGTGGTCGTTGTACGGAGCGCCCGAAGGAGTGCTGGAACTCCACGATCGCCTGATCTACCGTGGGCGGCTCGGGGGCGGGCAGGGCGGAGCGAATGCCGTCCGGTAGCGTGGTGATGACGCGCCAGAGCTCAGGGTTATTTTGTTGAATCCCCTGTAGCAGGGCGATGCCCCGCTGATGCGCGGCCACCTCGTCGAGCGTGTCGTCTTGTTCGGGGAGCTTGTTCTGCTCGTAGATGCGGTACATGGCCGTGGGGTTGACCCGTTCCGTTTCACTGAGCAGTTGTGTGTCGAGGCCGATGAAGTCGTGGAAAGATTGGATGCGGTTGTGCAGGCGCGTGGTGAGCGAGAGCTCGGCGTCCACGTCGGTATCGGGCCACGTATTGTGTAGGTAAATCGTTTCGTGCGCCGTGCCGATGCGGTCGACACGGCCGAAGCGCTGGATCAGGCGCACCGGGTTCCAATGCAGGTCGTAGTTGAGCACGCGGTTGCAGTCTTGCAGGTTTTGCCCCTCGCTCACCACGTCGGTGGCGATCAGCACACGTACCTCGGGGCCGGGCAGCGCCTCCCTCGGCTTGAGGTTGGCCTTGGGCGCGAAGCGCTTGATAATATTTTGCATGGCGTCGCGGGTCGCCCCACTGAGCATGGCGATGGACGGATCGGCCCCACCGGGGTTGAGTTGCTCGTACAGGTAGGTGACCGTGGCCTCGGCCTCGGAGAAGATCAATACTTTGCCCGTCGCCACCTCGGGCCGCGCCAGGAACTCGCGCAGGCATCGCAGCTTATCGTCGTCGGCAGGTGAGATGCGCGCGACTGCTCGTTGCAGCCCTTCCAGGATGGCGTGGTCCCGTGCGAGGTCGTCCAGCCAGCGCTCCACATCGAAGTCGCCCGATGGATGCACGAGCGTAGACCTCTTGGCGCCCCTGACCATTCGCTGACCCTCCTCCCGCGTCAGGCGCTCCAGCATATCCTCGGCGTCGAACTCCGCGCCCGCCAATATGCTCGTGGCCGTCTGGCCCACGGGGACGAAGCCCTCGCGCAGAGCGGACTGGAAGTTGGCGTTGCTGCGTATGAGCACGCCGAGTGTGGAACGGAACGCCTCGACACTCGACTCCAGGCGCTTGAACAGGAGGTGGCGCATCAGGCGCGCCACGCGGTTGCGCGCGCGTAGGAGATCGCGGTACTGCTCTTTCTGGCGCGCCTCGGGTCTCAGGTATTCCACGGCAAGGTAGCGCGCTCCATGGTGTCGCTTCACCGCACCCTCGATATCCGAGAAAGCGCCGGCCCTGGCGTAGACCTTGTCCAGCCGATACACCAGGTTCTGTAGCACAGGCTCGGGGAACCGCACGCGCTGGCCCGACACCGTGATGTCATCGCCGTAGAGCTCCCTGATGTCCTTGCGGCGTCGGCGCAGGAAAACGGGGGTGAGCACATCCTGAATGGTGGCGTAGGGCGCGGAGGGCTGGGTCGGGGGCGTCGGCGGGCCTGCCTTCTTACCCTTCGACACGCCGGACGCGCCGCTCTCGATCTGCCAGCGCGCGTAGTCGAGCTTCCAATTTTCCAACTCTAACTGGTAGGTGTACCAGCGCTGTACCGCCTTGAAGTACTCGCTCAGGTGCAGGGGCTCCAGGTTGAGCCCGTGATCGAGATCGTCGAGGAACAGGCGCAGTTGGTGGTAGATGTCGAATGGACCCAGGTTCTGCGGCGTGGCGCTGAGCAGGATCGTCTTGTGCTCACCGC
>JAABUV010001248.1_pt1 | contig 37236 bp, 67 predicted proteins | sample 5559971 | NCBI WGS metagenome assembly JAABUV01 (sample SAMN10711881, study PRJNA513362) | rock metagenome | isolation source: Antarctica rocks | place: Antarctica: Victoria Land, Knobhead nord | collected 2015-12-19
ACAGTGTGCATATGCATGCGACACCCGCGTGCGTGTGGGTGCCAGCAGCCTGTGTCCGCAGCCCATATGACGTACCCAGATGAGTGCAAAAGATCGGCACCTGCAGGGTGTGAGTGTCGTGTCTGAGCATGGAAAGCATGCGGCATGTGGCGGCATAGGCAGCCCTGGCGGCCCTGCTTGTCCCCGGGGCCGCACACCCCCGCACGCGAGGAGCAGCGAAAGCGAAAACATAGCCTGTGGGCCCAGGCTCAGGACAGCATCAGACACTTGGGAAGCTAGCAAGACACCCCGGTGACCTGCAGTACAGACAGGGCACAGCAGAGCCGCCATGGGGAGGCCGTGGGGCGCAGAGCCTACCACGCCATTCCGCAGCGTGTAGATGGTGATCTCCGTCTTCTGCGCGCGCGGCCCCTTGCCAGCATCGCCGCCGCTCACCGACAGCCTGACGTCCACCTCCTTCACCGTGGCCTCAAACTTGTGGACCGCGCGCGACACCTTGGCCTCCTGCACCCCCGCAGCGGCCTCTGACAGATGGATCCTAGCGCAAGCGCGCATCTCGAACCTTGTCAGCAGCTGACAGGGCCAATGCGCGCCACTTTTGCGTGTGTCCGCTCCTCAGCACTCTCCAGACACCCCCACTGACATAGGCGCATGAGCACATGGATCCTCACTTTGCTGCTGCCCCCTTCCACCAAAGAAGCAGTGCCTGGAGCTTTGCCTTTGAGTGGCTGCACAATGCGGCAGGTGCGCTGCGAGTCCAGAGCAACTGCGCTTGCTGCGGCATTGGCTGACTCAGACGGCGCGGTTCAGTTCTGGCCCATACGAGGCGGGGTGGAGCCTGCAACCGCTGGGGTCCGGGCGAGGGCGCACCGCGTACTCTCTGATGGCCGGCGTGACCGAGAGGTTGCGCCCCTGGGTGATGATTTTGACTGTGCTTACGCCGTTTGTCTGCGCCGCCTGGCAGGTCACCAGCCCGGGGGTGCGCCTCCGCGTGCTGTGTGCAGGGCTGCAGAGCGGCCTGTGCGAACGGCGTAGCGGCGGTGCCACGCGGCTGCTCAAGGGAGCCGTGCGGGTGGGGGGCGCATCAGCGTGCGCAGGGCAAGCGCACCGCAGCGTGCCTAACATCTGGAAGCTGGACAACATGATAAATGTGACACAGCGATTCGTGAACTAGGCCCGGGACCTGCTATCCCTAGCTGTTGGCCCAGGCTTTATATTTTCTAAAGCAACAATATGCTTTGGCAGATGCCATGCCGGCAAGAGATGCCATGCAGTCTGTCCTGGCTTGCACACAAGCAGATTTAGGCGCATCAGCAGCATGCACGCACGCCACCAACAGGCTCAGAAGTCCTGCGCCAGGACCCCACTGCCTACATACTCGCTCACAGTGTCAGGACATGCTGGCTGGGACAGTCACACAGTCACGCACATAAGCTGTTTGAGCACGCTCAGACAACCCGCTCATAGGTCAAGGTCCGCGCTCACGCCCTATGTTCAACAGCAAACTCCTTCATCATCTCTCAGGGGCCTCCAGCTCCCTCTCTAGCCTGCTTGTCGGCGGCACACGCACCGTGGACGGGGTGGGGGGCGCCTCGCCCGCCAGATATGACAAAACACAAGCATGGCCACCTCGCCATGCAGCCAGGTGACAGTTGGGCTGTATCAGCCCATCACATGCTCATGACAGCACGCTGGCGCCCTCCTCGATGCGCGCATACATCATTCTGCCGGCAGTGCGGCCCGACGTCCAACCCACGATGGAATGCTGCCGCAAGCAGGTACATCCCTCAAGTGCTCACAGGACTCCTACGGTGAGAGCAGGTCCTCAGAGTTGACGGCCGCCTCGTACAGCACCGTGCCGTCCTCGTAGCTGGTCGCAGGCTCAAAGCGCGCCTTGTCGGCACGCCCTTTTCCCTGGCACACGCATGCATGTGTGAGTGGGCAGTGCGTGCGGTCAGCATGCAGGCGGGTTCAAGAACGCATTGCCCAACAGTATGCAGCGCTCGCAGCTTTACGTCCCGCCTTTACAGAGAGTGATGTACTGTATGCCCGCAATCTCTATGACCTCCCCATGCACACTGCTGGCCTCACGACAGAAGAAGACCAGTACATCAGTTCATCCAGCTTGTGGTACATCAACACACCCAGCCACCAAAGCATCAAACAGGTGTCACTTGCAAGCCGTGCAGCACTGCGGGGACACGCACCGCGGTTTCAGTGGCACGTGCTTCCTGACGGCCATAGCTACCATCCTCCAGACCCTGTATCAAGGCCCACATTCATAGCGCTAGGTTGCCATGCAAGCGATGCTGCACTGCATTCTTGTAATAGAGATTTGTTAGAGTTGTTTGTGCCTCAATTCGCCGTGACTTAGCTGACACTTCCTTGCGTACATTGCATACACCTTGAGATGGGTTGCTGCCTCAGCACATTATGCAGTCGCACACAGGCCTGCTGAACATACCTTAAGTGCATCTAAGGTGCATGTCAAAGCAGAGATTCGGGGCGCGCCAGGCCCAGGTGGCCCAGCTGTCGCCGCAGAGCAGCGTCTACCTGCTCAGCATTCAAGCTGCCCGCACTGCCGCGCAGGTCGTTCAGCACCGCCGCAGACCGCTGCCGCGTTCCGCTCTACTGCGCCGCAGCCGAGCATAGTCAGGCAGGCGAACTGGTGTCAACCTTCCCGCCTCATCGGGGCCGGCTACACTGTCAGCAGCGGCTGTGCTTGCCAGATCGTTTACTAAGACGCACACCGATTTGGGCCGCGCACCAGCCATGAGCTTATCCAGGCGCGCGCGCCCCCTTTGCGCGTCTGCAGGTCAGCGGACGCCGCGCTGTCTCTGCGGACACCCACCGTGTGGTGAGGACCAGCTCATGTGCACAGAGCCAAATTGCAGAGCTGGTGCAGAGCGCGGGCGGAGCAGCACCGGGGTCCAGGAGCTGGCGCTGCCGGGGCGTCAGCCCGCAAGTGCGCGGAGCGGCTGGCCTGCAGGTCAAGCGCCCGCTGCGCCTGCTCAACTGTCAGCAGCTCGCGTGAGCCGCTGGCGGCTGCGCGCAGGCCCCCTGTGTGCCGCAGAGACGCGAGCGGCCGCAGCCCAGCGGCGAAGCAAGGCGGGCGCGCCTGCTCACGCCCAAACGAACGTGTGAACAGACGCACTGGCAGGAGGGACCCCGGCCTTGCATAACGCTTGCCTTGCATAAGGGCGAGTGTCTTCAGGCACATCATGAAACTGGTGAGGCACAGCATTGGCAAAAGGCGTCATATTTCAGCAAGCCTATGCTAACGTCTTAGTGCAGAAGGTAATTGCAAGAGAAGCCGTTGGTAAGAGAAGCCAGGAAGGGAGGAGGACCTCGTGGCAGGCATGCCGAGTGCTCCCTTGCATCAGGCACGTCCGAAGGTACCACACAATGTGTAATGAATGAATGAATTACAACCGTGTATCAGCCAAAGTGTAAAGTGTAAAGTGGGACAGCGAGCAGAGCTTCAAGTGCATATGCTCGTACCAGCCAGTATAGATGTTTGGCATTTTGCGGGCCGACTTTACGGGCGCACACCCTGCTGAGGTTTGCCCCTGTCTACAAGAAAATTCAAATAAAGAATCACCTATCTATGAGGTCGAATTGATCACTGCGTAGCCTATTTCCGCGACTTCGCCGGCGCCCGAAGGCAGCCAAAGTTGGCCGATACACGGTTGTACTTCATACATTACTCTAAGCAGTTGCTTACAGATGTTTCACCTGGCGACAATGCACAAGCTCCACGCATCGCTCATTCTGCATGAAAACAGCGTGCGAAATAGCAAGGCATGCAGAAGTGAACTGTCGAAGCTCTCTTATAAGGAGGGCTCATGCCTTCCTAATACCTCAATTGTGCCTCACAACGGAGTGCATAAACCACTGCAAGCGCAGGCAAGGGGGCAGGAATGCCCTGCAGAAGTGGGCCAAGGGGCGCGCAGCGCCCAGTGGCACACTGTACCCAGACTTGCAAGTCATATGGCAGCTTACTGGCCAGAGAGGCACTGCACTCTGCAAGAGCACAAACCACATCGTGAGCGCGTCACGCCACAAAACCCAACAGTGCAAATGAAACCATGGCTGCTGCATGAAGTGCCATGCTTGGGCGCTTGCAATTGCTGAGATATTGTGGCAACAAAAACAACCACCCAAACGGCGCAACGCCTGCAGAAGACGGACACCGAGTCTCCCATGACTTTCACGCTGCAGCTGGCACAGCGGCACGGCGCATGCTCACGCACGCACGGCCATGATGCCACAGCACTGAATGCCCATCTGCATGGGAAAAACACGACTACTTGGCAGCTGCACTGCCGCTGCTGCACACTGATTTGCGCCCTGTCAGTGACCTAGATATCATACTTCTGCCGTCACACCGACACATGCTGCTTCAGCGCTACTTCACTGCCGCCTCACTGCTGCACAAGGGGGTTGCCGCTCTACCTGACTCCACCAACCTCCTCCGCCTGTCGGCGGTGTGAAAAGACCTATCACCCATCCCAACATGACCCAGGACATCACCCGTCCCAACATGGTGCCGCCCGCACCCGCGTGTGCCTGTGTTCTGCTCCACATGTGATGGTTGCCCAGCTGCACCGCGCTCAGCGGTGGTCTCCGCCCACCGGGCAGCGCTGGGGATCCTGGTCAAGCGCTCACGCAGGAGGCGTGCAACCTGGGCATCCGCCCTGGTGCCCTCGTCGCGGGGCTGCACATCTGGGCATGCGCCAGGGCCCGAACAGGACCCTGCGCCTACGGAAGCCGGGGCGTGGCGCCCTCCAGGTCCAGCGGCGGGACTGTGGCCTGGACCTCGGTCGGGGGCGCCGCCTTGCCCGGGCTGGCCTCCGGCGAGGTCGCGGCCTGCGGCATGCCATGCTGCACCTTTCGCACCAGCGCCCCTGGGGCGGCTTGCAAGGGTTCAAGCATGCATGTCATGCGGCATCTACCACAATAAAACAATGACTGGTCTGTCGGATGTGGTGATGCAATGACTTCACAGCGACCCACAGCTCCCCATGCGAGCTGTGTGCAGCGGGTGGGCCAGCGCTGGCACTCGCTCACAGGACTTATGAGGAGCCAGGGCGCTGTGTACCGGCGTGCTGACCGCGCTGCCGCCCGGGGTGCAGTCCGCTGAGGCGCCGCGCTTGCGGTTGCCGGGCGGGCACGTCTGGACCTCGTTGCCGTGCTCGTCCAGCTTGCAGGCCGCCAGCAGGTCCCACAGAGCGCGCGCCGAGGGTGCATCCGGTCCCTGCAGGAGCGATGCCCACACTATGTGGACCATAATCGAGGATCCCTACGGAAAGCATGAAGCAGCTCTGCGCTTTACGCCCAAGTTATATCTGCAAGGTTCCATGTCGCGCAGCCGGTTGTTGTGCGCATGCGAGGCGCGCATGGAGGTTGGAGATGCAGGGGGGGGGAGTGGGGGGTAGACGAGGAGACGTGATGAGGGAGGGAGAGGAGAGACATGCTAGGAGCGTGGCCACGCTGCGCGCCTTCTCGGCGGACTCCTGCTCAGCGGCGATGCGCAGCGCGCGCGGGCGCAGGTACCCGGGCGCGTGGCGGGCAAAGGGCTGCAAGGGCGGCGCCCAGGCCGGGTGCTGTGCCTTCTGCGAGCGCCGCGCCCGCCACACCGCCGACACGCACTTGAAGCCCGTGCCCATGCTGATCTGCAGCACCTGTGCGCGCGCCCTCCCGCCCGTCAGCCCTTACACGCGCGCATGCATGACCCCGCTCATATCTTCGCGGGCATGGATTTTGTCGTCAGCAATAACCAGAGCCTCCTCCTGCTGAGGCAGTTGCACAGCTTGCTGCCCGTTGTACAGGTGTGGCAGTGCAAGAAGAATGCCGGACACCTCGGCCGCATCGTGCACTGCGCGGCGCACCTGCGGCCCCTGCAACCTCCGTGCAAAGCTTCCAGGTACCGATAAAAATATTGTGGACATCCTGAACAAACAATGAAGGAAGGGCAGCACCTTGTCGCCGCGCTGGACGCCCTGGTGGTGCTCGATGTAGGCCATGATGTAAAAGGTGGACGACGCGCTGGTGTTGCCGTAGCGCTCCAGCGTGGCGATGCTGGGCTGCTTGGCCTTGTCGCCGAAGCGCATCGCCTGCGCAGGCCAGAGCCGCACTTTGCAAACGCCCCTCCTGACATGCAGCCCCCGTGCTTGCTCAGCCGTCAGATGTCAGCAACGGGCGCGCGTTGCAGTCACGCACTGTCAGCAGCGCAGCGCATTGCAGCGCGTCAGGGAGCCCGCCTGCAGGCCACTGCATTGCAGGGTAATACCTGTCTCGCACATCCAACTTATTGTAGGCATGGAGCCAAGGGCTAATGTGGGTCCTTGAAGGGTGAAAAAAACGTGTTGGACGCCCTGCTGCGCGGTGTGATTAGCCACAAAATTGCAGCATGGGCGCTCTCAGCGCGCACCCCCGCGACGCGGTCGATAATCACGCGCGCGCCCGGGTGCACCGCAATGTGCTGGAAGGCCTTGCTGAAGTCCGGCGAGTAGCGTTTGACGCGCGCCACCTTCACCTGCGCGCACACAAGCGGAGGCTCCATCATCATGAGTCGGCGTACAGGCAAGACGAGCAGTGTCATGACACTCTTGCAGCATGATTAGTGCCCACGCTAACACCCAAGCGCATGGCCTGCGGCAGCACTGACCAGGCTGGCAGGGCCTACAGCGCTCCCAGAGAAGCGGCCCTGCTGCTGGGCGCGCGGGGAGGGGAGGGGAGGGGCGGGCGCGGCAGGCGGGGCCGCGCCATCTCGCTCCAGGGCAGCACGCTGGGCCCCAGGCGGCGCAGGTTGCCGGTGATGGCCCTGGCCGCGGCCTCCTTGAGCACGCCCTGGTCGATGTAGACGCCCTTGCGGCCCGCGGCGTCGTTGCGGTAGCCGATGCACGCGTGCGCGTCGCGCCCCGTGTACAGCACGCGCGTCAGGTGCAGCAGCTCGTACTTGGCGCGCCGCCTGTCCTTGCGCCTGCGCGCAGACGGGCACAGCCGGCTCCCCAACCGGTGTGTGATCACTCTAGACAAGGCGCTGCCCATGCGCATCCCTCACAATTTGCTTGAGCGCACCGAGCAGGACTCATTCGCTCGCCAGGCATTTTACTTAACCATGCTGAAGCTGGACATCTCAGCAATCGCATACTGCATGCAAGTTGACGCCCTACAACAAGCGGCGCGTGCAAGCGCAGGGCCTGCCGGAGCCGGCCGGGTGCGGCTCGAGCGCGCACCTGGTGGACATCAGGCACGCGGCGCCGCCCATGCGAAAGAGCACGTTGGACAGCAGGAAGGCCTCCTCGTTGCCGGTGTAGAAGCCTGCGGCAGCAGACATGTGCGGTGTGGGGCGGTGTGGCGCGCGGTGCGTAGGCTTGCAGCAGCGCTCAGCCTGCGCGGCGCCCACCGTGCCGCAACGGCAACCAGCTGCGGCAGGACGCGGATGCAGCGCGCGCGCTGCCGGCTCATGCAGGCCGCCCCCGCGCGGCCGCAGCCGCCGTCGCCTGGCCAGGCAGGAGCGCACCGGTGGTCGTGTTCTCGTTGATCACCAGCAGCGCCAGCCGCCCGCCCCGCGTCTTCGCCTGCAGCAGCGACACGGCTATCATCATCATGATCATATCATGGCTGCTCGCCCTGCGCACCGCGCCGGACCATGGGCACACGCGCGTGCGGCTGAGACAGCCGCACGGCCGGGCCCCTGCCCTCACGTCTGCACTCACGCCTCGCAGGCCGCGCACCAGCAGCAGCTGCTCCACGCAGCCCACGCCCACCAGGCCGCCGGGGCAGCCATGGCCGGACAGCGAGAAGCACTCCACGTCGCTGCGCATGCCGAAGCGGCTCGCGATCCCCGTGCTTAGGCTGGGCACGGCTGAGAAGCCGGACACCGTGACCACGATGTCGACCTGCGCGCGGAACAGGCTGTGGGCCCCCTGGGGTTGCTGGTGCAAGACATGCAAACCCCGTGCGCCTCAGATAGCACCATGACATGTTGTGCAAGCGCTGCAGCAGGGGACTGTGAGAGTGCCTGCAACTGGCTGGCAGTGTGCCTTGCAATGTCGACGTCTTGTCTGAGCCCCAACAGAATGATCACCCACGGCGCTTACCAGCATGGCGCTGTTCAGATCATCCGCACCCAGACTGGCATATTTAGGGGTAGGCACACAGTATGCTCCTGAAGGCAGCATTCGCGCCTCACAGCAAGTATGGACACATGCGGCCGGCACGACGCGCGCGCGTGGACCAGCTGCTCACTGCTCCGCATGGACACACGAGCACACCCCGAGACGCAGGGACCGCCCGCCGGGAGCCCCACCTCGCGCGGCTGGACGCCCGCAGACGCCATGACCCTCTCCGCCACGTCGTACATGACCTCGTGCGCCTCCTCGAGGCACGCATCGTAGCTCTGGTCAAAGGGGAGCGTGCGCAGCCCTGCATCAGCGCAGAGCAGGGGTTCATCACTCCGAGCGCACCTGGCCCGGCGAGCCGCATCGCCACCCATGCTCTCATGCAGTCACACGTTTCACGAAAGGCGTGTCCTAACATGCATGTGTCACAGGTCTGGCTGAGCAGCACCTGTCTCCCTGCGGCGCCATGAGGACAATTCTGCGCCCCTCAGCTGTTGAATGCTCATCACGCTCACACCCACACAAGAGGAGCATTAAGGAGGTTTAACACACTTCAGCCTCGGCACGCGCCACTTTCTTGCGAGCATGCTACTGTCATATGCAAACTCACTAGTAGCTGCGCGTGGCCCCCCATTGATAAAACTTTCCCCAGCGGCCCAGCAATAAACGCCACCGCCGACGCACGCGCCAAGGCTTGCATCATATGTTCAGGGCAAAGAGCGTACCGCGGCTGACAGGCGTGCGCGTGCCCACGCCGTTGTCCTTGCCCTCGTGCTCTCGAATCATGTAGTCCACTGTCTCCGGCGTGAAGTGGCCGCAGCGGTAGGCCAGCACCGCCTGCTCCACCGCCGTCACCAGCGTCCTGCAGCCACGCGCACACACAGCGGCTGCTCAGCTGGCTGTGTGCGATGCACCGCGGCAGCGCCAGGAACACCCCAGCGCGCCCGGCGCCACCTGGAGGCTGTTGAAGCCACCTGGGGCTAGGAGACCACACGCGGCAGTGCGGCGCCGCTGGCCTATGTCCCCGCACCTCTCAGGCGGGTTGTACACCGCAAAGTCAAGCATCAGGACCTTCTGCTCGCAGCTGGGCAGCACGCGCTTGAGCAGCGCGCGCGTGAGTGACTGGCCATCGCTGCCGTGGCCGCCTGCGCTGCACACCCGCGGTGAGGCCCGGCGTGCGTCGCCAGTGTCCTGTGAGCTTTGGATCCGCAAGCACTCACCTGACTTGGCCATGATGTGCACCCGAGTCCGGTTGGTCTGAGAGCAGAGCAGCCGGCAGTCCTCACACCAGGCTGCTCGCTGGTTGTGGTTGAATACACGGCCAAGCTCCGCGTGCGCCGATACCGCTGGCAGCTGCCTACGTTCGTGTACGACAGTGGCAGCCGCACCCCGCCCGTGCTACCCGGTGGCGCTATGTCGCAGCTCGGCCGCAGGTCTTGGCTTTCTTGGGAGTTTGCTGAAGAAAAGTACTGCTTAGCTGACTGAGTGAAGCTGGTCGATTTCCGACAGTTGATGCGCTGGCCCCCTGGTTCGAATTGGGACCCTACCAGGCCCTCTTTGAGGACGCTAAAAAAAGGAAAAATGCAAAAACTACTGAGAAAGACGAGGACAATGAGTGGTCTATAAAAGCCTGCTTTGCATGCCGGGACCCAGGACAGGCGGCCACAATGCAGACAGGGGCCGGTGCTGTCCGCCTGGCTCACAAGTACGCAAGCCAGAGACCCCCGTGCCGCTGCACTGATGACCCTGCTGGGCAAGGACGTCAGCACACAGGCAGCGCTGGACCTGCGCCGACGCTCGACACCCATGCAGGCTGCTAGCCGGCCGCCACGTCCGCCGCGCTCCGCAGGCTGCCGCGCAGGGCGGCGTCCAGCTGCAGGCAGCCGCCCATGCAGAGCTGCAGGGCCTGGGCGGCCTGCGTGCTGCTCCAGCGGCCCGTCAGCTCCATGTGCGTGACCTGCCGCCGGCCGCCGCCCTCAGCACGCGGGCGCGCTGCCGCCGCGGGGCAGCGGCGCGCAGCCGCTGCCCGTCGGTCCTGACGGCTGCACCATGTGCAGCCCCCTTGCACCAAACAGTAGGTCTCAGTGGTGGATTACCAAAAATATTATCAACACATATCTCAACACATATACTCGCATCGCTACCTGCCCTTTTGCCTGCAAAGTGCTGGCCAGTTGCTGGCCGGTTATCAGTTGCTGATAAGCGGCTTTGCCATTGAAGAGGTTGGCTAGTTTTCGAGAAAATGCCAGGCTGAGAGCTATGTGCAGCAGTTGCTGGACACTATGAAACTCTGGCAGCCATGCATGCGAGGGACCCCAGGCGCGCCAGGTTGCGTGCGGGCATCATGGCGAGCAGCGCGCTGCCGTCGTGCCGGCGCGCCTCGCCGGCGCTCGGGTCCAGCAGCAGCTGGCCGCCCACGCGGCTCTGCGCGCACGCCGCGCATGCATGGTTATTGGCTGCATGAGTGCCCACTGGAAGGCTCGGCAGCAGCGCAAGTCGCTGCGGGCGGCGGGCTGTCACACGCCGTGCGCGCCCCGTGCAGCGCGCAGGCTGCGCCCCGGCAAGGACGTGCAGGGGGATCCGGATGCGCAGCAGAGCGTCCGCCGCAGCTGCGTACCGTGCTTGAGCCTCGCTTCAACGTACATCAAGACGGCTGGCTCCTGCCGAGCGGATGCACACTTTCCACATCACGCATGGAACCAGCCGTGTGCGCATGCGGCTATGCCAGGTGGCCCAGCCTCGCTGACACGCGCCAAGCACAGAAACTGTCGCCGCTGTCGCCCCGCATCAGCTGTCGGTCGGCATGGAAGCGCCTGGGGGGCAGCGGGCCGCGCGGCGCGCACCACGGCGCACGCGGCGACCAGGTCGCCCATCTCGATGCCCGCGTCGGCCAGCGCGAGCGCGGCCGCGGCGGCCGCCGCGGGCAGCTCGCCGCCGTCGGCCTCCAGCACGACGCAGAACACGTCCACGCTGGCCTTGGGGAAGCTGCCCAGGCGCACCGCGCCCGCCAGCGCCGCCGCCAGCGCTGCCGACAGCTCCCTCTCTGCGTCGCTCTGCGCGCGTGCAGGGTTTCGCGAAGGCTCGCCAGCGCGCACACGTCGCAAGATTTTCCGCACGGTCAGCACGCAACACCCCGCTGGCAGGACCGCGCCCCCAGCAGCACGCAGCTCGCCGTCCTGATCTGCGTATACCGTACATGGCCCTGGCTGGGTTGAAATGCGGTGTGGTCACCACAAGCGACGCCGTCTGACTTCACTGGGCCGGACGCGCTGCAGGGCGTGCACGTGCAAGGACCTCACATGGTGAGCGCGGCCACCAGGCCCGCTGGTCGCCAGCGCTGCGCGGCGCCAGGCGCGCGCGCAGCGCGCGAGCGCGCATAGCACAGGGCCGCGCCTGCCCAAAGTTGCCGCGCCGCCGCGTCGCAAAAGTGGCGAGCTTGACGTCGCACTGCAGGCGGCCCTGCTCGCTGAAGGCCTCCCGCCTGTCGCTCTCCCGCGGCCCGTACCTGGCCAGTCGCCCGCGCGCGACAGGGTCAGCGCGGTGCTGCCGCGCTGCTGCCCGCGCCGCGACTTACACGGGGGCGCACACTCCAGCCATGACCTTTGTGTTGCCAAACTCCACGTACGCCGAGCCGGCCGCCTGGCTGAGCATGCCCGCCTGCATGACTGCCCCAAGCCAGCATTGGTGGGTCCGAGCGCCAATGCAGCAAGCGCCACGGCAGCAAGCGCCATGCTCTCCTGCAGCACGCCTGCAAAGAGGGCAGCAGGTGCTCACAGATGTTGCGAAACTCCTCAAAGCCCCGGCTGTCCAGACGTGCGCCTTCAGCGGAGAGCGCTTCTCGGTCTGCGGGTAAATCGCATGGAGTCGATTCGACGGTCTCTCGGGCGGCCATTTCAAGCACCCGCCTAGGCACAGCCGTCACTGACTGCCAAGTGCTTGCTTGCAAGTCACATTGATACTGATGCGAAAGACTGCAAAATCGCGCTGCTGGCGTACACAAACGGAGTGGGGAGTGGCATATGTGTATCGTGTATCAGCTGCGCAGCATGGATGGCCATCATTTTTCTTACAGAAGAGCAATGGCTCTTGCGCACGTGCTGGGGTAGTAGGGTCGGCGGCCCCAAAGAAGTCCCAAGCTAGCTGCCCTCCCCTTGATTGGACACTGTGCGCAAGGAACCAACACGTTCACCCTTCTGCGGTTCCACGTGCGCTGCGTGCTGTTGTGCCTGAGCATTTCTTCCAGAGCTTGTCTGTTTGGATTGCCCTGCACAGCCCTGTTTGGCTGGTCGAGGCTTTCACACCCAGTTGATAACTTCCACATATCAAATGCTTATACAACCAGGCATGCTTTGCAAGTGCTCAGCTGATATATAGTGTCTGTGCTGCCACTGCATGCGCTGGAGGCAGGCGCTCCTTCTTGCCAGAGCAGCATCGAGAACGCTGCCACGCCATTGCACAAACGGTTTGCACTTATTCGCTTGCATGAATATTTCATATTTATATGGAGTGCACTAACACGTCTGGGTACGCTGGAAAGCGTGCACACTCAGAGCCAGGACTCCTTGCTCTTGTGCTTTATTTCGAATATTGATCAGTGTGGGCCTGCATAGTTGAGAAAGGCTGCAAGAAACTGCGAGCAAGGCAAAGGCAGTGCGGTGAAGTAGATTTACCTGCGGCGCAGGGCTGCAGCTGATGCAGAGCGGGCCCTGGGCAGGCACCGCGCGGTGCAGCTGCATGCTGCACTGGCGGGCAGGCACATGCGAGGCTGCAAGCAATCCTGCCCATGCGACTGGGAGCTTCGTTGGGACTCTGCCGTCCGCTCGGCACTCGTGGTACGCGCTGTGCTGCAACAGGCGTCCGTTGCTTTGAAGTTGACCTTGCTACGGATGTGTCTGTAGTGCACTTTGCAAGGTGCGAACAGGCTCCCAAGCCACCTTGGCCTCTTTGACCCTAGCGCCCCGCCTGCGCATTCGCCAGGACGCGCAACCTGCGGACGGCGGCGCCCCTGCATGCACGGAGGCGGCCTGCCGCGTGCGCGGGCGGAGGGCCGCCAGGCGCCGCCGCTGCACCGTACGCATCGCCGGCCGACGAGGATGTAGACGGCTTTGCCGAAGACGAGCCCAGCGCGCTGGAGGACTCCGAGGACTTTGGCGACGATGCAGAGGGTATAGATGCAGACGAGGTTGATGAGCAGGGTGATGATGACGATGGCGAGCTGGGCACAGACGAGGATGCCGACCTGGTGCTAGAGCTGGACGATGCTGGCGAAGAAGAGTTATTGGGTCTGGCGGCGGTAGGGCCAACCATCGATCTGGGCGGCGCCGACTGGTGTGCACGCTCTGTAGCCACGAGGGCTGGACACCGCCGCTGTGGCCCGCTGCCTGCAACCCTTCTTTGCGCGTTTGCTTGCTCTGTGCCAGCTTGCACAGACCCGCCGGCGGAGGAGTACAATGTCAAAGGCTACAACAAGGACAAGAAGGCTCGCCGCATGAGCGGCACGTCTGTGTGCAAGAACATGAGCCTGCGCATGAAGCAGCGTCTGCCCCTGACGCGTGCTGGCGCTGAGGTCAGCATGAGCAAGGCTTTGCACCACTTTTGCACTACCAGCACGCTTCAGGAGCAGATACTGCGTCAGACGGAGGTTCATGTTCTCGCCGCGCATGCAGTGGGGCTTCCCGTCCTTGTCGTAGCCGTTCAGATCGACCTCGTCTGTCGGCAGGTCTGTGCAGACTGGCACAGCACAAGCAATGACGCAAAGAAGGGTTGCAGGTACCGGGCAGCAGCAGTGGTGTCCGGCCAGGAGGCAGAGCGCAAAATTGTGAGGTTGGTAAAGCTGAGCCGGCCTGCGACATCGGGCGGGCACAGCTTGAGGCTGCCGTCAGTGAGCCATGCGCATGAAAGCGCCTGCACCGCACCCGTGTCCGGGGGACTCGCCTGCCCCTCCGTGCGCTGCCCGGCATGCTGGCAGACGCGCACATGCAGGGACGCACCTGCAAGCCTGCTCAGCGACACACAGGGCTGATGATGGCGGGCCCTGCGCCAGGGCGGCCGCTGCGCTGGAGGTCGCGCGGGGCGTGCTGGCTGGGCCGGCCATGGAGGGCCTGGAGCTGTTCCTGCTGCGCGCGCAGGCGCGCCGGCGCTTCCTGGAGATCCGGCTCGACCAGGCGCGCCCGCGCTGCGCGCCGCGCGCGCGCGCGCTGCCCAGCCATTGACCTTACGCCCAGCTGCGCGATCCAGACCTGGTGTTGTGTGCGAGGGCCTGCTCGCGGCATGCGTCCAGCTGCACAGCTCGCTCCTGCTGGGCGCTGTGGCAGAGACCTTGGGTAGCACGCCTCCTGCATGCAGTGAGCCAGTCCAAACTACAAGTAGCACGCCTCCTGCATGCAATGAGCCAGTCCAAACTACAAGTAGTACGCCTCCTGCATGCAATGAGCCACTCCAAACTACAATAGTCGGTGAAGTTTGAGGTTGGATCTCAGGATGCCTCACACGTGCCTGTGTCCAACTCCTCTTGGTGGCTCGTGCAGATGAACGACGAGTATTGCTCAGCCTCCCTGGAGGACATCCAATCGTTCTCACGCGCGTTTGCCGCCGCGCTCGAGGCGCAAATGGGCGAGGAGCGCGCTGGCGAGATAGAGGTCGAGGTGTCTTCCGTGGTGAGCGCCCGCCCCGTGCGCAGCACTGCATTGACGGCGCGCATTTTGTGCATGAGTTGCCAGTGCGGCGCCACCGCCAGGGAACTGTGCAGGCAGCCTGGCTTGGCAGCATTACGACTCAAGGCTGACACCGTGTGGCGGCCTCGACGCGCATGTGTCGAAGCCGTGCACGTCAGCACTGAGAGGCGCCGCTGTGTGCAGCCTTGCGGGCAGGCCAGCAAAAATCAGAGCAAATGCTGCGCGCCCCTCCCTGCGCGGCCAAGGCTGGGGACCTAATGCTGATATGTGCGCAGGGTGCGGAGAGGCCAGTGCGGTTGCCGGGCGAGCTTGCGCGCTTCCAGGGGCTGCCCATGCGCGTCGTCTTTGCCGAGGGCCCGGAGGGCGGCGCGCCGGTCGCCGACAAGGCGCGCACGGCCCCTGCGCATGTTACGCGTCTGGGTGTGTACCTTGCACAAAGACCCATGGCACACTGCTGCGCTCCTTCTTTGCTGCAGAACCTTGTCTGCATGGCGTACGCCGCCCACCGGTTGTCACCGTCCAGGGAGTCCGCTGCCGAGCGAGGCTCGAGTGCCGCACGGCAGGCTCTGTGCCGGCGGGCCGCAGAGGCGGGCTGCACCCCTGCGAGCGCCACTGACCATGTGCAAAGGTGCCTGGCTTGATGAGGGCTGGCGGGGGGACGCCAGGTGCTGCAGCTGCTGGCGGTGGACCTGCCGGGCGGCAGCACGGAGTGGGCGCTGGCCGACGTGCGTGGCAACCGCCCGCAGGGCCGCGCCAAGCTGTCCAACCGCTTGGCCAAGCAGCGCTGGGTGCTGCCGGTGGCGAGCCTGCGCAGGGTTAACCTGTACCTGGACATCTGATAAGCAGCGCAGGAGCAGGCTTTCTCGGGCACAAGCGAGCCGCTCTGCGCCGACCTTGATAGGCAGGGAGGTGGCATTGCATGTGCGAGCCGCAGTGCACTGGTGAGTGAAACAGCGAGGAAGGGCTCGAAAGCGCGCGCACTGCTTGGCGAGCTGCATATCGACCTTTTAACCAGACATGCTCTCAGCTACATGCCCAAGGAGGTATGGTGCCTCGTGCACAGTCCTGACAGGGACCAACAGGACCACCTGCCCAGGCCTGTGAGCGGCGCTTTCAGCCTGCAAACCCAGTCTCGACGCTCACAACATGACATGTGGCAGGCTCATTGAAACCCCAGTACATTGAGCGAGCTGGACAGCTGGAGCAGTACGCTCACTGTCCACCGGGCTATGAGGCAAAGGCATGGGAATGGCACAGTTCCTGGGCAGCTGCACAGGTGTAAATGTGCTGCACAGCTGCTTTTGCAGCTCCCGACTGCCTGGGCCGACACTGAAGAGCACCGGTGTGGTTGACGCGAGCAGGCGCCACAAGCAATCACCTCACCACTTCAGCTCTCCAGCTGTATTACATAGGGCACAGCAACCCAGACATATCAGGAGTGCAAGGAAAGGCGTTGCAACCCATGGCGTAGCCTGTTGTTTACCAATACGGGAGCCCAACAGCAAATAAAAATGTGCGCTCTCTACAGCCAGTTCACAGCGCTGTTCTCGGCTTTGCGTGCGCTGACACGCATCAACGAATCCAGCCCCTAGCTCGCACTTGTGCATCAATATGCCTGTCAAGCGGCACCCCGCAGTGCCTAGCAGCCCGCTGCCGCTTGCTCTGTTGCAGTTCAGACTGTCCAGCACGCTAAAGCTCCTCTCTCGCCCACCCCATACATGCTGCACTGTGGCGTGGGGGCATGCGCAAGCCGCGCATCAGCCCTGCTTGCGCGGATACGCCTCGCAGTCGGCGACCAGCGCGCCGGTCGCGGCGACGCCCACCGCCGACAGCAGGTGCCACGTGGTGTGGATGAACGGCAGCGTCGGGAACGCGTCCTCCAGCGCGAAGCAGGCCGCGCCCAGCGCCGCGGTGGCCACGTGCGCGCGGTGCGCGGGCCGTAGCGACGCCCGCTCCTGCGCGCGCCGCGCAAATTCCGCCTGCGCGCGGCGGCGCGGCATGAGGCTGCGGCACGGACGGGCTGTCGCCTGACCGCGAGTTATCGTGGGCGCTCACTGCAGCATGGCCGCATGCATGCAGCGCCTGGCTACAGGGCGGATTAGCTTGGCGCAATGGGATATGAAGCAGACAACATGGGAGCTCGTGCGGGCCCTACAGCATGGTGACAGCCGTGGTCCTCCGCTGAGCATGCCCAGCTCACATGCAAGGCGGCAGGATTGAAGAGAGGGATGGTATATAGCGACAGCAGCAGCAGACCTGGATGCCCACGCCGTTGGCGATCGTGACAGCCAGCGGCTGGAAGGGTACCATCGCGACTGACACTCGCGTGTGCTGTGGCGAGCTGGGGTGCACCACGCGAGAAAGCGCCGCCGCTGAAAGCGCAATTACCTGCAGTCGCTCAGCCCAGCTCTCTGCCTGCCCGGCCGCAAGTTTGCGCTGACAAGAAGGTGTGCAAAGCCCGCTTGTTGCCTCACCCAGTAGTCAAGGCGCCGTCCCCACGGCCGCGCGTCGCCTGCAAGAGCACAGAGTACGTTGCATCCATCACGCCTCACAAGGAGAGGAGCCGACGCTGCGCAGTGAGCAGTGCACGCACCGCTGGTAGCGTGGAACGCCACTGCTCCAGCGCCCACAGCAGCGACCGACGCGCCATACAGTCTGCCTGTATCAGAATTGCTTTGCCTGCGGCACACGCACGCCAGTGCAGATCACTTCATCTGCATAGGGGCAGGGGGCGGGCGCCCGAGCCGCAAGGCAGCGCACCTGTATGTATCCAGACCGATCTTAAAGAACGGCAGGCACGTCACGAGGTTCGCTGCTCGCTCTGCCGCAGTGTGGTCGCAGGTCCCAGGCCCCTGCGCGGCACGGGCCGCCCATCTAGATCCAGGTTGAAACTTGGGGCGAGGCAGCAGGAGGTGGCCCCGAGCAGTTCTCTTCTGCCTATGCGTGAGCAGGAAGCGCTTCATGACGAGGTCGCCTAGCGCGCCTGAGGCTGGCACAGGCTGCCTAGCGTGTCACGCGTCCAAACAAGGCTGTCGCCCCAGCCGCCAGGGACTGCACTACGGAGGTTGCGCAGTTTGTCTGCGCCGCGCCGCGTGCGTAGCTGCACATGTGCATGGCTGTCGCTCACCTCTGCCAGCTCAAAGCACAGGCGCATGACTCTGCTATGCCACTCCTAGGCTGAGCAGTGGCCGACACGCTGCGTGTTGGAGAGGCTTTCCAGTATTCACTGAAGTACAAGCCCTTCGACAGCGCCCTGACGGAGATGTTCAAATAGGCTTCTACAGGACATGCAAGGCTCGCATGCCGACCATAGAGCAAACGCACTGCATGCGGCATGCGTCAGCACGGCCCCGGCGCTGCATCTATAGGCTGCGCCAGCCCTCGAATGCAGCTACAGGCACAAGGCAGGAGCTGGCGTTGCGGTGGCCCCCGCCGCCCAGCGCGCGCGTGACGGCCGTCGTGTCCTCCTCGTCCAGGCTCCTGAGGCTGATTTTTATGGTGTCGTTATCCATCTCAGCCTGCGCGCTGACGCACAGGTATTTCTGTCATCGCCTTTAACCTAGTCCAGCCTTGTGCACGGCAGGTTGGCAACGCTGAAGCGCGCAAGCCCCTGCAGCCCGGCACACTGAAGCGCGCAAGCTCCTCCAGCCCGGCACGCTCAAGTCCACAAGCTCCTCTAGACCGACACGCTCTTGCGTGCAAGCCCCTGCAGCACAGCACGCAGGGAGGCACGCAAGCTCCTGCAGCACGGCACGCAGGGATGCGCGCCTCCCGGTAGGCAACCACGCCGATGGGCCGCATGCCGGAGGCGCCAGAGCGCTCAGCCAGCGCATGCCCCAACGCGCTGCGTAACCCTGCGCATAACAGCGTAACAACACGTCTCTGGCACTGCTCCATCTCTCTCTCGACGGCCACCCGCACCGAGCGCGCGTGCCTGCTGCCGCGCACCCTAGAGACGACCTTATGACATGCGGACAATGGAACACACAATCATCATGCCGGCTGCCACGGCGGACCACCCCGCATGCGCTGCATCGCGCCCCCGCAGCCCAGCTGCTCACTTTGCAGCACGCCCTAGCTCTCATGGCCCACGGCCTCAGCAGATCCGGGATCACAAGCACACACCGGCAGCCGGAGCTGCAGAAATACCTGCCGCCCCGAACAAGCCTGCCTATGCGCAGCCCGGCCGCTGCGCACAGCTGGCCGCCCGCCCGCGCAGCGCGCAGGGGCCCGGCACGAGACCACAGCCGCCCGCAGGACCTCGGGAGGTGGCTCAAAGCGCACGCACACAGGCAGCACGCGCCGCGGGCGCGCCTGCCGCCCGGCCCGCATCGCCCGGCGCATGCACCGCCAGGCAGCTGCCCCAGCCGGCCGCCTGCCCCGTGGCGCCGCCCAGCGCCACACGGAACGCGGCCGCCAGCGCCGCTGCGACCAGGCGGTCCTGCTCCCGCAGCGCTGCGCGTCCCTGGCGCAGACACGGGCACTGGCCTGTGTCGGCGGCGCTGCGGGTCTGGCGCACTCTGGCTGGCGCGCCAGGGCTGCGGACTTGGGGCATAAGAGCTTAAGCGAGAAGACACAACATGTTTGCTCCAGTGATGCCAACAAAGCAAAATGCAGCGCCCCAACCATGATGTCAGCCTGCTGAGCAGTCTGTGTTGCCATGGGGCAGACATCAGGGCAGCCCAGCGTCATAACACACCTGGTCAACCAGCTGCGGGATGCGCAAGCCCAGCAGCGTATTGAAGATGCTCGGGGACTTGCCCGCATCGAACTCGAGCTGCAATGCAGCGAGACCTGCATGCCTCGGTTGTGAGGCCGCCAGCTGCACGCTTTGCCCTGGTGTGTACACAGCTGATGTGTTGGACACTCCCAGCTCGGCTGCTTATCAGCATGCGTGCGGGCCGCAGCACAGCCCCGTCCAGCGGCAGAACGTCTCTGCAGACCGCCGCGCTTGTGATGACAGGGGCCCCAAGCATGCCAGCCCTGTCCCCGAGAGTGCCGCTGGCAGTGCCGACGCATGGCTTGCCTGGCATGCAGCTTCGCTTGAGGGGACCGGATCGCGCCGTACGGGCGCGCCTGCTGAGAAGGCCCTGCTGTCCGGCAGGCGCCACTGCCACAGGTCCGCGTCCTGGATGTACTGGAACATCGTGCGCAGTTCCTCAGTCACCTGGAGCCAGGCGGCCATACTCCCAAAGACCAGGTACGACACATTCTTCTGCTGTAGGGCGCTTCATTGTGCATATCTAAGGCTCTGCCAGCTGCAGCCATCCAGGGTACTCGCACAGTGGCATGCTTGCACGCCTAGTTTTGGTTGAGTTGATATGCGACGGAGTAGCCTGCTGCGCCGACCTCGGTCTTTATGTAGGCCACAATTGGCTGATACACGGACGTAGGTCATCCGGGCGAGTCGCCACCTCAGTAGCTCTGACAGAATGAGCAGCAGCACGCTCACGTGGCCAGTTTACCCAGGCAAACGAGCGCATGCACCCGCGCAGCCCCAGCCCCAGCCAGTATATCTTCTGGGACAATGTGCGCGCCACGCGCCCGCGCCCTCCCCCTGCATGCGGCCTCGCCAGCATGCCAGCACGGGCAGCATGACTGACATGGTGCGCTTGATCCATGCGCGACATACACCCTCCGCCCTCACAGACCCTGGACCTGTCCGGTGCCCCCGGAGCGCCGCAGCCACGGCCACCGCCGCCCACCATGCATGTATGTCGGCAGCGCGCCAGACGAGCAGCCGTGGCACGCAGTGGCTGCACGCTGATCGGCGCCTGCGCCCACCGTCGCGCCGCTGCTCCGCCACCGCGAGCTCCCGGTCACGGGAAGCGCTCCATCGATGCGATGCAGCTGGGGCTGGCGCGCTCAGCAGGCGGCCTGGGCGCGCAGGTGCACTTCACAACGCACTTCCACTATGTGCAGGCGACCGTGGTAGCAGCGGTCATGGCGCCGCTGCTGGCGTCCTTCGAGTGAGCTGCGCGGCGGGCGTCCCGCCTCGCCTGCCAGCCCTACAGCAGGGGGCGCCGGGCGCTTTCGATTTGAATGGGAGGGGTGGCGCGTGCTGGCGTCACGCGCACGCTTGTTCTGCAGACGCCGCCCCGTCAGGGCCCGGGAGTTGAGAACTTGGTACTGGGGACTGCGCGCATGCATGGCTGCAGGGCTTCTGCATGGGTCTGGCCGGTGGCGTATCCGCCGCGGCCTGATGTGTTGCCGCCAGCGATTTGCTGGTTATATTCAGGGTCTGCTTCCAGCATGTTTGCGCGTAGCATGCGGGTGGAGGCATGCTGCCTTTGGAGCGCTGGCAGCAGTGGTGCCGGCGCTCATCACAAGCCCCTGCTTCGCGCTGGCACCAGTGTTTGGGGCCTTTGATCCCCGAGGTCTAGTTGGGAGGCTGGTTCGGTATTGCAGCTCCAGCCCATAGCAGGCGCTGAGTGTGTGTAACGCATTCGTCCTGGCATGGCCGCATCTGGCAGGCTCGTGTTGATGGGTCGCACTCATCCAAACAGAGCTCCTGGAGTGCTGCACCAGATTCAGCTGGCCTCCAAGCCACCCTGGCGCCACCGCATCTGGTCCGTAGAAAGTCTTGCCACTTGTGGCAGCGTCGGAAGGAGGGCCTGCTGATTGCGCGTGTGCAGTGCCAGCCTCACCCGTTCAGCTGACAGGCTGCCTACACGCTGCAGGCCCGCCGTCTGCCTGTGAACCCCGCTGGCCTTCCAAATGTGCAGCATCAGCTGAGAGATGCCATCTGCCAGAGCCTGCATGCAGGCAGGCTGGCTCCGCCTCGACGAGTTAGTGTGGACAAGCCTGCTGTGTTTGTGCAGACGTGTATGAATGGCGCGGAACAAGCAACGGTCGTCCAGGCAGTGCAGTCGTTGGCCTGTGTGGGTGCAGCACACACGGACACGCGCGCGTAGCTTCATGAAAACACGCTGAAGCTTAATATGCAGCTCGACTGTGGACTCCGCTGCTTAAGGCAGCCTGTGCGTCAACGCAACGCTATGTGCCGCCGCCGCAGGCCAAAATATAGCGTAGCAGTACAGACGCGCCAGGGGGAAGAGGCATGGGCAGACGAGGATGAGGCGCTTGCGCGCGCAGCTGCACACCTGCACTAGCCCCGCCTGACCCTGCGCAAGCACTCCTGGATGGAACCCGCTTCAGAGCGCCCCTCAGCAGGCTCACCCTAACGCACCTGCTCACGGGGGCAGGAGATCAGCCCAGCCACAGCTGAGAGGGGCTTAGGCTAGTGCTGATGCCCTGCGCGGGGATCCAGGGCGAGGCGAAGGGGGGTACGGACACACAGAAAGCAGGCTCATGCCACCAGGGGCGCGGGGCGCGCGCAAACCACCGGCCGGCGCTGCTCACCCCTGAGGCCCCCTGCACAGCGCCGCGAGTCGCCAGGCCCCCGAGCCAGCGCAACACCAGGCGGCCCGACAGGGCATGCGCTGCGAGCGGGCGCGCAGTAGGGCGCGTCCCCGGCAGGCCCCTCGGGCGTAAGTCGCGGGGGGTCTGCCGGCCCCCCGCCGCCCGGGGCCGCTGCCCCCCCGGGCGGCCCGGTCAGGACGAAATGCGCAGCTCCACGCCCATGCTCTCCTTCAGCTTCTCGTACGACACGAACGCGATGGCGATGGACGGCACGACTTTGACGTAGTTTGGCAGCAGGCCCTGCCGCCGGCGCGCCGCTCCCGGTTGGTCAGAGGGTGCGCGCAGCGAGGGCCGGCTCGCGTATCAGCACCCCGCCATCGCACATGAAATGACCGCGCGATACAGGCTCTTCTGTCTTGCACTTGAAGGTCTGCACGCGCGCGCCTGGGCCCGCGCAGGGCGCAGGATAAGGCAGACTATCTACGAGGCTTCAGCACCGCGCGCAGCGCCAGACGCCTCAACTGAGCGAACAGCACCAGGCCCTCGAGCCCTGCCACCCGCCACGGCCCAGCGGCGGCGTTCCGGCTGGGCGCCGTGCGCATAGGGTTAGGGTGAGGGCCGCACCTTGAACAGCGCCTTCACGCCCTCTTCCCGCACGGTGCGCACGAAGCAGTCGCACATGCCGGTGTACGCGACCGCGCGGCCGCCCTCCGCGTGCAGCGACTGCGCTCCGGCCCAGCCGCTCATCTGCGCCGCGGCGGCGCCGTGTAAGCTTGCCGCGCGCACGGTGCTGCGCAGCGCTGCAGGCGTGCGCAGGCGCTCGCAACAGGCGACAGACATGCCGGCAAGCCGTGGCGGTGCCACGCGTGGACCTGTGCAGGACGAGTCGCGCCCTGAGCGCGGCATCACCAGTGCATGCCCGCCCAGCACCGGCTGCTCACACCCTGCCCAAGCGGCAGCTGTCGCGGCCGCGCGCCTGCATGCGCCGGCGCACGACGTCCAGCGGGTACGCGACCGTCTGGCCCGTCGTCCCCGCCACGGCGCCGCACGCCAGCCGCGTCGCCACGCTCAGCTCACGCTCGTCGTCCAGTTCTGCGCACGCGCGCGCCGAAGGCCCCTGACATGGTGAGGGATTCACGCGTCCCCAACGCACACGCGTTTCAAATGAACTCAAACGCACGCATACCCAGATTGTGGCGTGGCAGCCTGGGTATGCCGTACAGGATCGTGGTGCGCGGCGTGGTGCAGTGCACAGGCGCATGGTCACACGCAGGCACGGCGAGTGCCGTACGGGCGCGCGACCAAGCGCACCTGGAGACAAGAGAGGTGGGACCAGTGAGAGGGCGGGGCCGCGCGGGCGCGCCATAGAACTTCAGGACGACGTCCTTCAGCGTCTCGTACACCGCAAAGTTCAGGCCCACGTACGGCACCACGCCGATCACGCTCGGCAGCCAGCCCTTCCACAGCGCGATCACGCCCTCCTGCGCGCGCGCGGCGCGTGCTCGCGCGCGACCAAGGCGCGCCGGCCGCGAGCGGGCCGCCGCGCTGCTCAGCGCCCGCTCGTGCAGGCGCGGCTCCGTCCCGCGCGCGCGCTGCTTGCCGCTTCCGCGCCTTGTGACAACAACACTGCTGGCGGCCGGGCGCGAGCGGGCATGCAGCGACGCACACTCTGTTTGCAAGAGCGCCGCGCGTCGTATTCGGCGCCGGTGCGCGGCCGGGCAGCCCCGGGGGCCGCGCCTGCTTAATGATCTGGCGCGTGCAGTCCCAGATGCCGCGGTACTGGCTGGTCTTGCGCTCGCCCTGCACCGTCAGCCGCCCGCGCACCATGTCCAGCGGGTACGTCGCGCTCATGCCCACGATTCCCGCGCCCGCGCCCGCCGCCAGCCGCAGCAGCGGCGTCATCTGCCCGTCCCCGCCGTTCTCCTGCAGGTGGGCCGAGATGCGCCTGCGGCCGGCGCGCGCGCTCAGGTCTCCTCAGGTTCTCTGGCGGGCAAGGGAGCAGCAGCGCCGGCAGCGGCAGCGGCGACGCGCCTGCTGAGCTGCTCGTACGTGAGAAACTTCACCGCCGAGTTGGGCACAATCCGCACCACATTAGTCCAGTTCCCTGCGCGCGGCGCCGCGCTGTGTGCCGCGGCGGGCACAGGCGGCCGCCCTCACAAGGAGGCGGGGGCGAAGCAGGGCATGGTCTCGCATGCCTGGCACTCAGAACCTGCCTACACTGGCGGGCGCGCACCCTTGAACATGGACACCATGCCTTCCGTTCTGTACATGTGTATTAAGCCCTGCGCCGCGCCGGCCATGGGCAGTCAGCGCTGAGACGCGCAAGCCTGGCTTGCTATCCACTCGGCTGTGCAAGAGGCGGCGCTCGAGCACACGCAGCGTGCACTGCTGGAGGGGGCCAGGCGGCCGCGCCTGCACAACTCCCCTGTACACGCGCTCCTTCCCCTGGACCTGCATCAGGATCTTCAGCCGCTCCAGAGGCGCGACGGCTGTGCGTGACCTGCCGCGCCCCGCGCGCGCCCGTAACTCCACGCTCCAACTGCCCTATCCCTAATGCGCGCGCTGCGCAGCGGCGCGGCGCGACACCGAAACTGCCACCGCTTCGGCTGCGGGCAGCCGCAGCGCGCCAACGAGCAGACTGGGGCAGGCATGGCGGGAGCGGGGCCGCACACTCCGCCCGCCACGCCGCCGGCCAGCAGCGACTTTGCAATGCTGCTCCAGGACAGGCTCTTCGCCGCGACGCGCGGGGCGGCAGGCGCCTCCTCAGCGCCCTCCTTGCCCTCTCCGCTCCTGCCGGCCATCGCTGACGAGTCGCCCCCTGCACTGCCGCCCGCCTGGCAAGCCCGCAGGCCGCCGTGCTGCTACGGGCAGCGCGGCCGCTGCAGCGCCTGTCCGCGGACAACAGCAGCCAGCAGGCGGACGCAAGGCCGCAGCGCTTGCGCAGATGGACCGCCGCCCTAGCGCGGGCTGCTCTCCCCAAAAGCGGTGCCGCCCGCAGCGCGGCAGCCTCTGTAGCCGCACTTGCTCCCCCTGCTCTACTGTGTCAGGGCAGGCTCCAGAAGGGCGCTCGGCAGTGCATGCCTAGGGTCTGCTGTGCCCCGTTGCATTGCGAGTCGAGCCTGCGCTCGCGAGGCTAAGCTTCCCTCCAAGCTCCAGCCCGTCCCGCTCGCGCAGGAGTGTGCACATTGGCCCTCCAAGAAAGCAGGGAGGCCGAGGCGCCTGCACGGCGGGAGTTTCCCGGAGCAGGCCGCTGGCGCGGAGCGTGCTGTGACGCTGCGTGCGCACTAGCGCGCGGTCTGGGCTGCGGGGCCGCCATGCGGAAGAAGGTGGACGCACGCATCCGCACGCTGGTCGAGAACTGCGTCAAGCTCCGGCACCGCGCGCTGTTCGTCATCGTCGGCGACAAGGGCCGCGACCAGGTCGTCAACCTGCACTACATGCTGTCCAAGACGGTCGTCAAGGCGCGGCCGTCGGTGCTGTGGTGCTACAAGAAGGAGCTGCACCTGAGCAGGCGCGCCGCCGCAGGCCGCCGGCAGCCCGCCGCCATAGGATGCAGCTCAGCACAGGTCCTCTTTGCGTGTGCTCTGCGCTGGCGGACCAGTTGAGCCACTAGGCTGCAGCACGCGCTGAGCTGTGGGGCGCTGCGGCAGCCACCGCAAGAAGCGCACGCGGCAAATAAAGAAGATGATGCAGCGCGGCCTGCTGGACCCGGAGAAGGAGGACCCGTTCTCGCTCTTTGTGGCCTCCACCAACATCCGCTACTGCTTCTACCACGACACGCACAAAATCCTGGGCAACACGTTTGGCATGTGCGTGCTTCAGGCGCGCAGCACAGGCTCGCGCAAGCCAACATTTCTGTGCTGACTGCCACTTGCTATGCATATGTTTCGTCGGTGGTGTGCTTTGTGCACCTTGTCTGGGTGGTGCACGCTCGGAAGCGCCTTGCGGCTGACTTCACACACGCGCTTCGAGCACCCAATGCACAGCACGCAGCCTTGGCAACCCCGCGTCGCAGCACGCAAGGCCATGAGCTCCCCCGCGCGCAGGACTTTGAGGCGCTCACGCCGAACCTGCTGGCGCGGACGATGGAGACGGTGGAGGGCGGCGGCATCGTGGTGCTGCTGCTGAGCACGCTGCGCTCGCTGACGCAGCTGTTCACGCTGTCCATGGACGTGCACGCGCGGCTGCGCACCGAGTCCCATCAAGAGGTCACGGGTGCGGCCCCGTGCGGAGCGCTCCGGCCGCGCGCCGGGCGCACGCACCAGGACGCGCGTTGCCGCGCGCCACTTTTTCACTCCTGGACGGCATGGCTGTGTTGAAGGTTTGCACGGCGCACGCTGGCTGTGTCCGGCAGCCACGAGGCTAAGGGCCGAGGCGCTGATACTGTACTCGAAGGCCAAGGCTTGGCTGGGGCCGCAATCCAGGCACAGGCAGTCCCTGCCCGCCCCTGATGCCGCCGCCGCTCGCGCCCAGGCCGCTTCAACGAGCGGCTGGTGCTGTCGCTGGCGTCGTGTCCGGCGTGCATCCTCATGGACGACGAGCTCAACATCCTGCCCACCTCCAGCCACGTAGCGCGCATTGCGCCTGTGCCGCTGGGCGAGGACGGCGCGCCGGCGGCGCCCGGCGCCGGCGCCGGCGCCGCCGCGGAGCTGCGCGAGCTCGTGGCGCAGCTGGCGGACACACAGGTGCGCTGCCGGAGGAGGGGCGCGGCTTGTGTCGCGAGGCCGTGGGATCGCCTGGCGACGCTGGGGCCTACTGCTGTGGGGGGTTGCATCTTTTTAGATTGCCCGTGGCTGAATGCAGTCAGTGTGCAGCCTGGGACGGCCATGCTCGGAGCCTTGCCTCTGTTCGCTGCTGATCCTGCCATGCTCCAACAGCGGCAACTGCCCCCAATGCCTCTAGGAGCTTGTCAGTCTTAAGCAATGCTGGCCCGGCGTAAGCCGGTCGTCTTGACGGGGATGCGCCGCGCGCAGCCGGCGGGGGCGCTGGTGGCGGCGGCGCGCACGCTGGACCAGGCGCGCGGGGTGGTGACCTTCCTGGACGCCGCCAGCGAGCGCACGCTGCGCTCCACCGTCGCGCTCACCGCCGCGCGCGGGCGCGGCAAGTCCGCGGTGCGCCCGCCTGCGCGCAGTCAGAACCAGGCTGCCTTTCAGCAACCAAGAGCCATCGATGACAGGCTCCTGGCGGCGCGGTGCGCCCGCCTGCGTGCAGTCAGCGCGTGCGTGCGCGCGTCGCCGCGCCGCCAGGAGCCTGTTATCGATGGCCTCTTGGTTGCTGAAAGGCAGCCTGGTGTCCAGAAGAGGCAGTCGTCTTTCAGGCACTGCTGTCAGGGCGGACGGGAACCAACCAGGGAAGCTCAATATACCAAGGAGGAAGTCCCATCTCTGCCTGACGCTGCTGAGCTTCGCTTGTCGCGAGCACCGGTGAGCGGCCGCGCATGCTGCGGTGCCAGCGCGCGCTTCGCCCGGCAGGCGCTCGGCTTGGCGGTCGCGGGCGCGCTGGCGCTGGGGTACAGCAACATCTTCGTGACCGCGCCCTCGCCCGAGAACCTGCGCACGCTCTTCGAGTTCGTCGCCAAGGCGCGCCCCGGCAGCCCACCGCGCTGCTGGCGAGGCACGATCAGGCCAAGGCGCGCTGGGCTGCGCACCCTGCGCGACGGCGACCGGAGGCATGCATGCTGCGTCTGGGCATGATGGGTGCGAGGCCTGGGCTGCGGGGCGGAGCCGCGCGGGCGAGCTAAACAAGGTGGCGAGCGTGCGCGGCAGGGCCTGGAAGCCCTGGACTATGCGGAGCACACCGACTACGACCTGGTGGAGTCCACCAACCCCGCGTTCAACAAGGCGCTGGTCCGCATCAACGTGTTCCGCGCGCACCGCCAGGCACGCGCATGGCCCGCGCGCGCGGCTGTGGCCGAGCCGAATCGCCGTACCTGCAGTGCAGCCGCTCCCTGCCAGGGTCACGGTTGGTAGGGTGCAGGCGCTGCTGCTCTGCTGCATGCGGGTCGCCAAGCTGACCCCAGTGAGCGCGCGTCACACGCGGTTGCTGGCCGCGAGCAGGCGCACAGCGCAGGGCGTGCGCCCAGGCGCACAATGGGCAGCGTACAGCCGCGTGCTGTGCACACCGTACACATGATGCAGGCACGCGTTGGAGATGGGCGCGCGACGGGCGCGCGCGCGGGCGCGCGCAGACGGTGCAGTACATCCAGCCGCAGCACCACGAGCGCCTGGCGCAGGCGGAGCTGCTGGTGATCGACGAGGCGGCCGCCATCCCGCTGCCGGTCGTCCGGCGGCTGCTGGGGCCCTACCTCATCTTCCTCTGCTCCACCGTCAACGGGCGCGCCCCGTTTCCGCCGGCGGCGCGCGGCCGCAAGGCGCCTGGCTGCCACATCGCTTGGGTGCCAAAGTTGGGCGGTGTCGTCACCAGACCTGCCCTGCTGCAGCTGCTGCGCGACGTGCCCAGTCTGCATCGCGCCTGCGCTGTCGGCCAGCCTTCGACGCCGCTCTGCACCACTGTCGAGGCCGGGCGCGCTCTCTGGAGCAGCTGCACATGGATGCGGCAAGCTGGTCGCTGTGATGTCAAGCGGCGGCCGCGCAGGCAGCGAGGGAGCGGCTGAGAGGGCGCGGGCGCGGCAGGTATGAGGGCACGGGGCGCTCGCTGTCGCTGAAGCTGCTGCAGCAGCTGCGCGCCGAGGGCGCCAGGCTGGCCAGCGGCGAGGGCCGCGACGGCGCCGCCGCCAGCGGCCGCACGTTCCGCGAGGTCCAGCTGCAGGAGCCCATCCGGTGCGCGCCATGGGCTCTGCGGGCTACCGCGCGCACCCCCCCCCAGCCTCTGCAGAGTTGCTGCAGAGACCTGCAATGAAGTGCTGTGCGCCCGCTCCCTTCTCTCCAGCTGCAATCTGGAGCATCAGCACAGCACTGCAGCACGCGCCAGGAATGGCGACAATATGGCAATCTGCCTTGGAGGTCGCTCACAGTGCCCGCACCAGCGCGTGCTCTCACACCGCAGCACGCGCATGCAAGCCCTGCCTAGCGAGCATGCCATTCACAGCGCCCCGGGCTGCGGCGCAGGTATGCGGCGGGCGACGCCGTGGAGGCCTGGCTGAACGGCCTGCTGTGCCTGGACGCCGCGGAGCATGTGCCGCGGCCGCCCGCGCGCCTGCCACACCCGGGCGAGTGCGAGCTGTACCACATCGAGCGCGACACGCTGTTCTCCTACCACAAGGTGCGCGGCTGCCTGCCACGCCGCGGGCGCCGCGCGCGCCGCGGCAGGCGCCTGGCAGTTGCGTGCACACCTGGGCGTGGGTCTGCAAGTGCGGCAAGGACTGCTGGGCTGCGGTCAGGGACTCAGGTAGAAATGCTCATGCGAGGATGCGAAGATAAGTGGTTGTCCAGGAGCCAGCAGCAGGTGTGCAATGCTGCTATGGCTGTCGGATCACGGTGCGCACTGCCAATATGCGTGTAATCTTGAGAATGAGGTTGTTGTCGGGTGCCAGATGGTGCCTCAGAGGTGGAATTGCAGGCCCTACACGCCTTTTGGGCCTGAGCAGAAGAGGCGATTCGCCGCGGCTGGCGGGAGGCCGGCCATGCTCGGCGCGCCCGCCGGCCGAGTCGCACTGCGCGCCGCGGGCAGGCGTCGGAGGCGTTCCTGCAGCGGCTGGTGGCGCTGTGCGTGGCCAGCCACTACCGCAACACGCCCAACGACCTGCTGCTCATGGCGGACGCGCCTGCGCACCGCCTGTTCGCCCTGCTCGGCCCGGTCGACGACACGCTCAACGCGCTGCCCGACATCCTGGCCGTCGTGCAGGCGCCGCCCGCGCCCTAGCTGGTCCCAGCACCCTGCCCTGACCGCCCTGCCGCGGCCCCGCGCGCGCCCTTGTTGGTCCCAGCCCCCTCTGCCCTGACCGTCGTGCCGGCGCCACCCGCGCCTGCCTCACTTCCCTGCCCTGGCTCTGATGCAGGTGCCGCCCTGCGCCCGCCCCCACCCCCTGCCCGGCTCTGAACACGCACACACAGCCTGTGCGCTGGGTTGCATGTAAGGCCGCCCCAGCCTCATGCCCCCAGCACGGTTGTGCGCTTTTATTCTCTGTGTCGCCATGTCACCGTACCACAATGGCATGCCACAGTGCAGGCAGTTGGATGCGGTCAAGGCCGGCCGGCATGCGCACGCATCGCACTCACGGCGGGGCGCGGGGTGCAGGTCGCGCTGGAGGGCGCCATCTCCAAGCGCGCAGCGCAGACCAGCCTGGCGCAGGGCAACCTGCCGCAGGCGCGCGCGCCACGCCCATCCCCCCTGACCCCCCATCCATGCCGCTGGCTGGCAGGCGCCGGTGCAGACCACTCGGCCGCAGCATACCCGGCCGCACACGCATGCCGCAGCGCGCTTCGCACCGCCCCTCGTCGCGCGGCGTCGGCGGCGCCGCGGTGACTAGTGGATAGACTTAGCTAGAGTGCTCACGGCTGCGACAGGGCAACCTCATCCCGTGGACGGTGGGGGCGCCTGCGGTGACTAATGGATGTGCTAACTTACACTACTCATGGCCGCGGCAGGGCGACCTGATCCCATGGACGGTCGGGCAGCAGTTCCAGGACGCAGACTTCCCCGCGCTCAGCGGCGGCCGCATCGTGCGCATCGCGGTGCACCCGGAGCTCGGCCGCGCCGGGTACGGCAGCCGCGCGCTGGAGCTGCTGCAGCGCTACTATGAGGTGCCCCCCTTGGGACGCTGCGCTGGCTGTCCTGCGGCCGCTCCGCCCCCGCAACCGGCGGCTGTGGCAAGGCTGTGTCACATCCAGGCGAGTTGCGTGCACAGGTCCATGGGCAAAGATGATCATGCTGGTGTATGCTGCGTGGCAAGCGCCGAGCATGGCTGCACCACGCCAGTGCATCTCGCGCCTCGCCGGGCAGCGCCGGACGCACTGGGCGAGGCGGCGGCCATGCTGCTGGGGCGCGCCAAGGCCGCCAGGAGTGGTTGGGAGGCCGGCGCGGCGCTTCCATGCAGTGTCTGACTGCGGGCTGATGCGGGCGGCGTCGGCGAGGTGCAGGGCGACTTGGCAGACCTGGGCACCGATGAAGAGGATGACGCGGAGGAGGGGGCGCGCGCCGACGGCGCCGCCAACGGGGCGGGCGAGCGCGCGGGGGCGCCAAGCGAGGGCGGGGAGCCCAGCACCAGCGGTAGGCCCCCCGCTGAGCCCGTCGTCGGGCGGCGCCTTTCTTAGCTGCAGCTGCTCGGCCACGAGCAAAACAGGCGCCAACGTGTGCCTGCATCAGCCTGGAATTCTTAGCTGCGCGCCAGGCCTGCCCGTGCAGCTGGCGCCTGCGGAGTGGCCGCCTGCGCAGGCGGCGGGCGGCGCGGGATATCCCCCGACTCAGCAGACGCGCTCGAGCGTTCGGCACCCGGTGACAGGGCTAGGGTAGGACATAAACCTGACGCCTGGCCCGCCCGCGCGCCAGGCGCCGGCCTGCTGGCGGAGCGCCTGGCGCCGCGCGCGGGCCTGCCGCCGCTGCTAGTGCCACTGGGCGAGCGGCCGCCCGAGCCGCTGCAGTGGCTGGGCGCGTCGTTCGGGCTGACGCAGGCGCTGTTCAACTTCTGGAGCCGCGCCGGCTACGCGCCCGTCTACCTGCGGCAGACTGCCAGCGACATCACCGGTGCGCGCGGCCCCCGGCCGCGCGCGCCCTAGCCCCGCGCGGGTGCCCCCGTGCGTGACAGACACGCGGCCCATGCGTGATGAGCTGCTTGAGCCGGGTAGCCGATTGGCTCAGCTCGGGCGCGGCACTGTGCATGCCTTGCTGAGCAAGTTTGGTTTGGAGCAGCATTTTTGGCGCTCAGCATGAGCGGGTTGCCACGAGTATTTGGTAATGAGCAGCGTGCCAGAGCAGGCAAAGCGCACGTGCTCAGACTTGCTGACACGTTCGCGTCGGGTCAAGCAGCGCATGCCCGTTGTTGCCGGACTTGGTTTGCATGCGGATGTGCACCGGCCCGTGCCGGAGCGCAGGCGAGCACACGACGATCATGCTGCGCGCGCTGCGCTCGGCCGAGGTGGCCGGCACGGCCTGGCTGGAGCCCTTCTCGCACGACTTCCGCGCGCGCCTGCTCGCGCTGCTGCCCGGCGCCTTCAGGCGCGCCGCCGCCCTGCGCCTCAGCCTCGGCCTGCCCTGCCTGCCGGCACATACCCCGCCGTCAGCAAACATGCTGCCAGGAGCAGCACGGGATTGATCGCGTTCAGGCACTGCGCTGACGGCCCCATGCCCTGGTGGCTCACCTCGTTGCACCACCCGAGTGACGCGCGCCTGCGGCGACCCGCGCGTGCGCTTTGCAGGCACTATGCGCCCGCGCTGGCGCTGTCGCTGCTCGCGCCGAAACTGACATGGAGCGAGGCAGAGACGGCGGCGGGCGTGCGCGACGGCGCGCTCGTGCGCCGCGCCGACGACGAGCTGCTGTCGCCGCACGATGTGAAGCGGCTGCAGGCGCGCGCGCGCTCGCAAGCGGGTGGTCTGCCGCAGGCCTCAGGCGCCCAGCCAGGACTCGCCGCTTCATGCTGCGTCTGTGTGGCTGCGGTCCTGCGCGGGTATACAACCGGTCGGTAGGCTGCATACACTGCAAGAGGAGAGCACATGCACGCCGGCCCCAATATCCAAGCCTGGAGCTGCAGCCCCCGCCGGCACCCGAAGCGCACTAGCCTCCGCCTGAAGACGATGCAGGAGGGTGCCAAAAAAACCCTCCTGCGCCGCATGCCGCCGAGACGCGCGCGCGCGCGCCAGGCGTACGCCAACCAGCTGGTGGACCACCACCTGATCCTCGACCTGCTGCCGCCGCTCGCGCGCGCGTACTTCGCGCGCCGCCTGCCGGCCAGCCTGTCGTTCGGGCAGGCGGCCATCCTGGCGGCGCTGGGCCTGCAGCAGCGCGAGCTGGACGACGTGGCGGCCGCGCTGGGCCTGCCCGCCAGCCAGGTGCTGGCGTTGTTCAACAAGGCGCGCCCTGGCGCACGCCCCGCCGGGGCCCCGCCCCGCCTGTGCCGTGCAGGGCGCGCAGGCGGGCAGCGCCTGTGCGCGAGCTGGCTGGGCGGGAGTCACACGGCGTGGAGTGGCACCCATCCCGGTGGCGCGGGGCCGTGCATGCAGCGCAAGCTGGTGATTGTGGGTTGGGGCTGCCCATCGATTGTGTGCTGGTGCTGTTTAATGCGGCGCGCTGTTCAGGATTTAGGCTACACCCGAACATGTACTGTTTTTCATACAGGGCTGCTAGGGTGTCGCCGGCAGTGCACAGCGGCCTGCGCCACACCGATGCTCTGTGGGACGCCATCCTGCCTGCACATGCCTGCACCATGTGAAGGGCCCTGCTCCGGTGTTGCATTGCCCTATGCAGCCCGGGTCTGCCCCGGCCTGTATGCGCCAGGCCCTCGTCCTGCCTGGTTGGCCGAGCGCCCGCCCTTGACCAGCGCTGGCCTCGGCGACCGTCAACTCAGAGAACTGCAACCCGGCCTGCGCGCGCAGGCCATGCGCAAGCTGCACGGGCACCTGCGCGCAGCGCGCGAGGCGGCGGTGGCGGCGACGATGCCCGCGCCGCGCGAGACGGCCATGCGCCCGCACGCCGGCGACCTGGACGCCGAGCTGGACGAGGCTGCGCAGGCGCGCGGCCGCGCAGCGCCCTGGCGCCCCGCATATTGGGTGACATGGGAGCTCGCAGCCTGTCTCGGCGGGCTTCTTCACGCTGCTCACCAGGTGCTGTGGGGTGCAGGCAAGTGACAAACAGTATCTGTAAGTTGTCCTGCTACGTGTACGTGCCTGCATCGGGTGTCATGTCTGGGATGTCGGTGAAGCTCAAGAGAGGACGCGCTGGCATGTGTGCATGCACGACCCGCTGCTTGCCCAGCCGGTGCGCCAAATCAGGCCTGTAGGGTTGCGATCCCACCTGACGCACGCATGGGGCCCGGGCCCAGGCGGTGCAGGACGCCATGCGCGAGGCGCTGCGCCCGGAGGACCTGGCGCAATTCGCGGTCACCGGCGAGGACGCCGACTTTGCCGAGGCGGCCGGCGCGCGGGGACCGGCGGCCGGCGGCGTGGTCAGCGTGCGCGCGAAGGCGGGCGCCGCGGGCGCGGCCAAGCCGGGCGCCGGCGACCGCGAGCGGCCGGGCGGCGCGCCGGCCATGTACAAGCGAGACGGCAAGGGGCGCAGGGGCAGGGGCGGCGGGAATGACCGGGGGGGCAAGAAGCGCAGACTGTAGGCTGTAATTGGAGTGTTCATGCTTTCGGGGGTCGTGATTGGCTGTTGAAACATATATAATGGCATAGCTATAGCTAGGCAAACCTGCCTGCTAGAAACTCCAGCGATCACAGGCTGTGTCTGGCTGACAACCAGCACCTGCGCTGCAGGACGGCCGTATGCGTGCAGTCCTTTCGCACCTTAGACTGAAAGCACTGCAGCAACGACTGCCTAGGTCCATGCCCGCGACAGCCACAAAAGCATTGAGCAACGAGGCTCAGCACTGCTACAAGTTCGGGCCCTGCTGTGCAGGACAAGCATCAGCCCCACTGCTGTTGTGCTGTTGTGCGGCTTGCTCAACAATATTGACTCAGCAGGTACCCGCGTCCATCACTTACAGTGGATGCAGCCATCGTAGCGGCGGAGGAACAGAAGCTGCTGCTGATAAAGAGGAAGCACCCACCGTGCCAGGCACGCTGTTTGCTGGGCGCTGTACTGTCGCTGCGCACACACGCTCTGGTCACAATCTGCCCCCTGGCCTGGCTGCAAACTTTGACGGACTTCAGTGGCAGCAGGACCGTCGTCGCAGGGCCAGTGGGCGCTCCCAGGTGGTTTCGTGGACGAGGGTGAGCCGCTCGACCACGCCGCAGCACGCGAGCTGCAGGAGGAGACGTCTGTCAACCCGCGTGATGTCCTCCTGGAACAGGTTCGGCTGCAGGAGCAGCACCTGTGTGTATCGCCTATTCCAAATTTAAGCTTGGCGACTGCTCAGCTGTAACAGAGGGCCAGCACTTTCCTCATGCGCTTGTATGACTTTATGGCATAAAAAAATGCCATGTAGCGTTGGCAACATGCTTAGCTGACACTGTTGCTCATCTAGGTTGGTGCGTTTGGAGACCCCGGGCGCGACCCGCGGGGCTGGTGCGTGTCGGTCGCCTATGCTGCGCTGGTGCCCTCTACCAGCCTGGGCGTAAAGGCTGCGGTGCGCCCTGTTCACTCGCTCGTCAACATGCGTGTGCTCCTGCAGCCTGACGAGGTAGCATACAAAAACTGGAGGTCACAGCAGGTCTGTGCCTGCTCACTCGCGCGCTGGTATTTGCCTGGTTGCCTGCATCAGCAGAGGGGCATGTGGGCTAGGCAAATCTGCTTTCAGTGCTGGGCAGGCAGCCCTCAAACTCCCTTACGACTTACAGGAATTGTTGCACATGCGTGGCGACCAGCGTCGCGGCCAACAAACGTCGGCCTGTGCGCCATAAATTGCGGCGCGTCAGGTGAATGCGGCAGGCTGTGTGCACGGCCGCGCTAAGGCTGCTTGGTGGCCGGCAGGATGATGCGGCAGAGGCGGAGTGGCATGATGTGGCAGCGCCCCCGCAGCCGCTCGCATTTGACCACAAGGAGATCATCAGAGCAGCCTTCCAGCGCCTGCTGGGCCACCCTCAGGCGCAGACTGGTGATCACCCCATGTTGCAGCTCCTCCACTCTGATGCATGCCTGGTGTTGCAGCATCACTGGGCGGCATGGATGTGCTCCTGGCACGGCATTATTTGCTCATGTGCTTGATTCATGTGCAAGAACGCTGCGGCGTGTCGTCAGCAGCCCTGTGCATGCGACCTATCAGCGAAGCTGCTGCTCTGCAGGCAGGCTGGCGGAGGCGCTGCGGCAGGGCGTGCAGGCCTTGCAGGGGCCCTGGGAACCGCCATCATCCTGAGTCTGGACAGCGGTGGTGTTCGTGAGTGACTCGCATGAGGGGGGCGCCAGAAGTTTGCAAGCATGTGGAACCCTGCTTCAGCTGAGAATGTGCTTGCGCCATGCTCATCGCTTATCTAGCGGGCAAGAGCTCAATTGTAAGACGTATGTCTGCTGCAATCCCTGAGTCAGCGGTCGTCTCAAGTGCGTGTTGCCTTCCAGTCTGCATGCCCCCAGAGTAGCATGCTCATGCAGGCTCATGCAGTCGACCAATGTATTTTTTTAAAAGCGCAAGCCAACCCTCTGTCTGTACGCTCTCTGGTGCGTTCCCTAATCAGTTTTTTTCCTTAATAATTGTTTCATGATAGACGTCTGTCCGCCACCGTCGGTCGGTCGGTCGATCGATCGATCGAACCTGGCCCGTCAGAATGACGGGCGGCACGCCTTGTGTATTTTATTTTGGTATGCTTTTTAAAGGTAGAAATTTCCTTCGGTCTAGCATTTGGGGGGTTTAGTGGGCCTACAGGCAGGCCTATGCAGATAGTTTGCAACAATCAGAAACCGAAAAGGTGGTGCTGAGCTCTGATCGCATGCGCCAGCAATACTGCTGGCGAATGCAAGTTGGCCGCTTCCGCCAGGCCATGGAGGGGCGTGCTGCGGGCCAAGCGCAGCATGCAAGGGGCGCGCCTGCCTGCAGCCACACGGCTGCATTGCAAGCAGCGGCTGCTCGGCGCCTGTCCTCGGCGGCAGCTAGCTGTAGTCCGCGCGTCCAGACAGCCGCGTGCCGGCGGACCAAGCGCAAGCGCGGCTGCGGTGCCGTCCGCGCAGCACAGGCCACGACGGCGCGCACACCCACAGTGGCGTAGCCTCCAGCAAACGAGCGCTTGTGAGCCTGGGAGAGTGCTGCAAGCTGGAATCTTGGCGCTGTGTCTGCCTGGCTCATTTGGGTGCACCACCTGCAGTGCAGTGCTGGGAGGCGGACCCCTGTGCGTCCCCTGCACTCGACAGGCTGTCTGTTAAACGCTGGTCCACTGCGTTGCAGGGGAGCCAGGAGGCTGCGGTGAGCGGTGCAGAGAGCGCAGCTCTGCCCAGCGCCGCGCCGTCGTGGTACGACGAGGAGGACTATGACGTGGTGGTGGTCGGCGCGGGGCACGCCGGGTGCGAGGCGGCGCTCGCGTCTGCGCGGCTG
>JAABUV010001249.1_pt1 | contig 37230 bp, 42 predicted proteins | sample 5559971 | NCBI WGS metagenome assembly JAABUV01 (sample SAMN10711881, study PRJNA513362) | rock metagenome | isolation source: Antarctica rocks | place: Antarctica: Victoria Land, Knobhead nord | collected 2015-12-19
CCGCTGTGGCCTTGCTTGGAGCAGCGCATGGCAGGCCGCACAGGCGCACCCACACGGTCGCCTTGGGAGAGTGCGACGGCGTGGCGCCCAGCCCGCTCCTGCGCCGCTCGGCGTCCAGGCTCTGCTGAAACCCGCCGTTGGCCTGGTGCAGTGGGGACGCCCCAGGCGTGAGGGCGCCTGGCGGCGAGCCTGTTCGCGCGGCGATGCAGTCAGCCGAGGAGGCGGCCACGACGAGCAAGCGTCAGCCGTGCAGTCCTTCACGCAGCAGGCTGCAGCCCTGCACACAGACTGCAGGGCGACGTGCGCCACAGGCCGGTAGAGCCGAGGCACTGGCAGTGCTGGGTGCTTGGACGTTGGGCTCGTGCTGCACCCCTACAGGTGCTCCGCACAGCACGGGAGCTTTTGGAGCTGTGAGCGGCCTCACCGGCGCCGTCTGCAATGTCGCTCCTTGCATCGAAGTAATCTAGCTCGCCTGCGGAGCAGCGCAAGACCTTCCGCCCTCCGAAGCAGCCGGCAAGACCTGCTCACTCACAACTTGCCTCACTCGGCGAGTGAGCAGGCTGCGCACTGACGGTGCTCGGCGCCGGGGAGTGCCCCAGCCGGTGCCCGCTTCGCCTGCTTGCCAAGCGCGGCTCGCCTGCGCCTGCGAGCGGAGGCGAAGTTTTCAGCACACCTGGCCTGCCTGAACGCCCCTGCTTGCAGCTGCAACAACACCAAACAAGGCTAAGCTGAAACCCGGCAGCGAGCGGCTGAACTGAAAGGGCAGGTGGGGTGCTGCACCATCACTCCCAGGGAGCTCGCTGCTGAGCGTGGCTGGCCCAAGGGCGCCCCCGGCCTGCTTCCTGCGGCGCTTTGCGCCGCAGCTTCCAAAGTCCAATGTCCAACACTTCATGCAGCGTGCGCAAGCGAAGTCTGGCGCTCACTTGGTAGATCTGCCTTGGCAGGGCATCGAGTGCACTGCCCTCCTGAGAGCGTACACCAAGCTACCACCCTCTTTCTCGGTGTGTCATAAGGGTATTAGCCCCGGGGGGGGGCCTCCATCAGCACCAAAGAGTGTGTGTTGCGCGCGAGGCAAAAAGGTCGGCGGGAAGGTTTTCTGACACACAAGATGGTGCGCCTTATCGCAGCCTCGGCTGCGCCTCGCGCCGTTGCGTCGCTGCCCGGCAGGTGTGCCCAGGCGCTCATTACTCACAGGCTGCGGCTGCTCTGTAGCAGCACAGATGGTGCCCTGGCAGTGCACGCCTCAGTCACCTGATGCATCAGCACCTTTCTCACCGGCAGCCGGGTGCGCGCTTGAGCCAGGCCGCGTTCCGGCTGCCTGTACCGGCCGCTCGCACGACCCAGCCAGACGTGCCGCGCAATTTCCAACTCGAAGGGAAACGAGGAGCTGGTGGTGGACTTCCGCCCGTTTGAGGAGGTGCGCGCGGCTTGGATATTTGCTGGCCGCCTGCGGCGAGGACAGCACGTGCCCGGCGAGTTTGCAGTACGCGCGGCGCGCTTGTGGCTGGGCAGTCAGCCCTGCGCGGCAGCAGTGGCTGTTGCGGCAGTTTGATTATGTAAGCTGCGGCCCCAGTCATCCGGTGCTCCAAGCAGTGCACGCTCCACGCGCCGCTGTTTGCAGGTCAAGCCCGCTCTAGCAACCGTGGAGAAGGCGGCGCCGAGCGAGTCGTTCGCGCGCGTGGACTACCAGCCCTCCCTGGAGTCTGCAATTAACGAGCAGGCGCGCGCGAGAGTCTGAATGTGCGACGCATGACAGGGTGTTCAAGTGCTGTGGCTGCATGCAGTCGCTGGGCCTGCCCAGGGGTTGCAGCGCAGTGACGCTGCCGACGCCACTTTTACCTGCGCCTTGCATCCGTGGATTTCGAGTGCTGCTGTGCCGTCTCACCCTGATGCCGTGGGCTGTGCGCGCGCAGATCAACATCGAGTACAACATCAGGTGTGTGCGCTACATGTTCAGCACTTTTGATGCCACAGAAGGCTGGCGTGCTTTTGGTTGGTCTGCCGTAAACGTGCTTGTGCTGGGGCCTTGCATCCTTGACACTAGCGCTGAGGCTGCTGTGCGTTTCGCGCAGCTATGTGTACCACGCCGTGCACAGCTACTTTGACCGCGACAACGTTGCGCTGCCGAACATAGCAAAGTATTTCAACGAGCAGGTGCGTGCGGCGTGCCTGTCTGGTGCCCTGCAGCGCTCCCGCAGGTGCTGCTAGTCTTTGCTCAGTGTTGCATATAGGGAGTGATGGGGGATGGTATGTAATGTGAGACTGTAAGTGCTTGTAGCGCATGCGCTTCCTGTCGTGGCGCTACCATTTTTTGAAATGGGCGGTGGCGTGCTGGTACAGAGCCTGGAGGAGCGCTCGCACGCGCAGTCTCTTATCAAATACCAGGCGCGCTCCTAGGCTGCTGGCGCCGCGGTGCCAGCCACATGTGCGAGGTTGCGCGTCGTTCTGTGATGGGCATGTAGCAGCGTATTGAAGCGCTTTTCAATGTTTGCAAGTGGTATGATCGTGAATACGCTATTGCAGAAGCGTTTATTGGTGCTGGTGACACCTGGGGCAATAGGAACATGTCTCGTGCGTCTTGCGCCCTGTCGCTGAACCGCGTCACTCACGCAACTCTCTCGCATTGGCCTGATTACGCAGAGCTGCCGCCCGCGCGCAGAACAAGCGCGGCGGCCGTGTGAAGCTGCACGCTCTGGTGCAGACGCAGAGCGAGTTCGACCACGCCGACAAGGGCGACGCGCTCTACGCCTTTGAGCTGGCGCTGTGCGCCCTGCGCTCTGGGGGGTGGCCAGGCGTCAGAGCAAGCGCATGCAGGGCGAGGTGGTAACCTTGAAACGGGCGTTGGGCGGTTAGTGTGAGCTTGCTCTGTGCAATGAGGTCGAGGTGTGCCTCAAAGTCAGGGTTTGAGCAGGCATGCAGCGCGAGGCGACCGCAACTACACAGTGCGGCGCGTGACGCTCTGAGGCTGCGCGGCGCCTCGGGCAGTGTGCGCCTTGTGCTGTTAGGCGACTGTGCAACACCTTGCACTGCTGAGGTGGAGGTATGCTGTTGCGTAAAGGCTTTCGCACGGGCGGCATCAGAGGGGCGCTGTTGTGGCGGCAGCGGGTACGTCGTGTTTTGGGAGTGTGGTGTGGCGCCCAGACTGTGTGTGCGTCATGCGGGCCTTCCTGAGCACGAAAATCTGGGCAAAACCTGCCAGTGGGACGTCTGCCTGCAGCTCACCATTTGTCACATGATTGACGACCTAGCGTGACAGGCAGCCAAGGCATGGGAAGTTAGAGCATGGTCGCTGGTGGGCTCGCCGCGCATAGGGCCGCGCACAGGGCCTATACCCTATCATGCCGGTGCCGGCGCGCGCAGGTCGCTGGAGAAGCTCAACTTCACCAAGCTGTGGAAGCTGCACGACGTGGCGGTAGAGGCGAACGACCCGGAGGCGTGCAACTACATCGAGGACATGCTGGACGAGCAGGCGGCGGACGTCAAGATCGCCGCCGAGTACGTGAGCCAGCTGCGCCGCGTCGCCAAGGGCCTCGGCGTGTACGTCTTTGACAAGACGTTCCTGGCGGACGAAGGTGTGGCCTAGCCGCTGCGAAAGCTGGTTTCGCAAGCGCCGCAGGCGAGGTCGGGAGCCGCGCCGGCGGCCGCTCCAAAGCTGTCCCAAGTTTACAACATGCAGCTGCGCCGGGCTGCGAGGCCCAGGCGCAAAACTTGTGCACGACCTGCTCCAAAGCCTAGCTGTGCCTAGGCGCGGAGGCCAGGCCTCTTTTCATCAGCGCGGCCTCGTTCTGAGGCCGGCAGGCATGCTGCTCAGACTGTGGCTGCCAGAGGCAGCAGCACTTATACTGACCCCAACAACACGGCCTGCAGTTGCGGCGGCCGGGATGGCCGGGCCCGGCGGCGCCAACGCACTTGGAGCAGGTGGCATGGGGGCAGGCATGGGGGCAGGCATGGGGGCCCTGGCGTGAGGGTCTAGCAAGAGGCAAACAAGCCCAGGCCTGACCTTTTTGACCATTTTGGCTGTGTCTCCATGGAGTGTCTTGGTGCTTGGGAGTTGCACGCCGACCGCAGCGTGCCAGGGCACTCTGGGGGTTGGCGCAGTGCACAGGGCGTCTGCGCAGTTTGCGCAAATCCTACTTTGCTTTTTGGGGCAGGGTCCCGTATGCGTGTTGTGAAAGCAATGATGTGGCGGACCACTGAGGGGCTTGCCAACACATGCAATGGCTGCCTTACGTCAGCGCATATGCTGCGCTGGCCTGCTCTGCTTTATATAACTGAGTTGTTTGCTGGGGAGTGTGGTTGAAAAGGCGCCGCTATGAGGCAAGTTGTCTATATACAGTTGTCTATAAACAGTGAAGGTGCGCCAGTGAAGTCAATGCATATGCAGGACCATGGCAAGCAAGCAGGCAATAGCAGTTTTCATCGCAGGCGCTTGCAATTCTTTGTTAGAGCAGTCCAGGGTCAGTTGATATATATAATTTTCCACCCCTGTTTTTCTGTCTTGGAACAAGTAGAAGCCGGCCAGGTTGTCAATGTTACCAGCAAGCCCAGATCAAGATCAATGCATGTGCAGTACTTAGTGTATATAGCTCTGCATCGACTCAATGGTACTGGCTGCGTGCAAGCGCTCAAACGACATACGTCAGCCTTGGCACGTCAGCGCAGAGCGTCAGCACAGAGCGTTTGCTTCTCCGTCTGCTCCTTGCAAGGGCAGCACAGCATTGTCAATGAGCCGCACAGTGCCGAAGAATGCCGCGACGGCCAGGAGCGCGGGGCTCTTGCCCAGCTCCTGTGCGGGCGTCAGCTCCTCCACGTCTACTACCTGCCGCCGGGCGCGCATTTCTAGTAAGACCCTACTCGAGTGTCTGCATGTTGCGCTGCAGGCGCACGCATGGTGAGATATCATGCACTACAGGTCTGTGCTACTCAAGCAAATACAGCAGGTTCATATTGCGCTGAGATTTGACTGGCATGTTGAATATGTCTGGCTGGTCCTCATAGCACTTACTAGGCCTCACTCGAGATGCTGCACGCGCATGCACATGCACAGAGCATAGGGTTGTTCTCTGGAGAGCACCACCCGCACCCTGCATTCCAGCCACACTGTTACAAAGCATGCCAGGCACCAGGGCAGCGGGGGCACAGAGCATGAGAGCCAGTAACGACTCCACACAACAGCACAGATGCAGGCCTCTGAGGCACAGCGCATCTACCTCTACGTAGTCGACCCGGCCGCCCGCGCCCGAAATGCGCTCCGTCACGCCATCTCGCAGCGCCTGCACGCTGGGCATGCCGCCGCGGCTGCACGCCTCCGTCGCCCACTGCGCGCCCCGCGCACACCCGGTGAGCCATTGGGGGCACAGCCTCTTTTCCCATACGCACTAGCGCTGTCCGGACGGCGACCCTGAGGTCATGTGTGGCAGCACATGCCCCCCCAGCGAGCCATCATGCACAGCCGACACAGAGGCCACCAAGCCATGCCATCGGGCAGCCGCCCTTCTCCATGCTCGCCCGCAGAGGGGAAGGCCCCGAGAGGCACGCACCCTGAGCGACTGCGACATGCTCAGCGCCTTCGCGCGGTCCGCTTCGCTCAGCAGCGCGTTGCGGCTGCGCGCCAGCGGACATGCCGTCATGTTCCATTGCGATCGGCCCGGCGCGCCGCACGCTGGCCCGGCCATGCCGAGCGCGCTCCACGCTCACTGTGCACAATCACATGGCACGCTGCTCAAATAATGGCGCCGCTCTTCCTGCCATGCCAGGCCAGGCGCAACCCCATGCGAGAGGCAGGCCTGGCGCCCGGGCCGCGCCGGCGGGCGGCCCCCGCGCACCCCCGCCCGGCACCGACCCACGCGCCCCATGCAGCGCATAAGGGGTAGGGTTAAGTTTAGGATTCTCGCCGCGTCCGCGCAGCGCGCGCCTGCTCATGGCTAGGCCGTCCGGCTCCCGCACGAGGGGCAGCCCGACCACCTCCACCGCAAAGTCCAGGTCGCGCGCCATGCGCGTCAGCACGCGCCACTGCTGGTAGTCCTTGCGCCCAAACACGGCCACGTCCGGCTCCACGATGTTGAACAGCTTGGCGACGACCTGCGCGGCGCATGGCGCGGCCGTGTGTCCGCGGCGGGCGCAATGTGCAAAGCGGCCGGCCGCACCAGCGGCCGCGCCGATGCCGGGCGACTGCGGGGCTGGTGCTGTACCCGGGCCTGCCTGCCGGGTAGCCGCGCAGCGAAAAAGAGGGGACTCGTAGTTGCGGCGTCCGGTTCGGTGCATTGCGCAGGTGAGGGGTGCAGACTGCGAGCCGGCCGCTGCAGCGAGCTGCAAGCCCGCTGGCGCAGTGACCAGCCCCCCTAGGGTGCCGGGTACAGGTCACACGCGAGCTGGGGCGCCGGGCGGGCGCGCCGTGGCCACGCCGCGGAAGAAGTGCGCGCGCGAGGCGCCGCACAGGCCCGCCTGCAGCCGCGTCACGTCCACCCAGGTCTCGTGCGCGCCGGCGGCCGCCGCGCGCAGGCCCACCACGTGCGCCAGCTCGTCCCCCGCCTCCGGCCGCCTGCCTGCCTGCCGGCGCTGCGCCTGTGAGCAGCAGGGCTGGAGGAAGGTGGCCGGACGCCCGCCAGGTCGTCTGTGGCCTCCATGCGCCTGCCGGGCTGCTGGCCGCCCACCGCGTGTGCGGGCATGGGACAGCCTGAGGCGCCTCGGGCCCTCGCTTGGGCGCCCCCAAGGTTGAGCAGCCCCAGGGCCCTCGCAGTGAAAGCTGACACCAGGCCCGCCGACTCCAGGGCACGCGGCTGTCCCTGTGCCGTTGGCAGAGGCAGGGGGCGCGCGCCCGGCGCATAGAGGCTGGTCGGCTCGAACAGCGCCGCCACGCCCGCCGCTTCCAGCTTCCTGCGGTCCTCGGCCTGCCAGGGAGCGCGCGCGCCTTAGCCGCGGCGCCTGCACCGCGCCGTGCCGCGAAAGGGAGCCTCAGCGCAGACGGCACCCACCCGGCTGCTGGGGTACACGCCAAAGTCCTCCGTCGCGGAGAACTGCGCGGCCGCTCAGCCGTCAGCGCCCGGCCCGGCTTCGGCGGTGCTTGCGCGGGACGACGGGCTGCACCTGCGTGGGGTTGACGTATATGCTGGCCACGACTACGTCTGCGCGCCTCCTGCACGTCCCAGCACCACCCTGACAACGAACTCACCCGCCGTCACCGGGCTCCGGCTCATTGCGCGTGAGTGAGAGGCGGGCGGCACCGCGCTTCCTTGACCAGCGACATGTGCCCTTCGTGAAGGTAGCCCTGCCGGCGGCGGTCCCAACATCAAGATGAGGCGCAGCCTTGCACCAGTGACACAGGTGAGCCTCGTGTCTTGCCACTCTGCGACACAGGTAAGCGCACCATAGTCGGCACGAGCGCGATGCTGCGCCCCTCGCGCCGCTGCGCGCGCGAAAACTCCCGCATGCTCGCCGCATCCGTGAAGACCTTCATCGCACGTGGCGCTGGTGTTGAAGGAGCCCGTCGTCTATAGACTCGAGAGTGTTAGGGGATCGGCTTGGCAAAGGAAAACAGCCTGTTGGCAGCTGCAGGCTTCGTACATAGGGCCTGCCACATAGCACGGCGCTTCTCTGTATGCTTGTCTTCAGTAGAGCTCTCCTTCAGAGCTGCTCAGAGAGGGTGCGTGGTGCTGGCTCGGCCTGGGAATGCCCAACCATGCACCGCAGAGGACCATCAAGCGGGTGTGCTTGAACTCTGGGATAGCCAGCGAGTTTGCTGCGCGTTTAAGGTGCTATCGTTCCGACTGGACTGACGGCCTAGCATGCGGCCTCAGGTATGACACTTATTGACAGTGCATTGCTTGCTCGCTGCGCGTGTTGCAACCAACCGTGGCGCAGCACGCAGTTCTCAAGCGTTGCTTGCAACTTTACCGGATGCTGACAAGCATGCGTGCTGCAGCATACTCGCACCGGCGACGTACATATTTTGCGCTTCGGCCATACCGGCGCTTGCTTTTGGTGCACAGGTGGCCGTCGAGACAGGTGAATCAGCGCTTGACACCCAGCTTCGGACGTGCTCACATGCCGTTCGTTGTCGGTTGCAAGCGCTCAGGCCGGTGCTCGCGCGCAGATGGCCAGGTCACGGGCGTCCAGGTCCTGCTCGCCTGCGCCCTGACCGGGCTCGTCCAGGCTGTGGCCGGCGGCCAGCCGCTTCTCATCGTCGGCGTGGCAGAGCCGATAGTGCTCATCTGGGGCTATATGTTCCACTTTGCAGCGGGTGCTCTGCCCCTCTGCCGCCCACCCACCCCGCTGTTCCCGCTCAAGCACAGCTGCGTGCAGCTCTGTCACAGTGTGACATGGCGCCTGCCTGCCTGGCACGCCGGACTTCGCTAGCATAGGAAAGACGCTGGTCAGCCCGCTCAGCAGCTACGCGCCAGGCGCGCGGTCTGTTCGCTTGCGTGCCAGTCGTTCACCTGTGGGGGGTGGAAGTGCGCTTGCGGTGAGGGGCAGTGTGCCTGCGAACAGGCCAGCCGGGCCTGGGCCCGCAGCGCTTCCTGCCCTGGGCGACCTGGGTCTGCCTGTGGACAGCGCTCTTCCTGGTCGCCCTGGCGCTGGGCGGCGCCTGCCGCTACATCGACCGGTGCGCTGCCCCGCTTGGGCCAGCCCCCCTCCTCCACCTCTCCGCGCACGCTAAATGCAACACGTTCCCTGGCATGCATGGCGCATGTGACTGTGGCAGCCGCTTGGCGGCCCTGCCGGGCAGGCCCCCCCTGTGTATGCAGCACGAATCGAAGGGGGCTGGCAGATGCGCACATGCGGCCAGCCTCAGCACCGCCGGCCGTCGGCCCCCGCGCTTATGGCCCGGCGCCCGCAGGTTCACGCGCTTCAGCGGCGAGCTGTTCGGCGGGCTCATCGCGCTGCTGTTCCTGCAGCAGGCCGTGCGCGGCGCCGTGTCTGAGTTCCGGCGCGCGCCCGCCGGCGCCGCTTGGCCGGGCGCCGCATGCGTCCATGCTCCCGCGCCGTCCCTGGGGCAGCCGGGTGTCCTTGTGGTTTGGGCGTCCATGGGCTGCATGAGAAGAGCAGGCACCAGCGTGCGTGCGGCTGCTTTGAGCAGGACCCTGCGCTATTAGTGAGCGCCGGTGAGACGGTGGCTCATGTTCGGGGCTTGTCCTGGCCTGTGTGGCGCCTGGCCGCAGCGCCAGCGCCGCGCCTCGCTGAGGCTGCCCGGCCGCGCGCGCAGGCTGGCGGGCGTGTCGGCGAGCTGGCAGCTCGTCAACGGCCTGTGGAGCCTGCTGCTGCTGTTCGGGCTGCTGCTGACCGCGCTCTGGGTGCGCCGCGGCCCTGGCCACACAGCAGGCATAGCATGCTGGCGCCTGCTGGCTGGTGGCGGCCGAAGCAGCGCTGCCGGCTGGCAGCGCTCCTGTCGCTGTTCCTGAGGCCGGCGCGGCACCGCCCCCCAGAGGCAGGAACCCATCACGGGCGCTTCGGGTGCCTGTCCTGGCCGACTTTGCACCAGGTTGCAGCACTGCAGCACGTGCCCACCGCGCTTCACGCAGGGGCGCACAGGGCCGCCGCAGACGCCTTGCACCAACATGTGGTGGCGAGGAAGGTGGGGCTCAGGGCCTTGCGCGCAATGGCGCGCAGGTGCGGCAGGCGCGCAGCTGGCGCTTTGGCAGCGCGGCCGTGCGCGGCTTCATTGCAGACTATGGCGCCCCGCTCATGGTGCGCGGCAGCCTCGCCCCGCCCGCAGCACTGCCCCGCCGTATTTGCACTCCTGCAGCCAGTTGCGGGTGATGCTCCAGCGCATCAGCGCCTCGCTCGTGAGAGCAGTCAATGCGCATCGTGATGCACCCTAAGCACCTGCTGTCATTAAGTTTGCTGCCAGCGGCGGTCAGGCAGCTTTGCATCAGGATTGGGTGTCAGCACATGGCGGCCAGCATGCCGCGAGCGTGCGCCTGTGGCGCGCGCAGGTCGTGGTCTGGTCCGGGGTGTCGTTCGCGGTCGGCGACGGTACCGGCGCCGTGCCGCGCCGGCTGCCCATCCCGGACACGTGGCGGGATGCCGCGACCTACTCCACCGCCCGCGTGCGCCCCCTGCCAAAGCACCGGCCGCCCCCCCGGCTCCCACCCTTTAAAGCGCTGCTGCTTGGGCCTGATGCGCGCGCAGGAGGCGTGCGCTCTGCCTTGCCTTGTAATATCACGGGCTCGTTGCGCCCGTGCCCCGCGCGAGAGCTGTGTGGTGAGCCAGCAGAGTGTGTGCGTCTTAAGCCAAGTCTTGTGCGGCACGGCTATTACCTTGCTGAGGCATGCGCCATGCAAGCTTGCGGCATGCTCCCGGCCGCCTCGCCGGCGCGGGAGGGGCCGAGTGGGCGCGCGCGTGCGGCAGGCGCTCGGGGACGTGCCGGGCGCATTCGTAGGCGCGGCCGCCGTGCCGGCGCTCGTGATCGCGGTGCTGTTCTACTTCGACCACAACGTGTCGGCGCAGATGGCGCAGCAGCCCGAGTTCAACCTGGGCCGGCCGCCCGCGTACGGCTACGACATGCTGCTGCTGGGCGCCTACACGCTCGTGTGCGGCCTGCTCGGCATCCCGCCCGTCAACGGCGTGCTGCCGCAGGCGCGCGCCCCGCGCGCGCCCGCGCGCGTGCGGCTGACCCAACTCCCATGCCAACACAATGCCCTTGGTCGGAACTGGCAAAGTGAACCTTCAGCCTGTGCCATGGCGCATCTCGCCGCATCTGGTTGCGTTGCAGCATTTGGCATCCAGCTCTGCAGGTCGTGCGCCGCGCCGCCCACACGTCATCTGAGCGCATGTTACTGCCACGTCTGCCGCACGCCCACAGGGCGGCAGCGCTGACGCGGCGCGCGCGCGCGTGCCCAGGCGCCCATGCACACCAAGAGCCTGGCGCTGCTGCGGCGGCAGCTGCTGCGCCAGGCGCTGCACCGCGAGCTCGCCGACGCCAAGCAGGCGCTGCCCGGCGCGGCAGCGCAGCGCCCCGCTGCCAACGGCTCCGCGGGGAAACACGCGGGCGGCGCAGGGTCTCTCGGCTGGCACGACGCGCCAGCAGGCGCGAGCGCCGCGGAGCAGGGCAGCGTCGCGGAGCAGGGCGCGCGCCCACAGCCAAGGCGGAATGGCTGCGCGAGCAGCGGGAGCCCGCCGAGGCCCGGCCTAGACCAGCGCGCCGGGCTGCGGCAGCTGGCCGGGGACAGCGTAGAGCCCGACGGCGGTGCAGGCACTAGCGGGACGACCGGCGCCTTAGACAGCCGAGGCGGCAGCGCGGCTGGCAGCAGGGCAGGCGGCGCGGCGGGCGGCAGCGGCGCGGGCGCGAATGGCGGGCACGCACGGGGCGCCGGGCCACCCTGTGACCAGCGGGGCGCGCACGGCGGGGTCGGCGGCGCGGGCCGCACGGCGGGCGCGCCAGGCGAGGGCGGGGGCGAGGCGCCGCCCGGCACCGCGGGCAGCCAGGGCAGCGCGCCTGTCGACGCAGCCATGGGTACCGTGGCTGGCGCCTGGGACGGCAGCAGCCGCGCGGAGACAAATGGCGCTGCGGGCGTTCGGCGCCGCGCGGCAGGCGGGGGCGCGGAGGCTGTGGCAGAGCGGGGGTTGGCTGCGAATGGCAGCGGCGGCGCGGCGGCCGCAATGGCGCGGCTGGGGGACCGTGCGAGCGCGCTGGGGTCGGCGGCGGGCGGCGCGGCCCTGCGCGCCGCGGCCGCCAGGCATGGCGCTGCCGAGGGTGCGGTGCGGCCTTTCAGCTGCCCGCGCCAAGTGGGCAGGGCCCCTGCGCGCGCGCAGCATGACCCCCAGCTCAGCACCCGAGGGGCGCTGCAGCTCGCGCTCGGCCGCCTCCTGGCCGTCGCGCTCCAACACGCGCCTGCCCCGCGCCCTGCTCACCTGGGAGGAGCGCCGCGAGGGCCGCCGGCAGCGGCGCAGTGAGCAAGGCCCTGCCATGCGCCGCACACAGGCGGCGCGCGCGCCCCGCAGACGTACGCAGGGCCGCGCTCACCCTGGACGCGTGGGCGTAGCTGAGCGCCGCGTGCGGCCCACCCTAACCCTACCCTACTTGGCCGGCAGGTGGCGCGGGCGGGGCGGAGCTCGACTGGGACCGGCACGTGGAGCCGCACCTGCCGGTGGAGGTGGCCGAGAACAGGCTGAGCGCGCTGCTGCAGTCGCTGCTGCTGGCCGCATGCCTGGGCGCCACGCCGCTGCTGCGCCTTATCCCCACCGCCGTGCTCGTGCGCCCCTCATCCCCGCCGCGCCCGGGGCCACGCCGGCGCTCAGGCGGCGATCTGTCGCGGGGCGGAGGCTGCGCGCGCCTCACAGGATGCGAGCGCGCCAAGCACGCGCAGTGACACTCGCAGCAGAGCGCTTGCTGGCATGCCTTCAGAGGGCGCTCTCGGCGCCCGCCCTCTGCGAAGGACCCATCGATGATGTGCGTGTGGGCGTGTCCGTCATGTTGAATACAGCGCCGTGCCGCGCGCAGTGGGGCTACTTCGCCTTCATGGCGATCGAGAGCCTGGGCGGCAGCCAGCTGTGGGAGCGCCTGCTGTTTGTCTGCACCAACGCGGCGCAGCGCGCCAGGTGCGCGCCCGCGCACAGCTTCTTTGCATTCAAGCACACACGGTGCCAGCAGGTCTGCTTGTCGCATGGCCAGCCTCTCCATGCAGCTCTTTCTGTTGCATGAGCGGGCGCTCCTGACGTTGGCGCACCTGGGGATGTTGAGGAGGGGGCGCGTGCTTGTCCTCGTGCCCGTCCTGACACCAAAGGGTCCTGCAAGTATGTTGGTGCCCATTGCGGCGCGGCCGCGAGCGTGCGCTGCGCGCGGCAGGCTGCTGAAGGGCGGCCACGCCGTGTACCTGGAGACGGTGCCGCTGCGCACGGTCGCCGCCTTCACCGGCCTGCAGGCGCTGCTGCTCCTGGTTGTCTATGTGCGCGCCCCTGGCGCCCGCGCGCCGGCCCCCGCGCGTGGTGCCCTGATGGTGGGCATGTCAGGGCGGCCGGCACCGGAGCTGCCGCGTTCAGGGCGGCTTGCTGGGCAGCATGATGCTTGACGCATGCCTACCCGGAGGGACGGATGCTCCCGTGTGTTGCTGTCTCGGGAGCTGGTAAGGAAGGCCCGGCGCGGAGCCTGGCTTCTACATGTTGCAGCCTTGTCCCAGGGGCGCGCGCGCGCGCTCGCGTGCGATCCGCCGCGCACGCCCTGCCGGCCTCCACCGACGACCTGTTCCACAGACCCTATGCTGAGCGCTCCCGCAGACCCTGGACCGAGCGCGCCCCGCGGCCGACCCGCCGGCGGCACGCGCGCGCAGGGCGTCACCTGGGTGCCCGTCGCGGCCTTCCTCTTCCCCATCCCCATCATGCTCCTGGTGCCGCTGCGCCAGTTCGTCCTGCCCAGGGTGCGCCCGGGCGCTGCCCAGCTGCGCGTCGGCAGCGAAGCGGCCCTGCTTTGCAAAGCAGACCTGATGTTCGAAGCAGCCTCGCGGCCTGCAGAACGGCATGTGCAGGCGCACTTGGGCCGCAGCGGACATCCTCCTCTTGGTGCGCCGCGGGCGAACCGCACCAGCGAGCTGCACTTAGAGCGCTCAGGGGTGCAGAGCCGCCACGCAGAAGCTCATCAAGCAGGTAGCGTAAGGCCCCCCAAACCCTCCCAAACCCTCTTACGCCGGTGGCGGCGCGCAGGTGTGGCCGCCGCACGTGCTGCGCGAGCTGGACGCGGCGGAGTACGAGGAGGCGCCGCCGCTGCCGCGCGCGCCCGTCGACCCGGAGCTGGGCCGCCCCAGCGCGCACCTGGGGCGGCGGCGCAGCGCAGGTGCTTTGCAGTGCAAATTTTGCACGACACAGCATTCCTGCGCACTGCCCTGCACTCCATGCCTGCGCTCTCCCCCGCCTCCCAGTCCCCGCTGGCATGGTTTGCGATTGGCATAATTTGCATCTGGTACTAGTCTGGAGCTACTTTGGAGGCCCAGCCCTAACCCTAACCTGGCCGCGGCGCGCAGGCAGCGTTTCCGATGAGGAGGTGGAGGGCGAGTGGCTGCGCGGCCGCACGCGCCAGCTTAAGCACCACGTCAGCCGCGGCGAGCTGCAGGCGCGCGCGTCGGGGTCGCTGGCGCGCTCGCCGTCGCCGCGCGGCGTGCGCGAGCATGCGCGGGAGCCTCCCGGGGCTCTGGCGCCCGCCGGGGCGTCCCAGTCGCAGCGGCAGGCCGGCCCGGGGGGCACCCGCTGACATGGCCGCAGACCATGCCGTGACGGGGCGGCGGCGGGAGCGGGAGCCGCTCACTCTGCAGCCGCTGCCAGGCCCGTCGTGGGAGCCGCTGGTGGCCGTGCAGGTCCCTTGGCAGCCATCTGGCTTCTAGAGGCGCTATGACGCCGCAATGGAGTAGTCATTGCCTGCCCCTTTAGATATGCTGTAAAGGCACTGAACACCGCCTGTTGCAACGCTGCGGCACTGAAGCAGACGAAGGGGTTCTGAAATTATGATTCCTTGTAAAGGGCGGCGCAATTTTACTTGGCATGTATTTTAAGAGGCTCCAAAGCCTCTTGTTTGTGCACTGCGCAGTCCATCCTTGCCCAAGTCACAATGCTATGTCAGCAGGCAGCTACGCAGCTCCATGTGCTTAAACTAAGTCAAAGCGATACTCCAAGCCATATGGAATGCACAGAGACCTGCTCTGAAAAGCAATGGATGAGCATACGCCTGGATTATGCACGCTAGCCCACAAACCATCAAATGACTGGGTAGGGTGACCGACGTCCCTGCATCAGCTGTCCTGCAGCAGCTATAGGGCTGCCAGCACACGGTCGCCTTCCTCCCCCAAAACCCCGCGCATTGTCGGAGCAGGGTCAGGGCCTGCGCGCTTCCAGCGCCTCGCAGAGCCGGTTGATGCGGTCGATCTCGGCGCGACGTGCGCCGCGGTACGCCGCGCCGACCTCCACCGCGTCCAGCGCGAGCAGCTTCTGCGTCAGCGCCTCGGCCAGCCGCGTGGCGGCGCGCGCGGCCTCGGGGCCGCCGCCGGCCGGCAGCGCCGCGGCCTGCGCCCCACAAACGCCCCGCGTCTCATGCCGCCAATTGCACTTACATCCGCCCGCAAGCACCACCCACGAGCACCACAGCATGCCTCAAAGGCAAGGCAGACTTGCAACTGATCAGCCGCACGTCGGGCCTCCAGCATGGCTACAGGTGGCGCATGAACTCAAAGAGACTGACCAGGCGCTGTGCAGTCTCATGCGGAATGACCGCACGCACGCACAGATGGTGCCAAACGGACAGCATCACGCACCGCAAGGCCATTTGGGAACGGCCACCAAGCCTGCAGCGCGAGTTCTTGCGCTGCTTGGACACGTGAAACAAGCACACTGGCACCTGGAAGTGCTTCTGCAGAGGGCGGGCGGGCGCACGCCTGCGCCTCCAGCGCGTCTACCGCGCTGCGCACAGATGCGATGGCGCGCTGCGCGGCGTCCCCTTCGCCGCCGCCCGGCGCCCGGGGCGCGCCCCCGCGCGCGCCCGCAGCGCCCGCCGCGCCCGCCGCCGCCTGCCCGGCCGCCGCGCCAGGCGCTGCCGCGTGCCGCTGGCCCCCGGCGGCGTGCTCGGCCGGCGCAGCCGCCGCGCGCGCCGCTGCCGGCCTCCCGCCCTGCTTCCCGGGCGCCGCGGGGCCGGCGCGCCGCGCGTCGGCGTCCCCCGCTGCTGCCTGGGCCGTGGGGGGCGCCTGCTGCGCTTCGGCACCCCCGTGCGCGGCCTGGCAGTGGGTCTGCCGCGCCCCGCCCGGCGCAGCCGCCCCGCCCGCTGCAGCCGCGCCGTCCGCCGCAGCCGCGCCGCCTGGTGCGGCCGCTCCTCGCTCGTCCTTGGCGGCCTCCCAGTCGCCGAGCCCGGCCGCGTGCTGCTGCCGGCCGGCCTCGTTCTCGACCACCTTTATCCGCGCGCCTGGCCGCAGCATGATATAGGTTAGGGGTTGGGCAGGGCAGGGTAGGGCGGCACGCGGTTGGCGCAGGCGGGGGCACGGGCTTGCTGTGTGCGCGCGCGGTGCGCCGGGCACTGCGGCAGCAGGCGCTTCCAGGCGCGCGCCAGCAGCGCCGACTCAGAGGAGCTGCTCGCCGCGCTCGACGACAAGGAGCTGCTCAAGACGAGCGTGGGCTTCATAGGCGGCGACTTTGTCAGCGCCGGGGACGAGGGCACCTTTGATGTGAGTCGCCCGCCTGCGCGCAGCGCTCGGCGACCAATGCGGTGCCCGTCGAGCGAGTGCGAGCACCGGCATACCTCCCTCATGTATTCTCTGGTACGCAGCTAGACGTGCGCCTGCGTTAACAGGTCGTCAACCCGGCGACGGGCGAGGTCATCGCGAAGGCGCCGCTCATGAAGGGCGCCGAGACGCGCGCGGCGATCGCCGCGGCCGAGACAGCCTTCCCCACCTGGAGCCGCCAGGTCGCCAAGGAGCGGTGCAAGGTGATGCGCAGGCGCGCAGCCCCGACCCTCCCGTGCCTAGCTGTCCGGCCCTACGCTTTGCACGCGCAGGCATGAGCAGCGCTGTGCAAGAGCGCTGCTGTTGCACGGCTCCGCGACTTCTCTTGTTTCACCTCTGTGAGGCCTTGTTGACGCCCCTGCTGTTGACAAGCGGCCGTGCGGTGACGCGCGCTCGTCCGCGGGTCTTGACCTAGGCAGCCGGGGCGCCGTCACCCGAGGGGCGCCGCTGCCGCGGCAGGTGGTACGACGAGGTCGTGGCGCACCAGGACGACATCTGCACCATCATGACCATGGAGAGCGGCAAGCCGCTCTCGGAGTCGCGCTCCGAGTTCCAGAGCGGGTGGGGGCCCCCCGCGCGCCGCCGCGGCGCTGCCTGTCTTAGCCCTGATGGCACACGCTTGCCTACATCGTAGAAACTGGGCATCAGACGCTGGCAGGGCCTAGTACTATGCATCTTAACTCCCCCACCAGGGCCGCACCTTGTCGAGAGCCACACTGCTGCGCTCTGCGTGTCGCACGCGCAGGGCCCTGTGTCTTTTCTGTTCTTCAAACTGATCTGCTGCCCGTAAGTCTGTGGCGCCGACGCGGTTGCGCCCGGCAGCGTGGTGTCCATCGAGTGGTTCGCGGAGGAGTGCCGGCGCGTGACGGGCGACGTGCTGCAGCCCGTGCTGCCGAACAAGCGGCAGCTCATCGTGAAGCAGCCGGTCGGCGTGGCCGCGTCCATCACGCCCTGGAACTTCCCCATGTCCATGATCACGCGCAAGGTCTCGCCCGCCATCGCCGCCGGCTGCACCGTGCGCGCCCCACCCCGCCCCGCGCCTTTCCCCATGGGGCTGCGTAGGGTTCTGGCTGGGAGCCACCCCTGTACGCAGGGGGGTTTGGGAGCGGTGGAGCCCGTGTTAGCTGGGGTTTGGCAACCCATGCACAGCCTGTGACAGCCCCCCTTGGACGGAGCCCCGTTTCCGTGGCGGGCCACCTGTGGCAGGCAAGAGCGGGCCACCTGTGGCAGGCAAGAGCAGGCTCTGACGGATGCATGAGCTGGCCAGTGCTTGACAAACGTTGCATCAACCGGCGGGTCCGCGGACAGCGCGTGAAGCAGCCGGCGTGACGCATGCGGGAGCCTCTGCTCCCCAGGACGCGCACGCACTCTGCTGGTTGGCAAGCGTCGCCTGTGAGCGCGCGGCTGGAGGTGCTGAGCGGGCGGCGGCGTGCCGCTGACCTGAACGCGGGCACAGCAGACTGGATGAGCACACCAGGCCCCAGCGCCAGAGCAGGCAGCCCAGCCGCGTTCAGGCGGGCGCGGCCGCGGCGGCAGGTGGTGCTCAAGCCGGCCGAGGCGACGCCGCTGACCGCGCTGGCGCTGGCGGAGTGCGCGCGCCGCGCGGGCCTGCCCGACGGCGTGCTCAACATCGTCGTCGGCGACGCGCCGTCCATCGGTGCGGCGCCGCGCCCGGGCCGTCTGTCGGGACATGCAGCGCAGGACTGGAGGCCCGTCGTCTCTCCTGCGTGGCTTTGAGGTACGGGATGGGTACTATCTCATATGGGTGAGGATGTGCAACGCTGGAGCTTCAGCGCGCTTGACTGCGGCATGATGCAGGGCGGCATGCAAGCCGCCCCGGTGCTGCTGCGACAGCGCCTACCCGGCCGCGCAGCGTGGGGCGCCGCGCAGGCGGGGTCCGGCGCCACTGAAATGGCGTGCCCGTGGCCAAGGCACCGGCCGACCCCTAGGTTAGGGGGTGCCTGTTTTGGCCGCGCACAGGCAACGCGATGCTGGAGTCGGACGCGGTGCGCAAGATCGGCTTCACGGGCTCCACGGCGGTCGGCAAGCAGCTCATGGCCGGCGCCGCGGCCACCGTCAAGCGCGTGTCGCTGGAGCTGGCGCGCCTGCCCTCCCAGGCAGCGGCTGTGCACTGCGAACCTGCGCTGAACGGGGTGATAGCAGGCCTAGAGCGCTGTTGTAGCACCACCGCATGACGGCTGCCGGCGCCTCCGCAATCAGCTGCAAGTCATGCAAGGTGGCCAGCGCTTAATGGGAACAGCAGCGTCAGGCCACCACAGGGCCTCAGTTCAGCGCATCAGCACGACTGGCACCTGGCACGCAGCGGGCAGACGACCAGTTCCCCCACGCCGCGTCCGGTTCTGAGCCCCGTCCCGGCGCGCGCCAGGGCGGCAACGCGCCCTACATCGTCTTCGACGACGCGGATGTGGACGCGGCGGCGGCCGGCATCGTCTCCTCGGCCTTCCGCAATGCCGGCCAGACCTGCATCTGCGCCAACCGCGTCTTCGTGCAGGCGCGCGGGGGCCCGCCGCGCGCCGCAAGCGCAGGCTGTGCCAGGCATGCGCCGGACAGGTCACGCTTGCGCCTTGATGTGCTTCGTGGCGGTCATTTGATCATGATGTGGGCGCGCCAGCTGGCAGCAGTTGCGGTCATGGCGTGCGTGAGCGGCTGAAACCTTTGCAGTTAATTGTCTGCCAGCGGGTCCGGGACCGAGGTGCATGCAAAGCTGGAGGCTTTGCACGTCGCGAACGCGAGCCCAGAACATTGACTTGGCTGCCGTGCAGAAACTCACACATCGCGTATCACAGTGTGTACCCCAGTGTGCATACATGGGCCGTGAGGCAAGCGCGTCTGCGTGCATGCCAAGAGCCGCTGAGTCAGCGGCGCTGACGCCCCGCAGCGACCGCCTGAGCCCGGCTCTGATGCGCGCGGCAGGCCGGCGTGTACGACGCGTTTGTGGAGGCGGCGACCGAGCGCGTGGGCAAGCTGAAGCTGGGCAGCGGCCTGGACCCGCACACCACGCTCGGCCCGCTCATCAACGCGCGCGCGGTGGACCGGGTGCGCGGCCGCGCGCGCGCCGCGCCCTGCCGGGGATGCCTGCTGCGCGGCGCATGGCAGCACATGGAGCAGCACACAGCATGCAGCACACAGCACATGGAGCGAGTGTGCATGCGCCCAGCGGATCACAGGAGGCTGTGCGCAGACCACGGAGGACGCGTGCGCGCTTCGCTGCGGCGCGCATTGCGCGCGCATGCAGGCAGCGTGCATGGCGGATGCAGGCTTGCATGCTCACTTCCGCGCAGAATGGCAGTAAGCTCGTACTCTGACTCAGACGTCTGTCGCCTGATGAGGCCCGCTGGCGCCTGCATGGAAAGCGGCAGGGGGTTTGTGTCGGTGTCTCGTGGTGGCCTGCGCGGTGCAGCAGGCGCCTGAGCACGGGGGGCTCGGGGCCGCAGGTGCAGGGCCACGTGGATGACGCCATCGCGAAGGGCGCGACAGCGACCGTGGGCGGCAAGCGACCAGACCTGCCGGCGCCCTACGACAAGGTGCGGGGCGCCCGCGCCGACCCGCGCGCCTGCCGTCACTGCACCCACATGCTGGGCAATTCGCTCCCAGTGGCGCTGCTTCTGCAGGCGGCGCGATGCCGCTACGCCTCGCTCCGGGCTGGCGCAGGCTGCACGCGCCTGACAGGCCTTTGCTGCCAGGCGCCTGCCTGCTGTGTCGCCGCCCTGGTGGGCGCGCCCACGGGCGTGCGCCCTGCGCGCCTGCACCTGAGCGAGACGCGCGCGTGCGCGGCGCGACAGGGCTTCTTCTTCCAGCCGACCGTGCTCGCCAACGCGTCCATCGACATGAAGGTGTTCCGCGAGGAGACGTTCGGGCCGGCCATCCCGCTGTTCCGCTTCGACAGCGCCGCCGAGGCGGTGAAGCTGGCCAACGACACCGAGTACGGCCTGGCCGCCTACTTCTGGACGCAGGCGCGCCCGCGCCGCGCCCGCGCCCCGCTCGCGGCGCCCCGCCCGCGCCCCAGCGGCGCGCGCAGGCGCGCCCTGGCGCAGAGGGAGCGCGCAGGGCCTCGAATGCGTGCCGTGCGCGACAGCTGTGGGGCCCGCCGCCCGCCCAGGCCGGCACCCCGCCCTGCTCCCTGCTGGGCGGGTGACAGCGCGGGCCGGCCGCCTGGAGCAGCCGGCAAGGACGCAAGACTGCCTGCATGACGGCGCCCGGCCGCGGCCGCGCAGGACCTGGCGCGCGCGTGGCGCGTGGCCGAGGAGCTGGAGTACGGCATGGTCGGCATCAACGACGTGGCCATCACGAGCGAGGTGGCGCCCTTCGGCGGCATCAAGCAGAGCGGGCTCGGGCGCGAGCAGTCCAAGTACGGCCTGGACGAGCACCTGTACCTCAAGTACATCCAGATGGGCAACGTGGGCAGCCACTGAGCGCGCGGCCGGGCGCCCGGCGCGCCGGCCCCGCCTGGGGTCTGCGCTGTACATGTGCGGCCCGGGCAAGCGCGTGTACCAGTGGCGCGCCCGGGTGCTGATGTTGGCAGCCGCTGCTGCGCCGCAGGCTGCGCAGCTGTGCACCCCAGCGCCTGGCCGCACCGGCGCGCCTGCAGGCGCCTCGTTGGGTGCTTGGGGAGTTCGTGTAGGGCGACAGGTGTGGTCGTCGTCCTTGAGTGACAGTACCGTCAGGGCAGCAGCAATAAATGCCACGTGAGGGCTGTATGTGTTTGCTTTCCTGCCGCACCTGCATGGCGTCCTGGTTGACTCACCTGAGCCTTGCTGTGGCGGGTGCGCTGGCCGAGGCGCCCGGCAGTTTGATCATGGCCACAAGTTCTGCGTGTGGACTTCTCCTGGGTTCTACGTTGCGTTGTGTTGCAGTCTGTTGTGCTGCAGTCTGAAGCCAATAGGAGCAGTGCACACTGCTCACACATGTGTGTCTAAGGCTTGGCAAATGGTGCCTCGAAATGTCTGCATTGGCTTGCCTCGTCCAATGTTATATTAGGTGAAATATTGCTGCCAGACAGTGCTCCGGTGCAACTTTGCCCGAGTTGGTTAAGGGGGTAGACTCGAACTTGCTTTGAGCCATCTACTAGCGAAAGCTGCGCAGGTTCGAATCCTGCAGGTTGCGACCTTTTTGGTTCGCTTTTTTCACGGCACAAGCCAGTGTTCATTTTTTTGTATCCCTGCACTTTAGCGCCTGAACACCTTGCCCCATGCCTTGCATGTCACAGAGTTGTGCTGCAGCTGTGCGTGATCATGGCCTTGCCCCTTGCGCAAGCTGTGAACCCACCAGAGTTGGGCTGCGTCAGGCGCCGCCACACTCTGTTAGCTGCTGCCATCACTGCGTGCCAGGCCCGCGGCGTGCGGCCCTGCCTGGCGGCAGAGGCAGAGCCGTCGGTGCATGCGCTGCCGCGCGTGCTGCAGGCCAGTGCGGCAGAGTGCGACTACAACTTTGCGCCGCGTGATGCCCTGGACCAGCGAGCTGCAGCGTCACGGGCGGCGTGGCACAGCCCCGTTGTGCAGGACCGCTGGGCAGAGTCGCGCGGGGGCCTGCACGGCGCCGCAGTAGCGTCCAGCGCGCCTGCCGCAGCGGCGTACGACCAGTACGCGGGCTCGTACGATGTGCTGGACGGCAGCGCGGCGGCCGACGGCCTCGGCTTCCCGGAGCTGCGGCGCGCGCTGCTGGCGCGCGCGTCCGGCGACGTCCTGGAGGTCGGCGTCGGCACCGGCCTCAACCTGCCGCTGTACAAGCGGCGCGCGCTGCGCAGCCTGACCGCGCTGGACCTGTCGGCTGGGATGCTTGCGCGGGTGCGCGCCGCGCCCGCCCCGAGCGGGGCTGTCAGCCGCGGCGGCGGCTGTCCGCAACTGCGCACTCACACTGGCTCGTCGGCCCGCAGGCGCAGCGTCGGGCGGACAGCCTGGGGCTCGTGGCCGTCTTGAGGCAAGGCGCGCCTTGCCTCATCCGGACGCACTGCACAGCCAGCGTCATGCGCCACTCCTTTGTCGCGTGTTGTGCCACGACTGTGCGGCGGTTGCCCTGCTGCCCTTGCGTGAACAATTGCTCTTGCCTGCGGTCGCCGCCAGCCTGGCGCCAACAGCGCTGTCGCGGCCAGGCGACGTCGCCGCGCTGCCCTTCCCGGACGCGAGCTTCGACTGCGTGGTGGACACGTTCAGCCTGTGCGTGTTCCCGCGGCCGGCCGCGGCGCTGGCAGAGATGGCGCGCGTGCTGCGCCCCGGCGGCCGGCTGCTGCTGCTGGAGCACCAGCGCGCCGCCTTCCCGCCGCTGGCCTGGTACCAGGTGACAGCGCTCCCCGCGCAGCTTCCCCAGTCGCGGGTCTGCTCCGGCCGCGCTGCCTGCTGCTGGCGCGCGGCTGGATTGGAAGGCAGTGAGAGATAGGCCAGGGCTGCAGTTGCCTCCTGATGTGTGTGTGCGTCAAGGCGCTTTGATGCGGCAAACAGTTGCAATCTGTTTGGCGCAGATGCAGCGCGGAGACCAAGTCCCGGTTGTGCGCAGGATGTCACTGCGTCGGCGGTGGCAGCGACCAGCAAGGGCTGCTTCTGGAACCAGGACGTGGCGGGCCTGGTGGCGGGGCTGCCCGGCGTGGCTGTGACCTACCGCCGCGATGCGCTGGGGTCCCTGGTCGCGCTCGTAGAGGCGCAGCGTGCCCGAGAGGCTGGACCCACTCCTGCAGTGCGATAGCATGAGGCCTGCATCCTCTTTGCATAGCCCGCACAGAGACTGACATACGCCCGCTGCTGAGCAGTGGGCAGTGACTGCTCTGGTCATTTGCGGGACGAATATCTGAAAGCTGATTGGCCCACGACGGAATGCTGAATGCTGATTGGCCCACCGCCAGCGAGCCGAGGGCCAATGGGAGCCCGTAAAATGTGGAGCTTTCTTCATCTTCTCACCACGCAGTGTTTCGACAGTAGGTTGTCTTCAAACGAGGACTTGCCGCAGTGCCGGAACAGAAAGCACCTGCGTTTGCGCTCCTGCCCTGCTGCACTCCGCTTGGCTTTCGTGGCGGAAGCCAAGCGGCGTGCCTGCAGTGGCGGAGCCCCCGCTCTTGAGGTTGTGCACGTGCTCTCAACGTGTCCGTGCGCGCTCGCAGTGGAGGTGTGCCCGTGCAGGGCTTTGCAAGGATGCACCGCTCTGCACTGCAAGCACTTGCTCGCTCCACCTGTCTAGCGGGCGAGCCGAGGCTTGCCAGGCAAGCACCTGGCGTTCAGCACTGAGGCTGACCCTGCACTGCATTGTCGCAGAACGCGCGACCGGAAGCTCGAGGCCGCGTTCTTGTGGGCGCCTCAAGTGCGCCCAACGCCTTTGCCTGCTGTAGCTAGGTCTGCACATGTGCTGTTGTTAGGCGACGTCGCCTGTCAGCGCGGGGCGTGGGCCCGCGGCTGGTCTGCAGCACATGCCACAGCTGCTGATTGCTTACAGTGGGTGTGGATGGCAGGGCGTGCGTGCTGGGAGAAAGACACGGGCGCGCGTGCGTGGAGCGAGTAGGCGACGCGCACACCGCCTGCAGCAAGGAGGTGAGCGCGCCCGTGAGCCGTGACAGACCGGCTTGCATTTGCGGGGTGTTGCTGGTCTTAACGCTGACAGGTGGGCCTGCTGCTTGCCTGGACTGGCTGCTGACAGCGGCGCCTGCTGGTTGCTATAAGAATGCTGCTGACATCTGGGCCTGAGTCGGGTGGGTCGTCGGGCCGCAGTCCGCCGACTCGTGCTCGCATGCAGCTTAGATTGATGCATGTAGCTTGGATGGCAAGAGGGTGGCCAGCAGGGCTGGCCTGGGCGAGCGAGGCATGCAGCTGCGCTGCAGGCTGAGTTCTCAGTGGGAGGCGGGCTTGCACCTGTGCTGCCTCCTTGTTCCAAGCACGGGCGCTCACGCATGCCGAGCTCGCAGGGGCCGGCAGCGGCGCGGCGGCATGGCGCGCGGCGACCCAGACCTGGTCTGGGCTGAGGGCTTCAAGTCGCCCTTCCGACTTTCTGACATCATCAAGCCGCCGCGCGGCTTCGGCCTGGTGTCAAACCCTCCCGCGGCCGCGCGCGCCCTGTGGGCCGGCCCGGAGCCCCCGCCGCCGCCGCCGGCGCGCGCGGCGCGCGGCGACGACGCGGTGACGCTGCCGCCGGTGCGCGCCCGCGACCCAGCCGGCAGCAGCTGTTTGGCCGGACACAGGGTGGTTGCAGGCAGCCTCGGGCCTTCTCAAGTGGCTCACGTGTCAGGACGCCGGCTGCTGTATGTGCCGAGCTGGCAGGCGCGCGTTCGTGGGCCCTACTGACACGTCGAGGGTGGTGGACGCGCAGGCGGCCGCGTCGCGAAAGCGCCCCGCTGAGGACCAGGAGCAGGGCCCGGCAATGGCGCCGCGCGTGCCTCTCCGCACGATAACGGCGTCGTACAACGTCATCCGCAGCCAGGCCGCCGGCGCCGCGCGGGTGCGCGCCACTGGCCCGGCACCAGCGCCATCCGCTGTAATATCCCGGTGATCCATGAACGCACTGTGAGGCCCTGCGCGCGGCGTGCAGGCGCCCGCGAAGAAGCGCGCCGCCCGCCGTCCCAGCGCCCCGGCCGCCCGGCCCCTGCCGCCCGCCGGCAGCGCGCGCCTGCTGACGCGCGCGGCTCCCAAGCGCCCGGGCGTGCCGTCCGCCGCGCGCGGCGCGCCTGCGAGCAAGAAGCGGCGCGTGGCCGACGGCGCCGACGCGCCGGACGTCGGCCGCCCGCCGGCCGCCAAGCGCGCGCGCCCGCCGCCGGCCGCGGGGGCCGCGCAGCACGCCGCGGCGCCGGCCGCGCTCGTGCAGGCCCGCTGCCCGCCGCCGGCCGGCCCGCTGCCGCTCTGCGAGGCGGGCGTGGCGGCCGAGGGCGCGGCCTTCCTGGCCGAGGTCCAGGCCGCGCGCGGCCTGACCGGCGACAGCGCTCCGGCCTGGCGCGGCGGCCCGGGCCTCGCCGCGCCGCCGCTGCCGCACGTCCTCGGCCAGCATGGTTTCCAGGCGGAGGAGGCCGAGGAAGTCATCCTGTCGCTGCTGGAGGTGCGCACTGCCCCGCCCTGCGCACGGCCCTCTTGATCTGGGCACCTGCAGTCATGCTCCGCAAGTGCTCGCTGGGGGCACAGCGCACTGTCTTAGCACTGGTCGGTGCAGCGATGCTGGCAGCTTTGTTGGCTGCTCGCTGGTGATGCAGTGCTTTAGGATGTGAGTGCTTGACTGCGAGCTTGTTCGCCCTGGAGCAGTGCTCACAAAGTTTCTGCTCGCGCTGCTTCACACGTGCTGCTTCACATGTGCAGCTTCACGTCAGACACAGACTTGCCGGCGGGGTTGCACTGCTCGCCCCTCATAGCATGCTGGGCGTTGTGCCTGCGTGTATATGTGAGCAACATCGTAAGTAAGACGTCTTGGACAGCAGGCTGACAGCGGATGCCGTCTGCTGCCAGGGTGACGACACCGAGCTGGACTTCTCCCAGCTCGGGAGCTGATTTTGCTGCGAACTTTGCTGCAACAAGTGCGCGGATGTACCGTGAATCGCAGGCCCCCCGCTGCCCTTGGCACAGAGCGGCTGGCCAGGCAGGGCACTTCACGCCCTGCCATTAGTTGCCACACAGTCCCCCGCTCAGTGCCATCCTGTGCCAAGGGCAGCCCCCCCTCGACCGGGAGTGTTTTGATGAACCTGAAGTGCAACGCAGATTCTGAGCATGTCACCGTGCTGGGGCTGTTGAGACCGCACACCCTAGGTTAACGCTCTTGACGCCCGTTCCGCATGTGCACACCCGGTGCCGTGCCTGCAGTACCGGCCCGCCCCACCCTGTTGCGCTGGTTTAGAATTGCCACTTGTGCACGCATGCATGTTTGTGTGTGTGTGCACATTTGCACTTGCCTGTGTGTTTAGCAGCCATGTTGGTGTGACGAGCAGGTTGAGGGTTATAGCACCCCTGCTCAGCCCATGCTCTTTGCGAAGGGTGCTTGCATTGTGTTGTGCATGTTTACATCGTGGGGTTGACAGATTGCAGAGCGGGCTTTAACAGTGCCTGGTAACAGAAGGCCTTGTAACACACCAAGCCGGACAAGGAGCACGTGCCTGAGATCATTCTAACAAACAGCCTGCCCGGTCTGCATGCATGGTGAGCGGACAGAACCCACCGCTTGAGAGCAGGACGCCCGGCACTGCCAATCGCCTGCACGCCATCAGCAGGGCTGTCTGGCCTTGGCTCTGTGAGACAGCTCTATGACGCAGCGAGACACATCCAACCCTCCTTACAGATGCTGTACCTGGCGACGTTTGGTGTTTGCAGTCATGAATGCTGTAGGCAGTCTTACAGAAGCAAGGCCAGGCAGCCCTGCTGATGGCACGCAGGCGAGTTGCAGTGCCGGATGTCCTGCTCTCAAGCGGCGGTTTCTGTCCACTTACCATGCATGCAGGCTGTTTGTTAGAATTTCCCCGGCGCATGCTCCTTGTCAGATCAAGTGTGTTACAGGGGCTTTTGTTACCATGCACTGTTAGAAGCTCGCTATGCTGTCAATGATCCGCGGAGTAGCCGCACACAATGCAAGCACTCCGGCAAGAGAACATAGGCTGAGCAGGGCCGCTATAACCCTCAACCTGCGCGACACACCAACATGGCTGCTGAATTACACAGGGCGGGCAATTGCAAGTGTGCACACACTCATACAAACATGCATGCATGCACGAGTGGCAACTCTTTCCAGTGAACCTGCCTACCCTGCCGCCGCTGGAGCGTGCAGCGCGCGGCAACAATGCAATGACGCAGGCGCCGGTGCCCGCAAGAGCGTCAAGTGGCCCCAAGTGCTTGGCCAGACACAAGGTGGGTCCAGGCGTGCCTCCAACCTTAGCAGTGGCTCGCGTGTCAAAACGCCGGCTGCTTTATGTGCATGAGCGGTCACAAGGCGTGCTGAGGGATGTTCCAATAAGGCGAGCTGGCAGGCCCGCTTTTGCGGGCCCCAGCAACATGCCGAGGGTGGTGGGCGCGCAGGCGGCCGCGCCGCGCACGTGCCCTGCGGAGAACCAGGGGCACGGGCCGACCAAGGCGTCGCGGGTGCCGCTCGGCACAATTACCTCAAGCTTCAACGTCGTACGCAGCCGGGCCGCCAGTAGTGCGCGGGTGCGCGGGTGCGCAGGTGCGCGCACGGGTGCGCACTACTGGCGGCCCGGCTGCGGACCATGTTGAAAGTTGAGGTAATTGTGCCGAGCGGCACACGCGGCACCTTTGCCGGTCCCTGCTGCTCGTGCTCAGTCGGGCGCGTGCGCGGCGCGGCCGCCTGCGCGTCCACCACCCTCGGCATTGCTAAAGGCTACCAGCCGCCGCTGCCTGACAACCAGTGCGCACTTTGCCAGGAAAGCAAGGGCTCGCGGTGTAGTGGCACTGCTCCGCATGACGTAATGCCAAAGAGAGGGCTGCGGCTGGCCGTATGAAGCATGCAAGATGCGCCCCTATTGACAGGCATCCCTACGCTGTAGCAGGCACAGACAACTGGCGACTTGATAGCCTATAGCCATTGTGCGTCTGCTTCTGTGACATGTCATGTTCCCTACCCTACTCTCTGCCCTATCAGAGCACTGCAAAAATTTTTGCCAGTGAATATCATGAAAGACAGGCTCAGCTGGACACTTTTTCATGCCACCGTACGTGCCATTGTGGTAAGCCCTGAGTCGGCTGCTTGACTGTCAAGTGTCCCATCTGAAACAGTGCCACTCAGCATGCACGACAGTCAGAGACGTGCAGGACATGCCTTGCCACTTGGAATTCAGAATCAATATTGCATGTACAGTGCCGTGCATGCAGCTGCATGACTGTCTATTGGCTCTCATCACCTATAGCTGTGCACTCACCAAGACCTGCGGCTGCCGCTGCTGTTGAGCGAGCGGCCTAGGCAGACCACTGCAGGCCGGAAGGCATGCCAGGGCTTGCTGTCTGCGCGTAATGTTCCTACCCCTGAACCCAGTGCAGCCCCCTGGTTTCTAGTGGTTTGCTTGTTTGCTGTTGTATTGCGTCCCAGCTGCCTTTGCAGCTGCGCCTCAAGGTAAGGTAAGGCATGCCCTGAGTGGCCGCTAGTTCGTAGCTGGAGATGGTGTACAATTAAGAAACAGCGCAGCGCGCATGCAAGCTACTGCCCGGGCACCAAGACACCTGTTGGTGCTCCGTAAGCGCACTATGAACCCCGCGCGCGGCGCGCAGGCGCCCACGGAGAAGCGCGCCAGGGCTTCACAGTGCGTTCAGTGGAATATGAAAGGGTGTCTCAGCGATCGGTGCTGGTGCCAGGGCCGTGGCACACCCGCGCTGCGCCGACGACCGCCTGCCTGGACAGCGTGCCGCGCGCGGCTCGGCCTTGGCAGCCTGGACGCGCGCCACCAGCGCCCGCAGCCTGGTTGCGGACAACGTCGAAGTCTGCCGCTACTGTGCCGAGCGGCGCACGCGGCGCCTTGGGCCGGCCGCTGCTCCTCGCTCTCCGTGGGGCTCCGGGAACGCCGCGCGGCCAGCGGCGAGCGCCATGGACGGCCGAGACGCCCAGCACTTGTGCGGCTGGGTCCTGGCGGGTCGGGCGGGCAGCCGGCTGGCAAGCGTACGCGCACCGGAGCCGCAGCAGCAAAGGGAGGCGGCGCCGGCTTGCAGCAGTCGCATGCGGGCAGCTGCTGCAGCTGCGTAGCGTTTTGTCCATGCGGGCTGCAGCGAGGGTCCGCTGGCAGCGTCACAGGAAGGGCCATGTCTGAGGTGCAGCTCCACGTGGGGAGGAGAGAGCGCAGATGTTTGCATAAAATGCTGCTGCATGGCTAGCTGTATGAGCTTCGCTTGCACGCTTATTTGCATGGATATTTTCCTTGTCAGTGAGATGCATCTGACAGATCAGGATCGTGGTGGCGTTGTGGGTTTACAAGTGGTCATCTGTCAGCAGTCACAGAAGTTCTGCTGCAAGCAGTCTCACAGACCCACGGCCAAACAGTCCAGCCAATGGCCAGGTAATGGCATGCAGGCGAGTTGCAATGTTGCCGGGCGGCCTGCTTGCCAGCAGCAGCGTCCGTGCACTCACTACACTGCCACTGCGCACGCTTCTTGTGTTACACGTGCAGAGCACGTCGTGCACTTGTACCAAGCAAAGTTCAACCCCCGCTATGCTGTAATCAACCCCGCTAACCCCCGCTATGCTGTCGTTAACCCCGCTTACCACGCTATGCTTTCAATCGATCCGCTTTGGGAATGCACTCAATGCAAGCAAACAACACCCTCGAGAGAATACAGGCCCAGCTTGGGCGCTGTAACCATCACCCTGCATGACTCACGATCATGGCTGCATAACAAACAGGGCTGGCAAGGTCATGTGTGCACACACACACAAACATGCATGCCTGCACACATTGGCAGTTCTGAACCTCAGCAACTGATAGAGCTGCACGGGGCGGGCCGGTACTGCAGAGGCACGGCACTGAGTGTGCTCATGCGAACAGGGCGCTGACAGCTCACAAGCCCGCGTGTGCGGGTCTTGGGTCCCCAAGCCCGGTCACATGCGAGGAATCCGCATTGCAAGACAAGTACGTCCCGAAAGCAGCAGTGATGCCTGGTCTGACAAAGGCGGGGTAGGGAGGCTGCCCTCGGCACAGGATGGCGCTGAGCGGGGGACTGTGTGGCAACTAATGGCAGGGCCTGAATTGCCCTGCCTGGCCAGCCGCTCTGTGCCAAGGGCAGCCGTGGGGCTGTGCTACTTGGTACTCACTTGACAACTGTCGAGTCGCTGTTGTCGCTCTGCAGCAAAGTCAGAACTCAAAATGGAAGACATCCAGGTCGGCATCGTCGACCTGGCAGCATGCCATGCGGTGTCAGCCTGCTGTAAGTACCAGACGCCTAAGTACTCATGTTTTTTACCATGTTCTCATGCAGGCACGATGTTGGGATGCTATGAGGGCCAGCAGTGCAGCCCCAAAGGCAAGCCCATGTCAGGAGTGAAGCTGCACATGTGAAGCAGAACGAGCAGAAACGGTGGAGCACTGCTCCAGGCCGAACAAGCTCGAAGCCAAGCGCTTAATATCCTCAAGCACAGCATCACCAATGAGCAGCCAAGGCTGCCCAAGCTTGCCATCAGTGTTGCACCAACCAGTGCCAACGACAGCGCGCTGTGCCCCCAGCGGGCAGCTGCAAAAGCGACGGGCTTGCAGGTGCCCAGGTCGGGAGCGCCGCGCGCAGGGCGGTGCAGTGCGCACCTCCAGCAGCGACACACTGTCCTCCTCCCTGGCCTCCTCCGCCAGGAAGCCATGCTGGCCGAGGTCAAGCGGCAGCGGCAGCGCGGCGAGGCCCGGGCCGCCGCGCCAGGCCGGAGCGCTGCCATCGCGCAGGCCGCGCGCGGCCTGGACCTCGGCCAGGAAGGCCGCGCCCTCGGCCGCCACGCCCGCCTCGCAGAGCGGCGGCGGGTCGGCCGCCGGCGGGCAGCGGGCGCGCGTGAGCGCGGTCGGCGCCGCGGCGTGCTGCGCGGGCCCCGCGGCCGGCGGCGGGCGCGCGCGCTTGGCGGCCGGCACGTCGGCGCCATTGGCTGCGCGCCGCTTCGTGCTCGCAGGCGCGCCGCGCGCGGCGGGCGGCACGCCCGGGCGCTTGGGGCCGCCGTCCGCGCGCGTCAGCAGGCGCGCGCTGTCAGCGAGCGGCAGGGGCCGGGCGGGCGGCGCGCTGGGGCGGCGGGCGGCGCGCTTCTTTGCGGGCGCCTGCACGCCGCGCGCGGGGCTTTACAGTGCGCTCATGGAGCACCAAAAGGTGCCCCTGCGGTCGGCGCTGGTGCCGGGCTAGAATAGCGCACCCGCGCGGCGCCGGCGGCCTTGTTGCGGACAATGTTGTAAGATGCCGTTACGGTGCCAAGCGGCACCCGCGGCGCCTTGGCCAGGCTCTGCTGCTCGGCCTCCGCCGGGCGCTTGCGCGACGCATGTGCCTGCGCGTCCACCACGCTTGCTGTGTCAGTGGGGCCGGCAAAGGCGCGCCTGCCAGCTCGTGCACATACAGCAGCCGGCGTCCTGACACGCGAACCACTTGAGAAGGCCCGAGGCTGCCTGCGGCCACCCTGTGTCCGGTCAATCAGCTGGGGCCGGCTGGGGCGGGCGCGCACCGGCGCCTGCGTCACCGCGTCGTCGCCGCGCACGGCGCGCCCAGGCGGCGGCGGGGGCTCCGGCTCGGAGCCGGCCCACAGGGCGCGCGCCGGAGCGGCGGCGTGCTGCGCGGGCCCCAGGCCAAGGCCGCGCGGCGGCTTGATGATGTCTTGGAGGCGGAAGGGCGAGGCGAAGCCCTCAGCCCACACCAAATTGGCGTCACCGCGTGCCATGCCGCCGCGCCGCTGCCGGCCCCTGCGAGCTCGGCATGCATAAGCGCCCGTGCTGGCACAAGGAGGCAGCACAGGTGCAACTCCGCCTCCCACTGAGAACTCAGCCTGCATAGCAGCTGCGTGCCTCGCTCGCCAAGGCCAGCCCGGCTGGCCGCCCTCTTGCCATCCGTGCTATAAATGTCATTTGCGCAGCAGCGAGCAGGACTTGGCGCACTGCGGCCTGACGATTCACCCAACTCGGCCCCAGCTGTCAGCAGCCAGTCCCAGGCAAGCAGGCGGCCCACCTGTCAGCATCAAGACCAGCATCACCCAGCAAATGCAAGCCAGTCTGTTCTGCTTCATGTGCATCCTCACCTCCTAGGTGCAGGCGAAGTGCGCAGCCGGTTGCCTACTCTGGGCGCCCGCGCGCGCCCGTCCGTGCCCAGGCCCCACGCCCTGCCATCCGCACTCGCTGTGAGCATTTACTGAGCTGTGGCACGCAGCGCAGCCCAGCAGCTTGCCCACGCCCCGCGCTGGCAGGCGGCGTCGCCTGTTGTCAGCACAAGCGCAGACCTAGCTGCAGCAGGCAAAGGCGTTGGGCGCACTTGGAGGCGTCCACAAGTTGCGGCCTTGCGCTTCCGGTCGCGCGTTCTGCGACAGTGCAGTGCAATGTCAGCCTCAGTGCTGCACGCCAGGTGCTTTGCCTGGCAAGCCTCGGCCCGCCAGACAGGTGGAGCAGAGCTTGCAGCACAGAGCTGTGCATTACTGCACATACGAAGACCTGCACGGGCGCACCTTCTGTACAAAAGCGCACAGACACAATGAGAGCACGTGCCCAGTGCTCTCCAGTGTGCGGGGGCTCTCCCACTACAGGCACGCCGCTTGGCTTCCGCCACAAAAGCCAAGCGGAACGCAGCAGGGCAGGAGCGCAAACGCAGGTGCTTTCTGTTCCGGTGCTGCGGCAAGTACACGTTTGAAGATAACCTACACTCGAAACACTGCGTGGTGAAAAGATGAAGAAAGCTCCACATACGACGGGCTCCTATTGGCCCTCGGCTCGCTGGTGCTGGGCCGATCAGCATTCAGCGTTCCGTAGTGGGCCAATCAGCGTTCAGACATTTGTCCCGCGAGTGATCAGAGCAGTCACTGCCCACTGCTCAGCAGCGGGCGTATGTCAGACTCTGTGGGGCTGTGCAAAGAGGATGCAGGCTTCTTGCTATCGCACTGCAGGAGTGGGTCCAGCCTCTGGGGCACGCTGCGCCTCTACGAGCGCGACCAGGGACCCCAGCGCATCGCGGCGGTAGGTCACAGCCACGCCGGGCAGCCCTGCCACCAGGCCCGCCACGTCCTGGTTAAAGAAGCAGCCCTTGCTGGTCGCTGTCACCGCCGACGCAGTGATGTCCTAAGCGCAACCGGGATTTGGTTTCCGCGCTGCGTCTGCGCTAAACAGATTGAGACTGTTTGCCACAAAGTGCCTTGACGCACACACACAGCAGGAGGCCATTGCAGCCCTGGCCTATCTCTCAGTGCCTTTCATCCCAGTCGCGCGCCAGCAACAGGAGGCGCGGCCAGAGCAGACCCGGGAGTGGGGGAGCTGTGCGGGCAGCGCTGTCACCTGGTACCAGGCCAGCGGCGCGAAGGCGGCGCGCTGGTGCCCCAGCAGCAGCAGCCGGCCGCGGCCGGCCGCGGGAAACACAGGCCGCACAGGCTGAACGTGTCCACCACGCAGTCAAAGCTCGTGTCCGAAAGGGCAGCGCGGCGACGCCGCCGTTGCCTTCGGCGCGCAAGGGCGCACGAGGACGACGCACTCAGCGGCAACGCCTTCGGTGCCGCGCTTGCGGCGCCACGGGGCGGCGCCGGCAGCGCGGCGCGCGCCGCGGCGAGCGCCAGGGACGGCGGAGACGCCCAGCGGTCGTGCAGCAGGTTCCTGGCGGAGCTCCGCGGCGGCAGCCGCCTGGCAGGCGTGGGCGCGCCAAAGTTGCAGCAGCACAGAGCCGGTGCGGCCGGCGGTCAGCTGCTGCGGGCGCGCTCTAGGCACTTGGGCCTTGAAGTGATGCAGGGGCCGGTTGACGCTGCGGCTGAAGCGCTGCATGGTGTGGGGGCGCTGGCAGGTTGCACGTGCATGCAGCCGGCAGGAGCCGCAGGCAGGCTGCGCGCAGGGGGCTTCAATGTGCTTTATTTCTGCATGTTCTTGCAATGCAGTGATGTACAAAAGTCACGAGCAGAGGTCAGTGTGTCAGGAGCCCTCGTACTGGCAGCACGCAGTTGCGGCGTGGCAGCCTGCTTTGGGGTACCTGCAACTGCATGACATCTGTAAAGACATATGCAACCATGCAACCTGCTACCATGCGAGGGCCCACCGGCAGTGTTGCAGGAATGGCCATGTTCACAGTGCAGCTCCATGTGGGACGCAGCAAAACTACATATATCAGTTGTAAACGGTTCTGCATGGTGGGCTGTAAGAGCTCAACAACAACTCGTACAATCCCATTGTTATTGTTCCGCTGAGCGAGACACATCCAACTCTCCTTACAGACCGCTGCGCTCTCTGTGTACATGGTGACCATTAGTGTTCGCAACGTGATATCCTGTCAGCAGTTATGTAGTTGTGTTGTAGGCAGTGCTGTAGGCAGTCTCACAGAACCAAGGCCAGGCAGCCCCTGCCAATGGCATGCACGCGAGTTGCATTCCAGGGCATCCTGCTCTCAAGCCGCGGTCTCTGTCCACTCACCATATGCATGCAGAACAGGCAGGCTGTTTCTTAGGCGGCCCCTCGCGCATGCTCCTTGTCCATACGTCTGTGTTACAGTGGCTTTCATTTCCATGCACCGTTAAAAGCCCGCAATGCTGTCACGTTAAGCCTGCTATGCAAACATGCACACAGTGCAAGCACCCCCGCAAAAGAACATAGGCCATAGAGCATGGCTGTGCACTCTTGCACATGCGAAGGTTTGCACGGGCGCACCTTCTCTGCGAGCGCCGCACGGATACAAAGAGAGCACGCACAACTGTCTCCAGTGGTGGGGCTCCACCGGTGCACCTGCTGCACTCCGCTTGCCTTTTGTGGCACAAGCCAAGCGGCGTGCTTGCAGTACGCCGCTGCACCTGCTGCACTCCGCTTGTCTTTTGTGGCACAAGCCAAGCGGCGTACTGCAGGCACGCCGCTTGGCTTGTGCCACAAAAGACAAGCGGAGTGCAGCAGGTGCAGTGGCGGAGCCCTTACACTGGAGACAGTTGTGCACGTGCTCTCTCTCTATCCGTGCGCGCTCGTAGAAAAGGTGCGCCCGTGCAGAGCATCGCGTGTGCGTAGGTGCACAGCCATGCGCTGCAAGCACTTGGTCCCTCTGTTCAGCGGGCGGGCCAAGGCTTGCCAGACAAGCACCTGGCGTGCAGCACCGAGGCTGACACTGCACTGCATTATCGCAGAACACGCGACCGGAAGCGCAAGGTTGCATTTTGTCGGCGCCTCCTCATGCGCCTACCACCTTTGCATGATGTAGCTAGGTCTGCACCTGTGCTGACAATAGGCGACGTCGCCTGCCAGCGCGGGACGTGGGCCACGCAGCTGGTCTGCGCTGCATGCTATGGCCGCTGGATGCTTAACAGTGGGTGTGGATGGCAGGGTGTGCGTGCTGGGAGAAAGAGACGGGCGCGCCTGGGTGCGCAGAGTAGGCGGCTGCGTACACCGCGCCTGCAGCAAGGCGGTGAAAGCGCCCATGAGGCAGAAATGACAGGCTTGCTTGCTGGTTGCTGCTGGTCAGGATAGCACACTGAAGCCTATGAGCCGCTGCTGTCAAGACAGCCAGCACGCAGCTTCACAAGACAAGGGCTTGTGGTGTATCATCACTGCTCAGCATGACGTAATGCCAAAGAGAGGGCTGCGGCTGGCCGGACGAGGCATGCACAATGCACACCGGTGACAGGCATCCCTAAGGTATGGCAGGCATACGTCCAGAGACACTGAGTGACACCTAATGACAATTTGTGTTGAGCGCTGCTCCTGTGGTCACATCCCCTACCCTGCTCTCTGCCCAATCAGAGCACATGCAAGATTTGCCAATGAATATCATTATATAAATAGGGACACTGTAACAGCTGTACTGTACTGTATCAGCTGGGGATCCAAACAGTCAGTTGCCACTTGTGAATGTGAAAATCACACATTTTGAATCAGCATTGCATATATTCAATGCCACAATGAGCATGCATGCAGCTGCATGACTGCCGTCTGGCTCGCATCACCTATGGCTGTGCACAGCGCGGCTGCGCACTGCACTGCACACTCCAAGTCTTGAAGTCCGAGACCTGCCGCTGCCATTCGTGTTGAGCGCTCGCCCAAGGCGGACTGCTGCACGCTGGAAGGCATGCCAGGGCTTGTTGTCTCAGACCACTTGTCTGCCGCGCATTTTGTCTGCTCTCGAGCCTCTGGGGCAGCATAGCTCTGCTCATTTGCATTCACGCTGTGAATGAGCACTGCTGATTCAGCAGCTGCGCCTCAGGTAAAGGCATGCCCTGAGTTGCTTGATGCTGAAGTGTTGCTGTTGTGCGATGAAAGTGCCTTACAGAGTGTCACACTGACGCAGTGGCGCACATGGGTAGCACATAGCAACTACTTGACTTGTGCCACTGGATGATGTTTGTTTATTTCAGACAGCGTTGCTCTCACACCACAGTACGCAACACCGCCCTTGATAACGCAGAGGTGCTACTTCCTTCTGTCCCCACACAAAACTGTGCGCGCCAAGGCAACCACCCACACTCCCAGGTGTTGCGATAGCTTCTGCCTGGTTTGTAGTAGAATGTAAACCTACCTACAGGGTGCCACCCATGTGACCAACATGCATTTGCAAGCTAGCTCGCCGGGTGCGGGCGGCTGCGAACACCAGGAACGACTGGATACACGCGCGCGATGCATGCTATACTGCATACCGCCAGGGCACTGGCCCTGAGGCCACCTGGCTGCACAGCACATCTGCATCGTATCTAGTTGCTACCGCCACACAAGCGGCCCAAGTCTTTGCAATATGCATCCAAAACCCCGCGCGACAGCCTGCTCTGATGCCCGCCCGGCTACCTGCCCTGCAAGGGGTGCGCGGCCATTGCCCAAAGACTTGATATATGCCCTGCAAACCACGAGACTGCGCCTAGGACATGGGCCCGCTGTTTCAGTCACGAAGAAAATTTAGGGCAGCACATGGGTATGTTGCGGCCCGCGCGCAGCCTACCTGCGGCCCCTCCCAGCCGCGTGCGCGTGCAGGCCGGCGGCGCCCACGCCATTGGACGGCGCTCCGGCCGCCGCGTCGTCCGCTCCCTGCAAGGCGTCACCCAGGCGCTCGGGGCGCGCGTCCGCGACGGCCGCCTGAGTACGGCCACAGGCAGGGAGGCTCAGGGGTGCATCTGCCAACATGCCCTGGAGCGCCGCCGGCGGAGCACGGGACAGCGCAGGGCATCCGGCGCGGGTTGCTGCCGGATCTGTGAGCGCGACAGCGGCCGCGCCGGGCGGCGGCGCCCTGCAGGGGCCCGGCTCGCAGCCCGGCGAGGGCGACCCGACTGCGCACGCACGCTCTCGCGCTGCGCGCGCGGCGCCCGCGCGCGCGGCGGGGCCACCGGCACTCAGCCCCGGACTCCGCCATGCCAGGCGAGCGACGCGCCACCCGACCTGCGGCTCTCCACCACAACCATACCCTGCACCCTGGCCGCACCTGCAGGCCCAGCCGCCGCTCCAGCTCCGCGACGCGCGCCAGGCCCCGCTGCAGCCGCGCGC
>JAABUV010001250.1_pt1 | contig 37208 bp, 33 predicted proteins | sample 5559971 | NCBI WGS metagenome assembly JAABUV01 (sample SAMN10711881, study PRJNA513362) | rock metagenome | isolation source: Antarctica rocks | place: Antarctica: Victoria Land, Knobhead nord | collected 2015-12-19
GGCAACATCATCGAGGTGCTGCACCAGCGGCTGTTCGCGGCGGCCAGCGTGCAGGCGGCGGAGCTGGAGGTGATGGTCGAGGCGCGCGACCCGCTGCACGCCAACGACATCGCGGCGTCGCTGGCGGAGCGTTACGTGGTGCAGCGCGTCTAGAGCCTGTTATGGACCAGGGCGAAGTCTGCGGCGCGGCGGAGCATGAGTATCGTGAAGGCGACGAGGTGCAGGCCGGTGAGGGTCTCGCTCAGGCGCTCGTAGTCGCGTGCCAGCCTGCGGCAGCGTGCCATCCAGGCGAAGCTGCGCTCGACCACCCACCTGCGGGGCAGCAGCACGAAGCCGCGCTTCGCGTCGGACAGCTTGACGACCTCCAGCGCGATGCCGTGCGCCTGGGCTGCCTCGGCCGCACTCTCGCCGGTGTAGCCCTGGTCGACGTAGGCCAGAGTGACGTTCTGCCCGGTGGCGTCCTGCACCGCCTCGGCCAGCGTGGCCACCGCGGTGCGATCCCCCTCGTTGGCGGGCGTCACGTGCAGCGCGAGCAGGTGGCCCAGCGTGTCCACCGCGAGATGCAGCTTGGAGCCGCGGGTCCGCTTGTATCCGTCCCACCCTGCCCTGGCGCCACTCTCGGGCGTGGAGCGCAGGGTGCGGCTGTCGAGCACGGCCGCACTCGGCTCCTCGGTGCGCCCGGCAGCCAGACGCAGCACGGCGCGCAGGTCGTGGGCCAGCATCTCGAAGCACCCGGCTGCCAGCCAGCGCCGGGCCTGGTCGTAGACTGCGTGCCAGGGCGGCAGGTCGTTGGGCATCGCCCGCCACGCAACGCCGTAGCGCACCAGGTAGCGCAGCCCGTTGAACACCTCACGCAGAGGGTGCTCGCGTTGCTCGGCACTTTCGCGCAACAACGTCAGATACGGCGCCACAAGCGCCCACTCGTCATCGGACACGTCAGACGGATACGGCCTGCGAGCAATCATCATGCCCCACAAGCTGGGTAGACTCGGGCGGTCAGTCCATAACAGGCTCTAGGTGAGAAAGCAAGGCTGGGCTCTGCCCAGACCCGCCAAAGGCCTGAGGCCTTTGGAAACCCGTTTGCTTAAGTGCCGGATTCCAAAGGCTCGGCTTTTGGCGGAGTTTGAGGCAGAGCCTCAACCTTGCTTGCTTCAGGCCTCCGGCTCGAACTTCATCGCCGCGCCGTTCATGCAGTAGCGCAGCCCGGTCGGCCGCGGTCCGTCCGGGAACACGTGGCCGAGATGGCCGCCGCAGCGGGCGCAATGCACCTCGGTGCGCGACATCATCAGGCCACGGTCCTCCTGGGTATCCACGGCGGCCTCGGCGACCGGCGCGGTGAAGGACGGCCAGCCGGTGCCGCTGTCGAACTTGGCCTCGGACGCGAACAGAGCGGCGTCGCAACCCGCGCAGAGGAACTGGCCGGTGCGCTTCTCTCGGTCGAGCGGGCTGCTGCCGGCGCGCTCGGTGCCGTGGCGGCGCAGCACGCGGTACTGCTCGGGGGTGAGGCGCTGCTGCCACTCCGCCTCGTCGTGGCTGACCTCGTAGGCCGGGGCCTGGACGGACTTGGCGCTGCCGAACACGCTCATGGTGGTTCTCCCGCTGTCTGCCGCCCCGCTCGGGCGGCTCCGTGGACGCGAGATGGGGCGCGGCGGCGGGGAACGCCAGGGTCCGGGCAGCGTCACCGATGCCGGTGGCCGCGATCCACTGATGCCGAACGACCAGGGCGAGGTTGCCCCGGCTCAGAGCCCATTTGAGAATGCGCTACGCCGAGCAGAGACGCCCCTTCGCGCCGCCCGGCATGTCTTTCGAGAACCGGAGCGGAGCGGCCGCTGGGCCGTGACCACCGGAAGCGCAGAAAGGCGCGTCGGATGACCGGTGTAGGTACTTTGTCAAGCCGGCGCTCAGGCCGGCGTGGCAAGGTGGTGATAGGCGCGGCCCAGGTAGATCAGGGCCTCCTCGACCTGGCCGGTGCGGATGGCCTCCACCTCGCAGAACAGCACGCTGTGGGTGCCGATCTCGGTGACCTGGGCGATGCGGCAGTCGAAGGCGACGCCGGCGTCCTCCAGCACCGGGGCGCCTGTGCTCAGGACCGTCCAGCGCGCGGCGGCGAAGCGGGCTGCGGAATCCAGCGGGCCGGAGAAGGCGGCGGACAGCGCCTCGTGGCGGGCGGCGAGCACGTTGACGCAGAGCACGCCGTTGCGCTTGAAGCGCTCGTTGTTGCGGCTGGTGCGGTTGAGGCAGACCAGCAGGGTGGGCGGGTCGTCGGTGACGCTGCACACCGAGGAGGCGGTGAAGCCGCACCGGCCGGCGGCGCCGTCGCTGGTGATGACGTTCACCGCGGCGCCGAGCCGGGCCATCGCGTCGCGATACGCGGCCCGACTTATGGCGAGCGGTACGGCCGTCTCCGCCAACGCCGGATCGGGCGGTGCGGAGGCGGGCGGCTCGGAGGCGGGCGGCGCGGCATTGGGCGGCATGGTGTCGGACAGAGCCACGCGGCTCAGGCCAAGCCGGCGAACAGCGCCGTGGACAGGTAGCGCTCTGCGAACGAGGGCACGATGCCCACCAGCAGCTTGCCGGCGAAACGGGGCTCGCGGGCGAGGTCGAGCATGGCGTGCAGCACGGCGCCGGACGAGATGCCGATCGGGATGCCCTCGGTGCGGGCGCAGCGCCGGGCGGCGGCAATCGAGTTGCGCTCTGACACCGTGAGCACCGCGTCGAGCGACGCGAGGTCGAGCACCGCGGGGCGGAAGCCGGGGCCGATGCCTTGGATGCCATGCGGGCCGGGCTCGTCGCCGTTGAGCACGGCAGATTCGGCAGGCTCCACGCCGATGACTTCCAGCCCAGGGCGGCGGGGCTTGAGGGTGGTGGCGATGCCGGTGAGCGTGCCGCCGGTGCCGACGCCGCCGATCACGGCGTCCACCTGGCCGGCGGTGTCGGCCCAGATCTCCTCGGCGGTGGTGGCGGCGTGGATCTCGGGATTGGCAGGGTTGTCGAACTGGCGCGGCATCCAGGCGCCCGGCGTGCCGGCCACGATCTGCTCAGCGCGGGCGATGGCGCCGGCCATGCCGGTCTGCGTCGGCGTCAGCTCGATCTGGGCGTCCATGATGCGCATCATGCGGCGTCGCTCCACTGAGGCGCCCTCCGGCATGGTGACGATCAGGCGGTAGCCCTTGGCCGCGGCGACGAAGGCGAGCGCGATGCCGGTGTTGCCCGAGGTGGGCTCGACCAGGGTGGAGCGCTCCGGCGAGATCAGTCCCTCGCGCTCGGCGGCCTCCACCATCGCCAGGCCGATGCGGTCCTTGACCGAGCCGAGCGGGTTGAAGAACTCCAGCTTGAGCGCGAGGCGAGCGTCGAGCCCCTCCTCCGCCTCCAGGCGCGGCAGGCGCACCAGCGGGGTGCCGCCGATCGTGTCGAGGATGCTGTCATAGATCCGGCCGCGCGGCGGCACCCGCGGCTGGACCGCCTGCCTGCGGAGCCCGGAGCCGGAACGCTGGCCGTCATGGGCCTCGCGGGTGCGCAGGGCGTCGGTCTGCCTGGGAAATGCGTTCATCTGACGTGACATCCGGCGCGAGTTGGCACATGTCTCAGAGAGCGTCTTGCGAGCGGTCTGGGGTCGCGTCCGTCGATCGGGCGGGGCTGTGCGTTGGGAGGGAGATGGGGATGCTGGTGCGCCGCGACAGGGCGATGGTGGCCGTGCTCATCATGCTCGATGTCGGGTTCCACGCCGGGCGCAGCAACACCGTGAGCGCCGCCGAGATCGCCGAGCGCGCCGGGCTGGCGCGGCGCGGCATCGAGCCGCTGCTGCAGGCCCTGTCGCGCTCCGGCCTGCTGGAGAGCGTGCGCGGGCCGCGCGGCGGCTACCGACTCGGTCGCGCGCGGCGCGACATCTGCCTGTGCGACGTGGTGCGGACCGCGACGACGGAGGACTCCTGCGCCGAGGACGGACCGCGTGGCGAGCTGCAGGATGCGGTGGTGGACAAGCTCTGGCATGAGCTCGATGCCTCGCTGTGCGAACGGTTGCAGAGGATGACGCTCGACGACCTTCTGCGCCGGGCGGAAGCGGCCGGTTTGCGCCGGCCGCTGGCGGAACCGATCAGCTTCTCTATATGATCGCCAAATCACGGTCGCAAGGCGTGGTTGAGGCAATACGCTGGCAGTTCCCGTGGAGTTCCGGCCGGCGCGGTCGAACGACGCAGGACGCGGCGCAGCACGGGGCCTGCCATGACCATCCAGCTGGGACAGATCGCGCCGGACTTCGAGCAGGACAGCACGCGGGGGCGGATCCGCTTCCATGACTGGCTGGGCGGTTCGTGGGCGGTGCTGTTCAGCCATCCGCGCGACTTCACGCCGGTCTGCACCACGGAGCTGGGCGTGGTGGCGCGGCTCGCCCCGGAATGGCACCGGCGCGGCGTCAAGGTGATCGGCCTGTCGGTGGACCCTTCGGAGCGTCACGCCGCCTGGGAGTCCGACATCGCCGAGACCCAGGGCTCGGTGGTGGACTTCCCGATGATCGCCGACCAGGACCGCAGGGTGGCCACGCTGTACGGCATGGTGCACCCGGACGCCGATCCCGCGGTCACGGTGCGCAGCGTGTTCGTGATCGACCCGGACAAGAAGGTGCGGCTCACGCTGTGCTACCCGCTCAGTGCCGGGCGCAACTTCGACGAGGTGCTGCGGGTGCTGGACAGCCTGCAGCTCACCGATGCCCACAAGGTGACGACGCCCGGCAACTGGACACCGGGGGAGAAGGTCATCATCTCGCCGGCAGTGTCGGAAGAGGACGCGGCGAAACGCTTCCCGCAGGGGTGGGTCACGCTGAAGCCTTACCTGCGGATGGTGGAGCAGCCCGCCATGGCGGCTGCGGGCGAGGACTGAGGCAGCAGGCAAGGTTGAGGGCTCCGCCTCAAACTCCGCCAGGGGCGAGCCGCCCCTGGACCGGCCTTGCTTAAGTCGAGCAGGTCCAGGGGCGGCTCGCCCCTGGCGGGTCCGGGCAGAGCCCGGCCTTGCTTTCTGCCTCGCGGCGGACACGAAGGCGCGGCCGGTTTCCCGGCGCGAACGGATGGAGGCGGCGATGGCCGAGGCGAAGCTATCCGCGGTGGAGCATCTGAAGCTGGCGAGCCACGGCCTGCGCGGCCGGCTGGCAGAGGAGCTGGCGGAGGGCGGCCTCCAGGTCAGCGAGGACGCCTACAACCTGCTCAAGTTCCACGGCAGCTACGAGCAGTTCGACCGCGACACCTCCACCCCGCGCAAGCAGGCCGGGATGGAGAAGGAGTACCAGTTCATGCTGCGCGTCCGCATGCCCGGCGGGCAGATGACGGCCGCGCAATACCTCGGGCTGGACCGGCTGGCCGACGACCGGGCGAACTCGACGCTGCGCATCACCACGCGCCAGGGCATCCAGTTCCATGGCATCCTCAAGGGCGACCTCAAGCCGGCGGTCGCGGCCATCAACCACACCCTGCTGAGCACGATGAACGCGTGCGGCGACGTGAGCCGCAACGTGATGGCGACCCCCGCCCCGCGGCGCGACGCGCAGCACCTGCGGCTGCACGCCGACGCGCGGAGGCTGGCCGACGCGCTGCGACCGCGCTCGCGGGCGTACTACCAGATCTTCATGGACGAGCTGCCGGACCCACGCGTGGATGAGACCGAGGTGCTGTACGGCGAGACCTACCTGCCGCGGAAGTTCAAGATCGGCCTGGTGGTGCCGTCGGACAACACGGTGGACGTGCTGAGCAACGACCTCGGGCTGGTCGCGGTGTTCGACGACGAGGGGCGCGGCGACACGCTGCTCGGCTACAACTTCATGCTCGGCGGCGGACAGGGCATGACCCACAACAACGCCCGGACCTTCCCCCGCCTGGCGACGCCGGTCGCGTTCGTGCCGGCCGAGGACCTGCTGCGCGGCGTGGAGGCGGTGATCCGGCTGCAGCGCGACCACGGCGACCGCACCAACCGGCGCCGGGCGCGACTCAAGTATGTCGTGGAGGACCAGGGGCCGGAGTGGGTGGAGCGCACGCTCGCCGAGTACTACGGCGGCGAGATGGAGCCTGCGCGTCCGCTGCCGCCGCTGCGGGTTCCGGAGCTGCTCGGCTGGCACGAGCAGGGCGATGGGCTGTGGTGGCTCGGCGTGCCGGTGCCGTCGGGACGGATCGCGGACCACGAGGGCGGCGCGCGAATCCGCACCGCGCTGCGCGAGGCGGTCGAGCGCTTCGGGGCTGACCCGGTGATGACGCCACAACAGGACGTGCTGCTGACCAACCTGCGGGGCGAGGACCGCGAGGCGCTTGACGCGCTGCTGCGCGGGCACGGCGTGGTGGCGGCGGAGGCAATGACGTCGTTCGCGCGCTTCGCCCTGGCGTGCCCGGCACTGCCGACCTGCGGCCTGGCGCTGACCGAGGCGGAACGGGTGCAGCCGGAGTTCGTGGCCGGGATCGACGCGGTGCTGGCGCGCCACGGCCTGGGCGAGCGGCAGATCAGCCTGCGGATCACCGGATGCCCGAACGGCTGCTGCCGCTCCTACTCCGGCGACATCGGCATGGTGGGGCGGATGCCGGGATTCTACGCCTTGTACGTGGGCGGGGATTTCGCCGGCACGCGGCTGTCGTTCAAGCTGCTGGAGAAGGTGGAGGCGGCCGAGGTGGTGCCGACACTGGCGCCGCTTCTGGGGGCCTGGGCCGAGCACGGCACCGTCGACGAGGGGTTCGGAGACTATTGCACACGGGTCGGGCTGGACGGACTGCTGGCGATGCTGCCCCGGGCGGAGGCGGCGGCAGCCTAGACGGGACAGGGCCAGGGGCCCTGCCACCTCCGGGCTCCGCCAGAGGCAGGCCTTTGGAAGCCACTTGCTTCAAGGAAAGGGTTTCCAAAGGCCGTCATGCTTGAGGAAGGGGCCTTTGGCGGATCTGGGCGGAGCCCGGTCGTGCTTGCCGGCTTGTGGCCGGCCTATCGGGTCGGCGGTGCCGGGTGGCCGGACGTGTAGGCCTCCCCCACCGGCGTCACGACCACGGTGAGGTGCAGCAGGCTGTCGACCTTGGTGGTGCGCAGGCGGACGATGAAGCTGTCGCTGCCGACGAAGCCGCGGGTGGGGATGTAGTCGATGTCGGTCTTGCCCCCCACGGTGTGGATCAGCGGCTTGCCATGGACGGGCGGCGCAGTGACCAGGCCGACCTCGAACGGATGCCCGGCCCCGTCGGCGAGGGCGGCGGCGCAGTAGCCGCCGTCGTTGGTCACCGTCATCGTCGTGCTCGATTCGCCGCCGTCGCGCAGCACGATCGGCGTGACCTCGCAGGCACGGGCCGGCACGCGGCCGTAGAGGTCAGGAGCCGGGGGCGCCGCCTCCACGATGGTGGGCTTCCGCGCGCAGCCCTGCAGAAGTGCCATCCCCACCAGGGCCGCGGGAACACCGAACCGAATGCTTGCGCCTGTCACGTTGCCTGTCTCCACTGCCCGGCCTGTCGCCTGGACGGGCGCAAGCATGCACCCCTCCCATGGCGACACGGATAGCCCGGCGCGGCGCGTAGGGATAGGTGGCGTCACCCGCGATTCACCCGGGGGTTTGCCGGAAGGAACTACGGTGCGCTACATGCCCCTCCGCAGGGCGCCACGCCGTGCAGCATGGCTGCAACAGTGGCGGCATGACATGGCGGGCGTGTGGACTTTGTTGTTGCATTTCCAGGCCGTAGCCGGTCTAGCTCGCACGGTGCTTCATGGCAGGGATTTGAGCGCACGACGCTGGACCTGCCTCGGTCCTGGGAGATCCGCATGCGTATTCTGATGTCCGGCCTACTCGCCGCCGGCCTGCTGGGCAGCCAGCTCGCCGCCGCCGCCGAGCAGTGCACCCGCCCCGCCGATCGCACGGCGTTCGACATGCAGGGCCTGAAGAGCGAGCTGATGGTCACGGCGCTGTCGTGTGGCGTGCAGCCCCGGTACAACGCGTTCATCAACCGCTTCCACGCCGATCTCGGCGTGCAGGAGAAGGCGCTGAACACCTACTTCTCGCGCTCCTACGGCCGCTCCGGGCAGAAGGCCCACGACGACTACGTGACCCAGCTCGCCAACGAGCAGAGCAGCGACGGGCTCAAGGCCGGCACCGCGTTCTGCGCCCGCAACGTTGGCATGTTCGACGAGGTGCAGGCGCTGCACGGCGCGTCGGAGATGTCGAGCTACGTGGCAGGCAAGGACATCATCCAGCCCGTGTCGCTGGAGGATTGCGGGGGGACGGAGCCCGCCGGACGGGCAGGCGTGCACCAGGTCAAGGCCAGCCGGACCGTGTCGCATCATCGGAAATAGGGCTTGGCAGCACGCAGAGGGGAAGTAGGGCGCCTCCGGGCGGCTCTTTTCCTGTGGCGGCGCTGGGAAGCAAGGCCGGGATCTACCCGGACCCGCCAAAGGCCCTTCCTTCAAGCACGCGGCCTTTGGAAACCCGTTGCTCAAGCAAACGGGTTTTCACATCAGCGGCCCCGGGCTTTGACCTGTCAGCAAGCAAGGCTGGGCTCTACCCGGACCTGCCAAAGGCCTGAGACCTTTGGAAACCCATTTGTTGAAGTCCAGGTTTCCAAAGGCTTGCCTTTGGCGGAGTTTGAGGCAGAGCCTCAACCTTGCCTGCCCTGATTGGTCACATCCTAAGGTTGTTGGCATCAGGGCTCGCTTAGAGGCAGAGCCTCTGGCCTTGCCTTCCTGAACCCGCCGGTCATGCCCGACCGGCGGACGGCGTCAGTGCAGGATGATCTCGACGCGGCGGTTCTGCGGCTCGCGGACGCCCTGCGCGGTGGGCACCAGCGGGCTTGCCTCGCCGTAGCCGTGGATCGCGATCTCGGACTTCGCCACGCCGTCGTGGATCAGCTCGGCCTCGACGCTTTCGGCGCGACGGATCGACAGGCGCTGGTTGTAGGCAGCGGTGCCGGAGAGATCGGTGTAGCCGTTGACCTCGATGCGCGAGGTCTGCACCCGGGTCGAGGCCTGGGCCGCCTCGGCGATGATCTGGCGGGCGCGAGTGGTCAGGTCGGCGCGGTCCCAGTCGAAGAACACCAGGTAGGTGCGCGCGGCGGCGGGCAGAGCGGGCCGGGACACCGGAGCCGTGGGCGGGGCCGGCGGGGCGGGCGGATTGAACTCGTAGCGCAGGCCGACCAGGAGGCTGTGGTTGTAGTCCGACGTGATGTCGACATTGCCGCGCGCGACGCCCTGGGGACGGCGCCCGAAGCTCCCCTGGGTGCCGGACGAGCCGGCGTTGAACTGTTCCGGGCCGAGGACGCTCATGAAGCGGTACTCCGCGGTGAGCGAAAGACCGGGGACGTACGCCACAGGGAAGGCCGTGCCGAAGATGCCCTGGTAGGCGAAGTTGCCGTAGGTGCCGCTGGCGCTCTCCGCGAAGTTCGCGTTGGTGGCGATCGCCTGCACGTGGTCCCAGCGGGTCCAGCTGTACCCTGCGCCGGCGCCGAAATACGGGTAGATCCAGTTGAAGCCGATATCCAGGTCGAACAGGGCGTTGACCATGGCGCCGTAGTTCTGCTGCTCGCCGCCGGCGCGGGTGGGATAGGGCGTGCCGAGGAAGTGCTGCACCCCGTTGTAGCGCCAGGACCCCTCGGCCTCGAGGCGCAGGCCGTTGCCGAAGCCGTAGCCGACGCTGCCGAGCGCGGTGGTGCCGACGTCGAAGCGCTCCTTGCCGCCGGGGAACTCCGGCGACAGCCGCACCGTCTCGTCCTGCAGCAAGTTCACGCCACCGCCCGCGCCGACATACAGCCCGCTCACCGGCTGGGCGAAGGCCGCTCCGGCCAGCAGAATCGGTGCGCCGAACAGGACGGTGGACACCAGCGCGACGCGCAGCCTCATCAGGACTCTCCCGTGGTCAGCCCGGCACCACATGCCTCAGCAGCCCTGCGGTAACGCGACCTGCGGCATTCTGCCACAGCACCGGGGGATCGCCGCCCTGTTTTCGGGGGTTTGTGGCCACGTCGCCACATCGTTGAACGCGGAAGGGCGCCACGTGGCGCCCTTCCGGTTGGCTGGCGGACGCGGCGGCCGGCCTGGCGGGATCGCATGCCCGCCGGCCGCGCGGCGGCCGCGATCAGTGCAGGATGATCTCGACGCGACGGTTCTGCGGCTCGCGCACGCCCTGGGCTGTCGGCACCAGGGGGTTGCTCTCGCCGAAGCCGTGGATGCCGATCTCGCCCTTCGGCACGCCGTCGCGCACCAGCTCCGCCTCCACGCTCTCGGCCCGGCGGATCGACAGGCGCTGGTTGTAGGCGGCGGTGCCGGAAAGGTCGGTGTAGCCGTTGACCTCGATGCGCGTGGTCTGCACGCGGGTGGAGGCCTGGGCCGCCTCGGAGATGATCTGCCGCGCCCGGGTCGTCAGGTCGGCGCGGTCCCAGTCGAAGAACACCAGGTAGGTGCGGGCCGGGGCCACCGGGGGCGTCGCGACCGGGGCGGGCGGCGGAGGCGGCGGCGGTGGCGCGGCGTTGAAGGCATAGCGCAGGCCGATCAGTCCGGCATTGTTCGAGGCACCATCGGTGCGGATGCGGATGCCGTGCTCGAACCTGGGGGCGAAGTACTGGCCCTGGAAGTCGACCACCCCGGGCACCGTCATGTAGCGGTATTCGGCCGTGATCGCGAGGCCCGGAACGTCGGCGATGTTGTAGGCCAGGCCGGCGATGCCCTGCACGGCGAGGTTGCCGCCGGAGCCGGTGGAGCGCGCGTAGAACGGCGAGGCGCCACCGCTGGAGAAGCGGGCGTTGTTCATCTTTGCTTGCTCGTAGCCTGCGCCGACGCCCAGGTAGGGCGCGAACCCGGCGACGCCGAACGGGGTCAGGTCGAAATCGTAGAGGACGTTGACGAAGCCGCCATACTGCTGCTCCTCGCCGCCGGCGGCGTAGAAGCCGACGTGGCTGAGCTTGTTCTGGCGGAAGTCGCCCTGGATCTCGGCGCGCAGGCCGTTGCCGAACCCGTAGCCCACGCTGCCGCTGAACACCGGCCCGACCTCGGTCCTGATCGAGCTGCTGCGCCCGCCGAGCGCCGCGCCCGGTCGGCCCACCGCCCGGGCGGGGAACGTGGAGTTGCGCAGGCCCTGGTCCTCCAGCACGTTCGCGCCGGCGCCGGCGCCGACGTACAGCCCGCTCACCGGCTGCGCCAGGGCGGCGACGGGGGCCGTCGGCGCGGCCAGGATGCTCGCCGCCAGAAGCGCGTTGCGGAGCGTCATGGTTCAGTCTCCTCGTGGGCGATGCTCGCGATCACGCGCGGCGGGGGGAGGCGGTGCCAGGCGCTGCGCCGGTCACTCGTTGCAGATCAATATGACGCATCCGTGCCCCTCGCGGGAGGCGTCCGTGTCGGATTGCCAACGTCTGTGTCCTGAATGCAACAGGGTGTGCACAGTTGCGCCACAGTGCTGTCCTGTTCGGCGGGGCTGCTGTCATGTTCGGCGGGCTCAGGCGATGCGGGCCTCGAACGGCGGCAAAAGGTCGGGGGCGTCGAACTCCACGACCCACAGGTCGGGGTCGTTCGCCACCTGCCTGGCGACGTAGGCGTCGGCGGCCGCGTCGTCCACCGGATCGGCGCCGGTACCGCGCATCCATCCCGCGCCGCCGTCGGGCAGGCGCATCTGGCTGAGCACGCACAGCCCGGCGCGGCCGCGCAGCACCGCGAGCACGCCGCCGGCATCCTCGTCGCCGCGGCGCAGCACCGCGCCCGGACGGCCGTCGCGATCCGCCATGCGCAGCGCCGCGCGCACCCACAATCCGGCCTTCAGCCTCGGCTCGCCCATCGGCGCGTCCCTCCCCTGCCGCCCCGGCGCCGGCCGCCGTCGCGTGCCGGGGTGGTCCGCGCGGTGTCGCGATGTTGCAATGCCTGCGCGCGCCGCGCATCCTCTACAACCTGGTATGATCGCCCGGACGCTCCCCGGGCGCAGCAGGAGCGCGACCGACCCATGGACACCGTGACGCCCGACACGCCCGAGCCCCCGTCGCTGCCGGGCGCGGCGCCGGACGGCGCCGACCAGCCCGATCGCCGTGCGCCCCCCGACCCGGTGCTCGAGTTCCGCGGCCGCATCCTGGATCGCCTCACCTACCAGGTCGGCAAGGACCCGAAGGCCGCCGGCGAACGCGACTGGTTCGTGGCGATCGCGCTGGCCACCCGCGACAGCGTGGTGGACGGCTGGATCGAGTGCAACCGCGAGGCCGTCCGCACCGGCGCGAAGCGGGTGTACTACCTGTCGCTGGAGTTCCTGATCGGCCGGCTGCTGTTCGACGCGCTCGGCAACCTCGGCATCCTCGACCTGGCGCGCGAGGCTCTGGCTGGGCTGGGCGTCGATCTCGACCGCGTGCGGCTGCAGGAGCCTGACGCGGGGCTCGGCAACGGCGGGCTGGGCCGGCTGGCGGCGTGCTTCATGGAGAGCATGGCCACGCTGCGCATCGCCGCCTACGGCTACGGCATCCGCTACGAGCACGGGCTGTTCCGCCAGACCATCGAGGGCGGCGTGCAGCACGAGCTGCCCGACGACTGGCTGGCGTTCGGCAACCCCTGGGAGTTCGAGCGCGCCGAGGCCAGCTACGGCGTGGGCTTCGGCGGCCACGTCTCGGCCATCCGCGGCGAGGCCGCGCCCGGGTCCGCCCTCGGGTCGAACGCCGCGGAGCAGGTGCGCTACGCCTGGCACCCGGCGGAGACGATCTCCGCGGTGGCGTACGACACCCCGGTGGTGGGCGGCGGCGGCGGCGTGGCCACGCTGCGGCTGTGGTCGGCCCGCGCCAAGGCCAAGCTGCGGCTGGAGGACTTCAACCGCGGCGACCACGTGGGCGCGCTCGCCGACCGCACGCGGATGGAGGCGATCTCGCGCGTGCTCTATCCCGGCGACGAGAGCGCGGCGGGCCAGGAACTGCGGCTGCGCCAGGAGTTCTTCTTCGCCTCCGCCTCGCTGCAGGACCTGATCGCGCGCCACATGCAGCAGTTCGGCGACGTCCGCACGCTGCCGGACAAGGTGGCGATCCAGCTCAACGACACCCACCCGGCGATCGCGGTCGCCGAGATGATGCGCCTGCTGCTCGACAGGCACGGGCTCGGCTGGGACGAGGCGTGGCGGATCACCGTGGCGTGCTTCAGCTACACCAACCACACGCTGCTGCCCGAGGCGCTGGAGATGTGGCCGGTGCCGCTGATGGAGCGGCTGCTGCCGCGCCACATGCAGATCATCTACCTGGTCAACGCCCGCCACCTGGACAGCCTGCGCGAGACGGGGCACGGCCAGGAGGGATTCGTCGCCGCGATGTCGCTGATCGACGAGCAGAACGGGCGCCGGGTGCGCATGGGCCACCTCGCCTTCCTGGGCTCGCACAAGATCAACGGCGTCTCCGCGCTGCACACCGACCTGATGCGGCGCACCGTGTTCGGCGACCTGCACTCCATCCTGCCGGACCGGATCACCAACAAGACCAACGGCATCACCTTCCGCCGCTGGCTGCACTACGCCAACCCCGGGCTGACCGGCCTGCTGGTGGAGACGCTGGGGCCGAGGGTGCTGGCCGACCCGGAGGCGCTGCTCGGCCTGGAGGCGTACGCCGACGACACGGCGTTCCAGGAGCGCTACGCCGCGCAGCGCCAGGACCGCAAGGCGGCGATGATGCGTCTGGTCGTCGAGCAGATGAACCTCGCGCTCAACCCCGACGCGATCTTCGACGTGCAGATCAAGCGGCTGCACGAGTATAAGCGCCAGCTGCTCAACATCCTGCACACCGTGGCGCTGTACGACTCGATCCGCTCGCGCTCCACGCTGGACTGGGTGCCGCGGGTGAAGATCTTCGCCGGCAAGGCGGCGCCGGGCTATCACCAGGCCAAACTGATCATCCGCCTCGCACACGACGTGGCGCAGGTGATCAACAACGATCCCACGGTGCGCGACCTGCTCAAGGTGGTGTTCCTGCCGAACTACAGCGTCAGCCTGGCCGAGACGCTGATCCCTGCCGCCGACCTGTCCGAGCAGATCTCGACCGCGGGGATGGAGGCGTCGGGCACCGGCAACATGAAGCTCGCGCTGAACGGGGCGCTGACCATCGGCACGCTGGACGGCGCCAACGTCGAGATCCGCGAGCATGTCGGGGCGGAGAACATCTTCATCTTCGGCATGACCGCGGCCGAGGTGCAGGCGCGCCAATCCCGCGGGTACGACGCGCACGCCGCGGTGGCCGCCTCCCCCGCCCTCGCCGAGGTGCTGGAAGCCGTGCGCAACGGGGCGTTCTCGCCGGGCGAGCCGGGTCGCTACTGCGACCTGGTGGACGGGCTGGTGGCCAACGACCGGTTCTTCGTCACCGCGGACTTCGACGCCTACTACGAGGCGCACCGGCAGGTGGCGCATCGCTGGCGCGACCAACGGGCGTGGTGGCGCTCGGCGATCCTGAACACCGCACGCATCGGGTGGTTTTCGTCGGACCGCACCATCCGCGAGTATGCGGCCGAGATCTGGAACGTGCCGGTGGCCTGACGGGATTGGCTGCAACAAGCAAGGCCAGAGGCTCTGCCTCTGGACTCCGCTCAAGGCCAAGCCTTAAGAATCCACTTTTTAAGCAAGTGGTTTCCAAAGGCCTCGGCCTTTGGCGGGTCCGGGCAGAGCCCGGCCTTGCTTGCTGTGCAGTCCCGGGTCTCAGCGTTTCGCCCGGCCCATTGACGTCGCGGCGGCAGGACGGGTCGGGGGCAGGTCCTCCTCCAGGATCGTGAGGTGCACGGAGTAAGACACCTCGCCGTCGTCGGTGTCGCGGTGCAGCGTGCCGATCACCTCGTCGCCGACCGTCACCTCGACCGACAGGCCGGCCCGCTTCGGCATCAGCACGGCGACGCGCTCGCTCCCGAACAGCTTGCGCAGGTAGGCCTGCACGCGTTCGCAGTCGGATTTCGTCATTCCCGGGTTGCCCCTCACCACAGTTCAACCCTTCCAACGCCGGCGGTCGCGATTGGTCCCGCAGCGATGCGACGCCCGGATGCTTCGGGTCGGCCCCGGTCGGAAGGAGCGGGACACGCAGCGGCGCGGCGGCGTCCCGGATGATCGAGGCCGCCTGCGCGGTCGTGCTAACTGCCAGCAAGCAAGGCCGGGCTCTGCCCGGATCCGCCAAAGGCCTCGGCCTTTGGAAACCCTTCCTTTCAGCAAGTAGAGTTCAAAGGCTCGGCCTTTGGCGGAGTCCAGAAGCAAAGCCTCTGGCCTTCCGCCGCACCGGTCACGCCGATCGCCGCCGGCATGGTCGCAGGCCAGGGCTACAGGCCGGCTGCCGTCAGGATGCGTTGCCGCAGGGCCGCGTCGGGCAGCGGCCCCAGGCCGGCGCGGGCGTTGGCCGCCATGTGGCCGGGGCTGGCGGTGCCCGGGATCACGCAGGTCACCGCCTCGTGGGCGAGGACGTATTTCAGCGCGAGCTCCGGCCAGCCCGCGCAGCCCAGCTCGGCGGCGAGGCCGGGCAGCCTCTCGCGCTCCAGGCGGCGCACCAGCGACCCCATGCCGAACGGCCGGTTGACCAGCACGGCGATGCCGCGTTCGGCCGCCAGCGGCAGCAGGCTGCGCTCGGCCGCGCGGTCGCCCAGGGAGTAGTTGACCTGCACGAAATCGATCGTCTCCGCCCGCATCACCGCCTCCAGCGCCGGCTGCTCGCCGGCCTTGAAGTGGGTGATCCCGACATGGCGGACCCGGCCTTCAGCCTTCCATGCGCGCAGCGTCGGCAGGTGGGTCCGCCAGTCGACCAGGTTGTGGATCTGCACCAGGTCGAGCCTGGGCACCCGCAGCAGCGCCAGGGATCGCGACATCTGGGCGATGCCGGCCTCGCGGCCGTGGCACCAGACCTTGGTGGCGAGGAACGCCCGGCCCCGGTGCGCCGCGTCCCGGGCGCCGAGCGCCTCGATGGTCGCGCCGACCACGGCCTCCGCGCGTCCATACATCGGCGAGCTGTCGACCAGGGTGCCGCCGGCGTCGAGCAGCGTCCGCAGCACGCCGTGCAGCGGCAGGCGCTCGGCCGGCGACGCCCCGACGTTGAACGCCCGCCAGGTGCCGCAACCGATCACCGGCAGCGCCTCGCCCGTGGACGGGATGGACCGTGTCAGCATCCGCTCCGCCTCCGGTCCGGGTTGCGTAGGACCTGCGTTAGCCGGCGTCTGGGACGGCAGGACAGCACCACGGAACCGGGGAAAGGGCAAAGACCGGCGGCGGGGCCCGGACCCGCGGCATCGCCTGGATCGTCGGCGCGTGGCAGGACGGCGCGCAGCGTCCCTGCCGGTAGTCTCCCGGTCGGCCTGACGCCCCGCCCCTGGCCATCCGGATCGCGGTGCGCAAGGATGCGGGGTGGACCAGCCCGTCTCCGGAGCCCTCGCGACGTCCGATGTCTCGACACATGGATGCCGGAACCGCGTCGCCGTGCTGATCCCGTGCTACGACGAAGCGGCGGTGATCGCGGACGTGGTGCGCGACTTCGCCGCCTGCCTGCCGGCGGCGACGCTGTACGTCTACGACAACAACTCCACCGACGGCACCGCGGCGGCGGCGCGTGCGGCCGGAGCCGTGGTCCGCCACAAGCCGCGCCAGGGCAAGGGCAGCGTGGTGCGACGCATGTTCGCCGACGTCGAGGCCGACATCTACGTGCTGGTCGACGGCGACGGCACCTACGACGCCGGCTCGGCGCCGGAGATGGTGCGCCTGCTGGTCGAGCACGGGCTCGACATGGTCAACGCCACCCGGCTGGGCGGGGGCGCGGGCGCCTACCGCCCCGGCCATCGCCTCGGCAACGCGGTGCTCAGCGGGATCGTGGCGCGGCTGTTCGGCAACCAGATCACCGACATGCTGTCCGGCTACCGCGTGTTCTCGCGCCGCTTCGTCAAGTCGTTCCCGGCGCTGGCCACCGGGTTCGAGACGGAGACCGAGTTCACCGTGCACGCGTTGGCGCTGCGCATGCCGGTGGGCGAGCACCCCTGCGCCTACCGCGAGCGCGCCGCCGGCTCGGCGTCCAAGCTGCGCACCTACGCCGACGGCCTGCGCATCCTGCGCACCATTGTGCTGCTGGTGAAGGAGGAGCGCCCGCTGGCGTTCTTCGCCTCGGCGGCGGCGCTGCTGCTGGCGCTGGCGCTCGGCCTCGCGCTTCCGGTGATCGCCACCTTCCTGCGCACCGGGCTGGTGCCGCGCCTGCCCACCGCGGTGCTGTCGACCGGGCTGACGCTGCTGTCCTTCCTGGCGCTGGCCTGCGGCCTGATCCTGGACAGCGTCGCGCGCGGACGCCGCGAGGCCAAGCGGCTCGCATACCTGCGGCTGGCCGGCGTCGACGCCGCGGGAGGCTGACGGCGGGCTGCGGCGCGGAGCAGCGCCCCGGCACGCCGGACAGGATGCCAGCGCCGGTCTGGTGTGGCCAGCGAAGCAGGCAAGGCTGGAGGCTCTGCCTCTGGACTCTGCCAAAGGCCAAGCCTTTGGCGGCCGCTTGCTCAAGAGATGGGTATCCAGGCCTGTGGCGGGTCCGGGCAGAGCCCGGCCTGGCTTGCTGCCCAGCCTGCGCCGGCGTGATCCAGACTGACCCGCCGCCTCATTCCCGGCGTCGCAGGACGATCCAGGTCGTCATGTCCCAGGCGTTCCTGATTCCGGCGAGCAGGAGCAGGCAGGTGCCGACCGCCAGCATCGCACACGCTGCGGCCGGTTCCGCGCCGAGCGCGGCACCGGCCGCCGCCGTCACGAGATAGGCCACGGCGGGGACGACCGTGTACCAGATCCGATCCTCGAGATCGATGGATGTGGCGATGCCGCCATGCACCATGCGGCGCCATACGCGCCATGAGTAGACCGCCCCGAGAACCCCGATGCCGATCAGGAGCAGCCCGGGCAGGCCCCAGCCGAACACGGGAAGGACCCCGATCAGGCTCGTCGCCAGCACGCCACTGAACGCGACCACGGTCGGGGAGAGGAAGGTGCGCAGCCCGACCTGCCGCTCGTGGGTGAATACGCCGGTGCCCACCGATGCAGCGACGAACATGAGCCCGACCAGCGTTGCCGCTGCCGTTCCGACGAGCATGTAGAAGTCGTGCCATGGTCCGAGCATGTACTGTGGCATCGGCAGACCTGATCCTGATTGCGGGCAGCATACGGAAGCTGCTGCCGCACTGGGCACCAAACATACGGCCGCGAAGGGCGGGCTCCGCTTCCGCCGACGGTCCCGCACGCGTCACGGTGCAGCCCTGACGGCATCGTAGCAGGGCCAGTCCCGGAGCCTGCCGGGGACGGCGCTCACCTCGCCGGCGTGGCTCTCCCGCCGTGCAGCCCGCGCTGGGTCGCCAGCCCTCCGGCCGCCAGCCCGAGCGCCATCGCGACATAGGCGGCCGCCATGGATCGCTTGGTCAGCACGAACTCCCATCCCGGGGTGAACCGCCTGGGCGTCGCGATGTAGTCGACGGCCGCCGCGACGGCCGACATCGCCAGCGCGTGCTGCAGCATGGGCAAGGCGGCGAGAGGGCGGCGCGTCCCGACCCAGCCCTCGAAGAGAGCGGCCCAGAACACGGTCGCGGCGTGGTGGGTCGCGTAGCCGACCGCGGTGTGCGCGAGGTCCAGCCCCTGGAACGAGGCGGCCTGCTCCCCGTTCAGCCAGTGGCTCGTGGAGTTGACCGGCTGCAGGGCGCCCTTGCCTTCCGCCCGCGCCAGCAGGCCCAGCGCAAGGGTCGACGAGACGCTCGCGAAGGTTCCGGAGATCATGGCGAAGCCCGACGTCTTGACCCAGCCGGCCATCGGCCGCTCCCTTGGTGATGAACCGGACGAACGCCTCCCCCGCGAGGCTGTTCCCGCCGGCCGGGACGGGATCGAGCGGGCGGCCATCTTCCGCCATGGGGCGGACCGCCGGATCGGCCTCGCACGCCCGCCGACCTTCGCCGTGCCACCATGTCGCGGACCGGGCCGGCGATGCCGGGCCGCGCTGCCGGGAGGAACCTGCAATGACCAGCCCCGATGACCACGCGCTGACCGCAGAGGAACTGCGCACGCTGGAAGCCATCGTGGCGAAGTTGAGCGGGCGGGGCGCCGACCTGCCCTGGCCCCTGTTCCGCTTCGTCACCGAGGTGATGGCGACGCCCAACGTGGACCTGCTGGTGCAGGACGAGGCGAAGGGCGTGCTGCTCGCCTGGCGCGACGACCCGTTCGGCGCCGGGTGGCACGTCCCCGGCAGCATCATCCGCCACCGCGAGGAGGTCGCCCACCGCATCGCGGCCTGCGCCCAGGACGAGTTCGGCTGCGAGGTGGCGGTCGCCGACCGGGCGGTCGCGCTGATCCAGATCTTCGACGACCGGGGCCATTCCCTCTCGCTCTGCTACCGGGCGACGTTGCGCGGCACGCCCGGCAGGCGTGTCCTGGAGGCGGACGAGACCCCCGAGGCGGGAGACCTGCGCTGGTTCGTGGCGCCCCCTGCCCGGCTCTACCCCAGCCATCTCGTCTATCGCGACCTCCTGGAGGCCCTGGGCCGCGGTGATCTGGGCGAGGGCGTCGCGCTGTTCACCCAGCACGTCGGCCGCCGCGACGCGGCCCAGGCGTCGCCGGAAGGGTCCATCGGCCCGGACCCGGCACGCGGCCTGGACGGCAAGCCAGGCCCGTGACGCCGGGCGAAGCGGCGCGGACCGTACCGGCTCGGCTTTCGGTGTTCGGGCGCGGGAACGACGCCGTTCAGCAGGATACGGCGCAGGAAGGAAGCAAGGTTGAGGCTCTGCCTCAAACTCCGCCAAAGGCGAGCCTTTGGAATCCATTTGTTGAAGAGATGGGTTTCCAAGGACCTCAGGCATGCCGGGTCCGGGCAGAGCCCGGCCTTGCTTGCTGCCTGACGGTCGGCATCCGCTCAGCAGGGCCGCCATCCCGGTTTGCAGGCGGTCTTCTCCTGCTCCTCGGATCCGGACCGGCGATTCGTCGGCCTCGGCCGGGACCTGCCATGGTGCGCGCGGCAGCGGGAGAGAGACATGCTCGAACACGACGAGGTGCGCCTGCGCTGCGACCGGGCGCTCTCGGGTCATCGTCGGCGAACCGTCCGGCAGAGCCTCGCCGCACTCGCGGAGTCCCCGCTCGCCGATCTGCCGCCCGACCTCTACGGCGAGGGTGAGGCGATCGCGGGGCTTGAGCGCGAGGTCGCCACCCTGCTCGGCAAGCCAGCGGCCATGTTCACGGTCAAGGGCGTCATCGCCCAGCAGGCCGCGCTCCGGACGTGGTCGGACCGGTCCGGGTGCAGGAACGTCGCGCTGCACCCGAAGAGCCACATCGATCTCGACGAGCGCTCCGCCTACGAGCGCCTGCACCGTCTGACCGGGGTGCGTCTTGGCGCGGATCACACGCCGTTCGAGGTCGGCGACCTCGATGCGGTGGCCGAGACGCTGGGTGCGGTCACGGTCGAGCTGCCGCTGCGCCGGGCCGGCTACCGCCTCCCGGAATGGGACGCGCTGGTGGCGACGTCGGAGTGGTGCCGCAGCCGCGGGGTGCCGCTGCACTTCGACGGCGCGAGGCTCTGGGAGGCCCAGCCGTACTATGCCCGGCCGCTGGCCGAGATCGCGGCCCTGGCCGACTCCGTCTACGTCTCCTGCTACAAGGGCCTCGGTGGTCTGGGCGGCGCGCTGCTCGCCGGACCGGACGCCTTCGTCGCCGAGGCGCGGGTCTGGCACGCCCGTCACTGCGGCGCGCTCGTGACCGCGTTCCCGTTCGTGCTCAGCGCCAGCGACGGTCTGCGCCGCCACCTGCCGCGGATGCCGAACTACTTCCAACGCGCGCAGGCGCTGTCCGCGGCGCTCGCCGGCGTGCCGGGTGCCGTGCCCGCACCGGCCGCGCCGCAGTGCAACGCCTTCCGGCTCCATCTTCCGGGCAAGGTGGACCTGCTCAAGGCGGCGCATCTGGAGCTCGCGCGCGAAAGCCGCATCTGGCTGTTCGGCGGCTTCGCGGAGACGATCCTTCCCGACCTCGCGATGACGGAGGTCTCGATCGGCGACGCGGCGGAGGACCTGAGCGACGACGAGGTGGTCCGCCTTGTCGAGCGCCTGATCGAAGCGGCCGGAAGCAGGTGATTGCCCGCCGAGCATGGCGTCGACGACAGGTCGTGGATCAGTTTGGATTGCGCCGACAGTGGAGCCTCTAGGCAGCAAGCAAGGCTGGGCTCTGCCCAGACCCGCCAGGGGCGAGCCGCCCCTGGACCGCCCTTGCTTAAGGAGTGGATTCCAAAGGCTTGCCTTTGGCGGAGTTTGAGGCAGAGCCTCAACCTTGCCTGCTTCCTGCGCCTGGCGGACCGCCTGTGGCGATCCGGGCAGGCTGACCCACTGCCCACCCACGAGACACGCCTGGCGCCGCATCGTCGCGCCGGCGTCGTGCAGCCTCCGGCGGCATTCCACGCCCTCACTCATCCCGGAGGCACACGGGGTTCCAGGCAACCGGAACCGACGACGGAGCTTAGCGCCGCATGCACACACCCGCGCTCTCGTTCATCGAAGATGCCCTGTCGGCACTCGAACAGGCGGTCCACAACCGCGACGCCGCGCTCCGCAACGTGCAGGTCGCGACAGTGTCGCCGGACGGGGCTCCGGGCCTCAGGACGCTGGTCCTGCGCGCCTTCGGGCGTGCTCCGGCAGTCGCCGAGATGCACACCGACGCGCGAGCGGGCAAGGCGCGCGACATCGCCCATGCCCGCCGGGTCAGCGTCCTGGCCTGGTCGTCCGCCGACCGGCTGCAGCTCCGCTTCGCCGGTTCCGCCCGCCTGCACCGCGACGACGACGTCGCCCGCGCACGCTGGGACACGCTGTCGCCCAACGCCCGCGACACCTACGGATTGCGCGCCGAACCGGGCGTCCCGATCGCGGACCCGGCGGACCGGTCCCACCTGCCTGCCGAGGAGCAGTTCCGGCAGTTCATGGTCATCCTGGTCTCGCTGGGTGATGTCGACGTCCTCCGGCTCGGTCCCGGAGGCGAGCAGAGGCGCGCCTTCGGCCGCTTCACGCCGTCCGGCCTCGCGGCGAGCTGGATCGGCGCGTAGAAGGGCTGGAACGGGCCGAACAGGATGACCCGAACGACCGGGTGTCAGGGACCAGGGAACCGTGGAAACTCGGAGGTCATAGCCGAACTGGGTGGATGGTCGGGAGTGGCGTTCCTGGGGCTGCCGGTCGGCGCCAGCATGGCCTTGGAACGCGCTCGACGCGGAGCAAGAACAGGGCGCCGGGACCGGGGCGTGCCGCGACCTTGTCGCGCTTACGGCTCTCCGGTCCAATGCGTCGCACCACACGGAGGGAACGCCGATGCCGGATCGGTCTGCCAGATGCGCCTTGGTCGCCGCGGCGTTGCTGGCGTGCGCGACGGGAGCGTTGGCCCAGGGGCCGGAGCTCGCGCAGCGCGACGTCCCGGCGCGCCGCCTTCCGGTGCCCGACACGGTCAGCCCGCAGGTCCAGGCGCTGATCGCGGCGCCGCTGCGCCAGGGCTGGGACACCCCGCCCACGACGCCGGAGGGCTGGAAGGCCTACGCCGAGGCCGGCGCCGCCACGCTGGGCAGGGCCGTGCCGGGCATGAGCGAGCGCCTGCACGTCACGGTCGAGCCCACCGTCATCGATGGGGTCAGGGCCTACGTCATCACCCCCGACGAGATCCCGCCCGCGAACCGCAACCGCCTGCTCGTCCACGTGCATGGCGGCTGCTACGTGCTCAATCCCGACCTAGCCTCCCTGCCCGAGGCGCTGTTCATGGCGGGGTTCGGGCACTTTAAGGTGATTTCGGTCAACTACCGCATGCCGCCGGAGGCCTACTTCCCCGCGGCGCTGGACGACGCGATGACGGTGTGGAAGGCGGCGCTGAAGATGGCCGATCCGGGGAACATGGCGATCTTCGGGGCGTCCGCGGGCGGCGCGCTGACGCTGGAGATGGTGCTGCGCGCGAAGCGGGAGGGACTGCCCCTGCCCGCGGCGATCGCGCCGGGCACGCCGATGTCGGACCTGACCGGTCCGGGCGACTCGTTTCACGTCAATGCCCTGGTGGACAACGTCCTGGTGTCGCCCGGCGGGTTCTGCGACGCGGCCGCCCGCTTCTACGCTCACGGCCACGACATGGCGGACCCGATGCTCTCGCCGATCCGCGGCGACTTCGCCGGCCTGCCGCCCGCGATCCTGACCACCGGGACGCGCGACCTGCTGCTGAGCAACACGGTGCGCACCCACCGCAAGCTGCGCGAGGCGGGGGTGGAGACGACGCTGCAGGTGTTCGAGGGCCAGTCGCACGCGCAGTTCTACCGCGACGACACCGCGCCGGAGAGCAGGGAGGCGTTCGAGGAGATCGCCGCCTTCTTCGACAGGCACCTGGGGCGGTGACTTCGCGCATCGCCCCCGTGGTTGGCGGTCGTCACGGCGGACGGGCCGCCAGGTTTTGGATGTCGCTTTCGGCCGCGCCTTGGTAGCCTCCTGTCGGACGACCGGGTTCAGCCATCGCGATGGTCCAGGCCGGTGGGTAGGCGTTCGCGATCGAGTTGTGGAACGATGCTCGGGCGGCGGAAAGGGACACCCATGATCGCGGATGCTGCGCCACAGGCACCACAGGACGAGAACCCGGCGAACGACGTCGAGACCCTGCGACGCGACGGCGTCGTCGGCAGGAAGGGGGCGTTCTCGCGCGAGTGGACCGAGCGGCTGCGCGAGGACATGATGACCGCGTTCTGGGAGGCGATCCAGCGGCCGGGCGGCGCGGTGAGTCGGGGTCCGCGGCGCTGGTACGTCGAGCTGCATCCGCAGGCGCTGTCCGGGTTCGTCGATCTGGCGACCCGTCCCTGGATCACGGCGATGGCCGAACGCGTGCTCGGACCGGACTACCGGATCGTCGAGATCGGCTTCGACACCCCGTTCCAGGGAGCCAGGAACCAGCCGTGGCACCGCGACTTCCCCTCCCCGCCCGACACGTACGAGCATCGCCGGATCACGTCGCTGGCGTTCAACCTGACCGGCGTGGACGTGACTCCCGACATGGGGCCGTTCGAGGTGGCGCCCGGCACGCAGTGGGACGACGGCCGCGCGTGGGACCACCAGATGTTTCCCGCTCGCGCGTCCTGGCCCCGGTTCGAGGCGCGCGCGGTCCGGAAGTATCCGGCCATGGGCGACGTCTCCTGCCGCTCCGCCCTGACTCTGCACCGCGGGACTGCCCACCCGTCCCCGATCTCGCGCCCCGTCCTGGTGCTCGGGGTGGATGCGCCCGGCGCGGGACATGCAGCGCTGCATGACATGATGGTGACCCGGGACTATCACGCCGCACTGCCTCGCTCCGTGCGCGACCACCTGACGTGCCGCGTCGTCGACGAACTGGTGCCCATCACGCAGAAGCACGACATCGAGGGGCTGGTGATGGGGACGGAGTGACCTGCCACCACGATCGCGGCGCACGAAGATCCGTCGGGTTGCAGCGTTGCGGATGCCGCGTCCCGCGGATCGGCTCGGGCCTGGTCCCTGGCAGGTTGTGGGTCGGTTTGGCTTTGGATCGTCGCAGGTGACGTGCCAGACCCAGAAGGGAAGCAAAGGTTGAGGCTCTGCCTCAAACTCCGCCAAAGGCGAGCCTTTGGGATCCGTTTGTTCAAGCAAGTGGTTTCCAAGGGCCTCGGGCCTTTGGCGACATCGCCCGCTACGAAGGGGGCGGAGGCTCCTCAGCGCCGGCGAGCATTTCGCCACGGTCGGCAATCATGCCGGCGTCCTGTCGGACCTGCTGCCGCTCATCGTGCATGTCCGCAGCGAACCGGACGAGGCGGTGCCGCGCCAGTGCGCCGAGCGGATGAGGCGGGAGCTGCGCGAGCCGCTGCCAAGCGGCTTTCCTGTCGCTCAGCAGTTCGCCACCATGATGCTGGTTCAGGTCCTGCATCTGCATCTGGCGGAAGGACCGAGAAGCAAAGGGTGCTCGGACGGGACGGGGAACGCCAGACCACGTCGACCCGACTGCCAGCGGTGGGGATGGCGCAGCGATGCACGGACACCTCTACCGCACCCGGCATCGCCAGCGGCGCGTCCCGGACGAGGCTCGGCCGCGACCGCGTCAACTCCGCCGGGTGTAGGCGTACTGGTGCGCCAGCCACCTGCTGCCCGTGCCGTCGGCCAGGGTGAAGTACTGGTCCTTCACGTCGCGGTCGGGGCCCTGGAACCGGATGAACTGCTGCATGCGCAGCATCTGGCCCGTGGGCTCCTGCCCGGCCCCGACGACGGCGAAGGGGGCGAAGTGGATCTCGATGGTGGAGCCGTCGCCCGACTCGGCGCTCCAGGCGGGCATCAGGCCGACCGGCGCGCGCATGTCGAACGAGACGTAGTCCCAGCGTCCCTCCAGCCGGTTAAAGCACAGGAGGTCCGTGCGCCTGACGTCCTCGTGCGCCTCGTCGGCGGGCGGGCGGATGAATTCCTGCAGCAGGGTGCCCGTCATCCGGCGCTCCGCCACGAGGCCCGTTGTGACGACCGGGGTCGCGCCTGGCGAGGGCCAGACGCTCTCGGTCACGTCCCACAGGCCTGCCCTCCGTGCGATGAGGCGGCCTTCGGGACCGGGTGCGTTCAGGCGCACCTCCGCGGGCTCGGCGCCTGCGGGCTGGACGGGCTCCGCGGACTGGGCGCCGGCCGTGCGCGTGAGGGCGGCACCGACGCCGATGGCGACGGCACCCAGAAGTCGACGACGTTCAAGCATGGTTGCCTCTCCAGATTGTGCCAGCGGCCCTGCGCATCGACCTGTCAGCAAGCAAGGCTGGGCTCTGCCTCCGCTGCCATTCCAACGACCCAAGCAGGTCGTTGGAACCTTTGGTAGCTACGCGCAGACCCGCCAAAGGCCCGGGGCTTTGAAAACCCTTCCTTAAGTAACGGATTCCAAAGGCTTGCCTTTGGCGGAGTCCAGAGGCAGAGCCTCTGGCTTTGCTTGCCTGACCGGTCACACTTGAGGACTGTCGGCATCAGTCGGACACGCAGGTAATCCCCGCCTCACGCAGGCGACGCAAGGATCGCCTCCTGCGTCGCCGGACCCGGCGATCCCGATTCCTGTCATGGTCGTCCCCGAGTGCATCGGCATGGATTCCCGCCGAGAGCACAGGTAATAGGCCTGGGTTGCGACACAAAGGGCGACGTGAGCCTGAGTGTCGAAACCAGGAGTGGGGAATGGACCGTCTCGCCAGCATGGAGGCGTTCGTGAAGGCGGCGGATGCTGGCTCCTTCGTGAACAGGTCGTGCTGGCGCCAGCCGAGCACGAGGCCGCAGGCGACGGTGGACAGCACGCCGGAGACGCCGAGCCGCTCCGCGCCGATGTAGGAGCCCCAGGCCACCAGCAGGCTAGCGACCGCGCTGAGTTCCGCGTCCTTCAGGCGCCCGAGCAGCGTGCTCGCCACCAGCCCGGCCGCCGCTCCGACCGCGACGCCGCCCGCGACCAGCAGGCAGAAGCTCGCGGTGGCCGCGCCCAGGCTGAACGCCCCCGTCAGCGCCGCGGCCACGGCGAAGCGGTAGAGCACCAGTCCGGTGGCGTCGTTGACCAGGCTTTCCCCCTCCAGCAGCGTGACCATTCGCCGCGGCAGGGGCAGCCCGTGCAGCACGGCCTTGGCGGCGACCGCGTCCGGGGGCGAGACGATGGCGCCAAGCGCGAAGCACGCGGCCCAGGGCAGCCCCGGCATGACGGCGTGCGCGACCCAGCCGACCGCGAGCGTGGTGAACAGCACCGCGCCCACCGCGAGCTGGAGAATGATGCGCAGGTCGGCCCGGAAGTCGCGCCAGGTCGTGAAGTAGGCGCTCGCCATCAGCAGCGGCGGCAGGAACAGGACGAGCGAGAGGCCGGGGTCGAGCCCGATGTCCGGCGTGGCGGGCACGAGCGCCAGCATTGCGCCGCCGACGATCAGCGTGGCGGCCGTGGGCAGGCGGAGGCGTCGCGCCACCAGCTTGAGCACGATCGAGACCGCGATCAGCAGCAGCACGAGTTCGAAACGGGCGACGAGACTCATGGCAGGCGCCCGGGGCTCCCGTGACGAGGCGTGTCTTCGTCCATTGTGGACCCGACATCTACGGCAGACCCGACCTCAGCCCAAGCCGCGGCGTCGAGGCGGAGCGGGATCCCGCCCGGGTTGTGGCCGAAGGGCCGGTCCCTCCGGCTCGTTGCCGGAGCGCAGCTCGCAGCCCCCCGATCCGGGGCAGGCCGTTCCTTTGGCTCCCCCGTTCCTGCCCGGGCAGTCTGCCGCCTCCCGGTGCCGATCCTCCTTGTCGGGCGGCCACGACCGGGCGTTCGAAGGATGCCGCCGCGTGGACGCCGCCCGCACCGCTCCCGCCGTGGCCCGCAATCGCGAGCCGATCGCCAAGGTTCTGCGCAGGGCGCTTCCGCAGCGGGCCTCGGAGTCGGAGGCCGCTGGCGGTACCGGCGAGCACGCCGTCCGGTTCTGCGGCGTGGCGGCCTGCTCGTCCTCCACGGCAGCTCCGGATGGGCGGCGTGCATCGTGGCGCAGGCAATGCCGATCTCGACGCCATGCTGCGGGCCGGCGATCCCGCCTGGGCGTGCGCGGCCCGGACGAGGTCGCCCGGTGCGCCTCGGGCCATGGCACGGTCCTGGACGAGACGGTCGAGATGCCCGCGAACAACCTCGGCGTGGTGTTCGCAGGACCCAGCCAGGGCCCGGCTCGCCTCCGCCTCGCGGGAAGAGGTCCAGGCGCTACTCCGGACCCGGGAACACGCTGTCGGTCCAGCCCCTGGCGCGGTAGGCGACCAGGCCGATCCACTCGTGCGCCGCCCAGTCCAGCACCGCCAGCTTCTGGCCCAGCGACTGGGCATGGGCAGCGATGTGGTCGCGGGACTGGTAGCCGACCGGCCAGGGCAGCATCGGCCAGCCCGCGTGGCGGAACACGCCGACGGCACGCGGCATGTGGCTGGCCGAGGTCACGAGCACCCAGCGCTCGCCCGGCCGCGGCGCGACCAGGCCGGCGGTGTCGACCGCATTCTCCCGGGTCGTGCGGGACGCGCGCTCGAACAGCACGCGGTCCGGCGGCAGGCCGAGCTGTTCGAGCAGGATGCGCGCGTACTCCGCCTCGTTCGACACGCCCTGCTCGATGTCGCCGGAGCCGCCGGTGAACACCAGCTTCGCCTGCGGGTAGCGACGGGCCAGTTCCACGAACGTCGTCAGCCGGTTGGCGGCCGAGGTGAGCGTGGGCGTGCCGCGGTCGCGGCTGGTCAGGTCGTCGATGGCGCCACCCAGCACCACGACGCCGTCCACCCGTTCCGGATACGTCGTGACCTGGGGGAAGCGGTCCTCCAGCGGGCGGATCGCCCAGGCATCGACGGGAAGCGCGAGGCACGCCGCCAGCGCCGCGATCGCGACGGCGAGCAGCGTCCGCCCGAGGCGCCATCGGGCAAGCAGCAGCCCGACCAGCGCGCACTCCACCATCAGGGCCGTCGGCAGCAGCAGGATTGTCAGCACCTTGCCGACGACGAACATCGCGTGTCGCTCCCTCGGAGGCGTTCAGAGGCGGCCCTGCGCGGGTTCGTGTTCCGCGCCGCCAGCGCCCAGGAACTCCTGCAGCAGCCGGTTCACGGTTCCCGGCGCATCCTGCTGCACCCAGTGCGACACCCCGGGCAGCCGCCTCAGCGTCAGGTCGCGCACGTGGCGTCCGGTGCCTTCCAGGCAGATCGGGTCCAGCGCCACGTCCTCCTCGCCCCACACCAGCAGGGTCGGCACCTCGATCACGCGGGCGACGTCCGGCATCCGGGGACTGCGCAGCCGGGCGGCCCGGTACCAGTTCAGCATCGCCGTCGCGGCGCCGGGCTCGACGATCTGGCGCGTGTAGGTGGCCATCACGTCCTCGGGCAGCGCGAGGCGGGCGAACATCCGGCGCACCGTGGCGCCGCCGTTCGCCGACAGCATCCTCTCCGGCAGCCCCGGAAGCTGGAAGAAGGCGATGTACCAGGACCTGCGCGCCTGTCGCCACCGTCTCAGGGCCGCCCGGAAGCAGAGCGGGTGGGGCACGTTCATGATCACCAGACGCTCCAGCGGGCGGAGCCGCCCGGCGGCGAAGTGCCAGGCGACCATCGCCCCCCAGTCGTGCCCGATCAGCACCACGCTGCGGGCGCCCGATGCGTCGATCAGCGCCGCCACGTCGTCCAGGAGTTCCGGCAGGGCGTAGTCGGCGACGCGCGCGGGACGGGTGGTCCGCCCGTAGCCGCGCTGGTTCACCGCCCAGACCCGGTAGCCCAGGGCCGCCAGCACCGGCATCTGGTGGCGCCACGAGACGGCGTGCTCCGGAAAGCCGTGCAGGCACAGCGCCAGCCGGTCGCCCCTGCCCTCCTCCAGCACTTCGAACCGCAGGCCGTTGGCCTCGACGAACAGGGTCCGCATCTCACGCCCCGGCCGGCGCGCGCTGGTCCGGGCGCTTGCGGCGGAGCCCTGGGCGTGGCTCTTGCAGTTCCGGATTCAGGATCGGCCATGTCGTGCGGCTTCGACGGATGGCCCTGTCGCATCGGGCGCGTCCTACAGCCGGGCGTGCGCGGCCGCCAGCACCGCGACGGCCGCCTGCAGGGAGGCCAGCACCCGCCGGGCCGTGGCCAGCGCGCCGGCATCCGGATCGACGGTGTCGCCGATCTGCTGCTCCAGGTCCGCCGCGTCCTTGCCGAGGCTGTCCCACATTTCCTCGATCCGGGTCTGGGCCGCGGACGCGTTCATGTCCGCCTCGTCGGCCCAGCTCGCGACGATCCTGCCCATGGCCTCCGCGATCCGGTTCCCGGACGCTCCTTCCGCCGTCAGCCTGCCCATCTGCTCCAACGCGTCCTCGGTCGGGGAACGTGCGATTGGGTCCATCCGGTGCCTCTGTCTTGTTGCCGCACGCGATGGATCGAAGTTCCGGGCCAGGGCAGCCTGCTGTCCAGGCGACCGCAGCCCGGGCCCCCACAGCAACGGGCTGAAGCGGGCCCGATTGCCGTGACAAGCTTCGCCATCAAGGACTGCGGATTTACGCGGGCACCATCGATGCCTGCTGCACACCACACGGTGCTGGCCCATGGCTCGGTCCAGTCGCGGCATCCCGGTCGGCGTCCGCAGGCAGGCGCGCGTCAGTATACCTGCGCCGGGCGTGCTAGATATAGCCATATCGTCAGGTGGCAAGTTCAATCAATCCTGATGGGACAGCCTGCATCTGCGCTCCGGAAGCGTCGTTGATCCAGGACAATGGAACAAGGTGCATCATGAGCAGCTCAAGCGTGACGATGGATGTCTATGTGAACGGGCTCCGCAACCAGCATGCGGTTGAGACGCAGGCGATCGGAACCGTCAAGAACGAGCTGGGCCGGATGGAGCCGTATCCCGACCTGCACGCAAGGATGCAGCAGGAGATGGAGCGCTCCACCACCCAGGCCGCCCGACTGGACAAGCTGCTGGCCAAGCACGGCAGCAGCGCGTCGCTGGCGAAGGAGGCGGTGACCGGCGCCGTGGCCACCGTGGCCGGCTTCGCCCATGCCGGGGCCGGGGACGAGGTGCTGAAGAACGTCCTCGCGGCCGTCGGCTTCAAGGCATACGAGATCGGCTCCTACAAGGTGCTGCTCAGCCTGGCGGAGGCGGCAGGCGCAGCGGAGGACTGCGCTGTGCTGGAGCAGTCGATGAAGGAGGAGCAGGAGATGGGCGACTGGCTTGGCAGCCATCTGCCCGATTTCGTGCATGCCTATCTCCGGCAGCGCATGGCGTAGCCGCTCACCGGCCCGGCTTCGCCGCGGCCGGACCGGCCACGTGCACCGCGACGGCGGGCGATGTCCCGTCGTCCGGTGGCCACGCTGCGGACGATCACGTCCAGGCCAGCACCCGGAGCAGCAGCCACAGCCGCTTCAGCCCCGTCGTCCCGGGTACGGTCGCGGGATGCCGGGCGAAGAGTTCCGGCACGGTCGCGACCGGTCGTTCCAGGTCGGCCAGATCGGGGTCGAACGGGTGCGCCAGATCGCGCCCGCCGTGCAGGCCTTCGGGTCAATGGCGAGCCAGCCGATCGCGCCGAAGTCGAGCACATTGCCAAGATGCAGGGTCGCCATGGAACGTGCCTTTTCGCGCGGTTCGGCGGGGAGCGCCTGGGCATGGGCGTTGCAGCCCGCCAGCATGCCGACATGCGTCGTTGCCGCAGGTCCGAGCGTATTGAACCGGCGCGGGAGGAACCAGGCATTCGGCGGGCCGCTCCTTACAGGCGATTTCGTCTGGAAAGGCGGCGGCCCTCTCTGTCGCTCCATCCAGTCGGGTGCTCCGAGCCGGCATGCAACCAGCGCCCGGGTTCGCGGCACGGCGAGCAGCACCATGTCCCTCGCCTCATCCAACACGAGCTGCCCCTTGACCCGCACCCGCCTCGCGATCCTGCTCGCATTTCTGTCCGTTCTGGTGGCGTCGCCGCCAGCTTGCGCGCGCACGGTGCCGGGCTTCGGCACCGTCGCCTTCGGGACCTCCTGCAAGCCGGCGGCGGAGGCCGCCTTCGAGGTGGCGCTCGCCCGGCTGCACGATTTCGACCGTCCCGAGCGGGCCTTCCGCGCCGTCGCCGCCGCCGACCCGCACTGCGCCATCGCGTGGTGGGGCGCGGCGATGGCGGTGCGCGGCAACCCGCTCGCGGGCGCTCCGGACCGCACGGCGCTGGAGGCAGGGCGCGCCCACGTCGCCCAGGCGCAGGCCGCCGGGCCGGCGGCCCCGCGGGAGGCCGGCCTGATCGCCGCGATGGCGGTCTACTACCGCGACCCGGACGAGGACCACGCCGCCCGGACCCTCGCCTACGAGGCCGCCATGCGCCGGCTGGCCGAGGCCTACCCGGACGATGCGGAGGTGCAGAGCTTCTTCGCGCTCGCGATCCTGGAGGCGGTCGACCTAACCGACACCACCCATGCCCGCCAGATCGAGGCAGGGCGCATCCTAGAGCAGGTGTGGGCGCAGCATCCCGACCACCCCGGGGCGCCGCACTACCTCATCCACGCCTACGACTACCCGCCGCTGGCCGCCCGCGCCCTGCCCGCCGCACGCCGCTACGCCGCCATCGCGCCCGCCTCCATGCACGCGCAGCACATGCCGTCGCACATCTACTCGATGCTTGGCCTGTGGCAGGACTCCATCGCGGCGAACCGCGCGGCGGCCAGACTGATGACGCCCGACGCCCATCCCGCGACGGCGTGGCTCGACACGGCCGATCCGCACGGGATGGACTTCATCGCCTACGCGCATCTTCAGCTCGGCGAGGACGGGGCGGTGGCGCAGTCGCTGGCCATGGCCGGCCCGTCGGAGGAGCGCACGCTGGTGGCGGCGCGCTTCCTGCTCGAACGCGGCGACTGGACCGCGGCGGCGTCCATGCCGGCCAGGGGGCTTTCGTCCCTGGAGGCGGTCACGGTGCGTTTCGTGCGCGCGCTCGGCGCGGCGCGGAGCGGGCAGCCTGCGGCGGCGCGCGACGAGGTGGCGGCGCTGCGGCGCCTGCGCCCGGCGGTGCTGCGCGACGAGGGCGGCTACTGGGCCGGGCTGGTCGATGTCTATGCCGATGCGGCCGAGGCCTGGGCCGACTACGCCGCGGGCGACAGGGAGACCGCGCTGAGCCTGATGCGCGAGGCGGCCGCACGGGATGACGGACGCGAGAAGCACATCTGGCTGGAGAACAAGCTGCTGCCGATGCGCGAGCTGTATGGCGACCTGCTGCTCGACCTCGGGCGTCCCGGGGAAGCGCTGACGGCCTTCGAGGCCAGTTTCGCGACCGCCCCGAACCGGTTCAACGGCTTCCTCGGCGCAGCCCGCGCCGCCCGCGCGCTGGGGCGGGAGGACGAGGCTCGCCGCCGCTATGCCGAGGCCGCGGCCCTGGTCGCGCTAGCATCGCCTGGCCGGCCCGGGATCGTCGAGGCACGGCAGTTCTCCACGAGGCCGTGACCGACCCGTCTGCGGTCGCGCCCGCCGATGCGCCCTGCGGCCGGTGCGCGCTCGGCAATCCTCGGGTGCTCGGTCGAACCTCCAGGCAGGCTCCGCACGGCCTGTTCGTCCACGTCACCGCAGGACCAAACTCCAGGATTTCGGCAGGTCTGGGCGGAGCCCCGCCCTGCTGTCCGCCTCAGGTTCCCGTCCACCGCGCCGGGCGCTTGCCCAGGAACGCCTCCATGCCTTCGCGGAAGTCGGCGCTCGTGTAGCACATCGCGACCAGGTCCCCGCCCTCCGCCCGTGCCCCGTCCTCGCGCAGCCGCCGCAGCGCCTCCTTGGTGGCCTGCATCGTCAGCGGCGCATGCGACGCCACCAGCCGCACCAGCGCCTCCGCCCGCCCGGCCAGCGCGGCCGCGTCCGGCAGGACCTCGCCCACCAGCCCGGCCGCGAAGGCCTCGTCGGCGTCCAGCAGGCGCGCGGTGAACACGATGTCCTTGACCCGCGCCGGCCCGATCAGCGCGCAGAGCCGCGACAGGCTCGACACCGACAGGCAGTTGCCCAGCGTGCGCGCGATCGGGAACCCGAACCGCGCGCCCTGCGCCGCGATGCGGATGTCGCACACCGCCGCGATCGCGCAGCCGCCGCCGGTGCACGCCCCGGCGATCGCCGCGATCGTCGGCACCCGGCAGCGCTCCAGCGCCCCGAGCACCCGGTCGATGCGCGCCTCGTAGGCCAGCGCGTCTTCGGCCGAGCCGAACGCACGGAATTGCGCGATGTCGGTGCCCGCCGCGAACGCCCTCTCCCCCGCGCCGGTCAGCACCAGGGCGCGCACGCCGCGGTCAGCGTCGATCTCGCCGCAGATCTCGGCCAGGCGCTCGTACATCGCGAACGTCAGCGCGTTGCGCGCCTGCGGCCGGTTGAAGGTGGCGCGCGCCACCCCGTCCCGCACCTCGTACAGAAGCTCGTCCGTCATCGCACCACCCCCTTCTCCCGCAGCGCTGCGATCCCTGCGGCGTCCACCCCGAGCTCGGCCAGCACCGCGTCGGTGTGCTCGCCCAGCCCCGGTGCGAGGCTACGCAGCGCCGAGGGCGTCCGGTCCAGCGTCACCGCCTGCCCCACCAGCCGCACCGTCGTGTCGCCCACCGCCTGCGCGATGCCCAGGTGGCGCACCTGCGGGTCGGCAAACACCGCGTCGATGCGGTTGATCGGCCCGCACGGCACCCCGGCGGCGTTCAGACGCTCCACCCACTCGGCCGAGCCGCGCGTGCGCGTCACCGCCTCCAGCGCGGCACCCAGCGCGTCGCGGTTCGCCGAGCGCGCCGCCTGCGTGGCGAAGCGCGGGTCGTCCGCCAGCCCCGCCACGCCGAGCGCCCCGCACGCCCTGCGGTAGATCGGGTCCCCGGCCGCGGCGATGTTGATGTGCCCGTCCGCAGTGGCGAAAACCCCGGTCGGGATGATCGTCGGGTGGTTGTTGCCCGCCTGCCCCGGAACCTCGCCGTCCACGAGGGTGCGCGCCGCCTGGAAGTCGAGCATCGCGATCTGCGCCGACAGCAGGTCGCTCCGCACCCACTGCCCCTCGCCCGAGCGCTCGCGCTCCAGCAGCGCGATCAGGACCCCTTGGGCGCAGAACAGCCCCGCCGCGAGGTCGGCGATCGGAATGCCGACGCGCACCGGGCCCTGCCCCGGCAGCCCGGTGATTGACATCAGGCCGCCCATGCCCTGCGCGATCTGGTCGAAGCCCGGGCGCTGCGCGTACGGCCCGTCCTGCCCGAAGCCGGAGATGCTCGCGTACACCAGCCGCGGGTTGAGCGCGCGCATCGCGGCGACCCCGAAGCCAAGCCGGTCCTTCACGTCGGGGCGGAAGTTCTCCACCAGCACGTCCGCGCCAAGGGCCAGCCGGTGCAGCAGGGCCAGCCCCTCGGGCGCCTTGAGGTCGATCGCGACCGAGCGCTTGTTGCGGTGCAGGTTCTGGAAGTCGCCCGCCTCGCGCGCGCCGCCCAGGCCGCCGTCGCCCTCGGGCGCCTCGACCTTGACGACGTCGGCTCCCCAGTCCGCGAGCTGGCGCACGCAGGTCGGCCCCGCCCGCACCCGCGTGAGGTCCAGCACCCTGAACCGCGCCAGCGGACCCTGCCTCGCCTCGGCCATCACGAGGCTCCCTCCTGCCGAAGGCAATGGTGCGCACGGGCCGCAAGCAAGCAAGGTTGAGGCTCCGCCTCAAACTCCGCCAAAGGCAAGCCTTTGGAATCCACTTGCTTAAGCAAGGCCAGTCCAGGGCGGCTCGCCCTGGCGGGTCTGGGCAGAGCCCAGCCTTGCTTGCTCCCCGAGCTTGCCCGTCGCTCGCCCCGATGGCAGCGTGCCGGTGCACGCACCGGGCCGGGCAAGAGCGCGGGTGTCGGGATCAGGGAGCCACGCCATGCGCCTCGCGCGCCCTTCCGCCAGCGGCAATGTCCTGCTGCTGTGCGCGATGTACTTCATCACCTACGTCGATCGCGTCAACGTCAGCACCGCCGCGATCGCCTTCAGGCAGGAGCTGGGGCTGTCCAACACCCAGATCGGCCTGGTGTTCTCCGCGCTCGGCTATCCCTATCTCGTGTTCCAGGTGCTCGGCGGCTGGTTCGGTGATCGCTTCGGCGCGCGCTGGGTGCTTACCGGGTGCGGCGTGGTGTGGGCGCTCGCCACGGTGATGACCGGCCTGGTGGGCGGCCTGGGCACGCTGCTGTTGGCGCGCGTGCTGCTCGGGCTGGGCGAGGGCGCCACCTTCCCCACCGCGACGCGCGCCATGGCCGGCTGGATGCCCGGCGCGAAGGTCGGCTTCGCGCAAGGCATCACCCACGCCAGTGCGCGGCTCGGCAACGCCGTCACGCCGCCGCTGATCGTGGCGCTGATCGCGCTGGTGACGTGGCGCGGCTCGTTCGTGGTGGTCGGCCTCGCAAGCCTCGCCTGGGCGCTGGCCTGGGCGTACTACTTCCGCGACGACCCGCGCACCCACGCCGGCGTCACCGCAGAGGAGGCCGCGCGGCTGCCGGCGTTCCGCGCCATCGGCCGCACGCGCCGCGGGATCCCGTGGGGTCCGCTGGTGCGGCGCATGGCGCCGGTGACGTTCGTGTATTTCTGCTACGGCTGGACGCTGTGGACGTTCCTGAGCTGGGTGCCCCGCAGTTCATGAAGCACAGCTACGAACTCGACCTGAAGAACTCGGCATTGTTCTCCTCGCTGGTCTATGTCGGCGGCGTGGTCGGCGACGCGCTCGGCGGCCTGGTCAGCGACGCGCTGCTTGCCCGCACCGGCAGCCTGGTCACGGCGCGGCGCAACCTGGTGATCCTCGGCATGGCCGGCTCCATGCTGTCCTCGGTGCCCATCCTGTTCGTCCACGATCCGGTGGCGGCGGCGCTGTCGCTGGGGGCCGCGTTCTTCTTCGCCGAGCTGATCGTCGGGCCGATGTGGGCGATCCCGCTCGACGTGGCGCCGGCGTTCTCCGGCACCGCGAGCGGGCTGATGAACTCCGGCTCCGCGCTGGCCGCGATCCTGTCGCCGCTGGCGTTCGGCGTGGTGATCGACGCCACCGGCAACTGGACGCTGCCGTTCCTCGGCACCATCGGGCTGATGCTGGCGGGCACCGTCGTCGCGTTTTGGATGCGGCCGGACCTGCAGTTCGCAGCGCCGGTTGCCACGGAGACGGGGCGCGCCCGCGTAGTGGCGGGATAGGAAGGAGGGCCCTTGGAACCCCTTGTCTTAGGCAATGTTCCACTTCCCATACCCACCCACAAGGGGTATGAGTGATGGCCCTTGTCGATTGGTCCGATCCCGCTGCCGAGCCAGTGCTTCGGCTGGTGTGTGGATTGTCACCGCACAAGATGGCTACGAGGCCGCTGATGGTGCTTCAAGCCTACATTGATGATAGTACTCAGGCAGGCGAAGTAACAGTTCTTGCAGGGTATGTGTCTAGCTCTCAGGATTGGGCTAATTTTTCTATATAATGGCAGCAACTTCTATCCATCAGACCACCACAAAAAAGATTTAAGATGTCAGAGTTCATGCAAGGAGGCGGCGACGAGAGTTTAGAAAGAGCAGGCTGGCATTATAGGCTTATTGAGAAGTACACTAACATTAGATTTTGTGTTGCTGTACCTCACAAACCGTTGAGGAAAGTGCTTCAATACTATTTACAACCCCAAAATGGTTCAGACCCGTATTATATGGGTATGATTTCTTTACTTTCTGTCATACAGACTTATGTTCATCCACAACCTATGCAACAAATAGATGTGATATTTGACTATCAATCAGAAGCTAGGGCGTGTGGACGGAATCCCTGACATGCGTTTCTGACGGATCCCGAATCGGTCTTTGTTCGAATCACTGCGTGAGCGGTATCACGGAGCCGGACATGCTGACGGGAATGATGGAGCGCGAT
>JAABUV010001251.1_pt1 | contig 37194 bp, 39 predicted proteins | sample 5559971 | NCBI WGS metagenome assembly JAABUV01 (sample SAMN10711881, study PRJNA513362) | rock metagenome | isolation source: Antarctica rocks | place: Antarctica: Victoria Land, Knobhead nord | collected 2015-12-19
ATACGCCCCTACGCCCATCTCCGCACGACACATCGTAATCAGACAGGACCGTGTGGCTATACGCCCGGTGGTCGAACGTGAGTGGCACACATGATGGCCTCGACCGTCTGCCGACTAGAAGCCGGCACCGCAGCTTCGACAAAATCCCCTTCGGGAAGGCAGTTCCAGGCTTACTCAGCCTCGTACGCCAGGCGCGCGAGTTCGAGCGCGCCCATGACGCCGGAGCGGCCGCCGAGGCCGGGCGGCACGATGTAGTCCGCCACGCCGTCCGCGAGTTCGGGCCGCGCGATGTAGCCGTTGTTCAGGCGAACAAGCTGCCGCCGCACCCGGTCGAGCAGGCCCAGCGCCCCGGCGACGCCGCCGCCCACGATGATGCGCTGGGGCGACAGGATCTCGACGATGGAGAGTAGTCCCGCGGCAAGGTATCGCGCCTCTAGCTCCCACACCGGGTCGTTGGGCCCGACCTCCTGCGCCGGACGTCCCAGGCGCGCCCGCAGCGCCGGTCCGCTGGCGACGCCTTCCAGACAACGGCCGTGGTAGGGGCAGACGCCCGCGAACGTGTCGCCGTCGAACGCGGGGAGGAGCAGATGTCCCATCTCAGGGTGCATCAGGCCGTGTAATAACCGGCCGTTGACCAGGCCGCCGCCGCCGATACCCGTGCCCACAGTGATGTAGTAGAGCGGGTCGGCGTCGCGGCCCGCGCCCCAGCGACGCTCGCCCAGAGCGGCGCCATTCGTGTCGGTGTCCCAGCCGACCGGCACGCCGAGTCTCTCGCGCAGCAACCCCCCAACGTTGGTGTGCGCCCAGCCCGGCTTGGGTGTCGTCGTGATATAGCCGTAGGTCGGCGATGTCGGGTCGGGATCGATGGGGCCGAACGAGGACACGCCGACGGCGGCCAGGCGCACGCCCTCGCGTGGGCGCGCGAAGAACTCCACGACCTGGCCCAACGTTTCCACGGGCGTCGTCGTGGGGAACTGCGTCTCGTCGACGATATCGTCGGGTCCCGTGCCGATCAAGAGAACAAACTTGGTGCCGCCGCCCTCGACACCGCCGAATACATGTCTCACTAGCATATCCCCTGTACGATGCCATGCGCCGGGGGCGCAAAGCGTCTACGTGTTGACACTCCCCGCCTTTTAAGGCGGGGATTCTTGCTTCCGCCCCGGCTAGGCCGGGATTGCGAGATCCGCGCCCATCGGGCGTCTAACAATCTCTCCACAAGCGTTTGCATTGTCCGTGTGCCCCACGGCCAATAGCCGCAATCCTTCCCGTTTGATGTTGCACGCCGCGTTCAGGTCCCGATCCAAGAGGGACCCGCACGACGGGCACGCCCACTCTCTATCGGCTAGGGTCAACCCGTCGTGCTTGTATCCGCACTCATGGCATAGCTTGGACGAGGGATAGAACCGACCCACGGCCACGACATGTGTCCTGTACCAGACGCCCTTGTACGCCAGTTGGCGCCTGATTGTGCCCATGGACGCATCGAGGATAGATTTGGCTAGCTTGGTTCTCGCCAGCCCTTGCACGTTCAAGTCCTCGATGCATACCGCGTCATGATTCTTGACCAAGCGCGTCGTCAGTTTGTGGCAGAAGTCGTTCCGTTTCGCCGCGATCTTCTGATGGACGCGCGCCACCCTCCGCCGGGCTTTCGCCCGGTTGTTCGACCCCTTGACCTTGCGCGACTGGCCCCGTTGCGCCCGGCGCAGTTTCCGTTGCGCGGCGCGGTAGAAGCGCGGGTCCGCGACCCGCTCGCCGTCGCTCGTCACCACGGCGTCTTTCAACCCCAGGTCCACGCCCACCGTCCGAGCTTTGGCGGGCGCCGTGAGCGCCACGGCGGACATCTCCCTCTCGGCCACCAGGGACACGAACCAGTGGCCGCACGCGTCGCGCTTGAACGTCGCGCTCTTGGTTGTCCCCTCAACGACCTGAGACTGCCTGATTTTGACGCGCCCGATCTTGGGCACATAGAGGCAACCATCGGCCAGGGTGACGCGTTGGGGGATGCGGAAACGGGCCGTGTCCCGCTTGCGGGACTTGAAGCGGGGGAAGCGCGCCCGCTTCTCGAAGAAGGATGTGAACGCCTTTTTGAGGTCGGCCAATACTTGTTGCAAGAGTTGACTATCCATCTCTTTGAGCCAGGCCGTGTCCGGTTCCCCTTTGAGCGCCGTCAGCCGCGCCGACAATTCATTCTCGGACAAGCCTTTGCCCGTTGTGTGGTAGTGGTCCCGCTTCTGACGGAGTGCCCAGTTCCAGATGAACCGCCGCGCGCCCGCGTACCGCCGGAAACCTTCCTCTTGTTGAGGATTGGGGCACAGACGGAAGCGATAGACGCGGCGCACGGTGGTTGTCTCCATACCCACAGTATACTATACTTGGCGCATGAGTGACGTCAAATATCCGTCTCAACGGGATCGCATCCCGGTGTCTATCAACGCCGATGAGCGCGCCATGCTCGACGCGATAGCGGCGGCATGGGGGGTGTCGCGGGCGGCGGCGATTCGTCGGCTCATCCGCGAGAGTCCGGTCGGCAAAGAGCAGGCGAAGGACGCCCATTCATCCCCGCCTTAAAAGACGGGGCTTTCTGGTCGATTAATGGTAAAATTAAGAAAGTATCCCGCGCCTACGATAACTATACCCGTATAGCGTCACAGCTAACACTAATAAGGATAAAGCACCCATGGCCTGGTTGAGTAAACTATTCGGCGATGCGAACGAGAAGGAACTGCGCAAACTGCAGCCCACCGTCGACACGATCAACGAGTTGGAGCCCGCTTTCGAGGCGCTCGACGACGACGCATTACGCGACAAGACGACCGAGTTCCGCGGCCGCTTCTTGGCCGGCGAGAGCCTTGACGACCTCCTGCCCGAAGCCTACGCCGCCGTCCGCGAGGCAGCCAAGCGCACGCTCGGCCAGCGGCACTTCGACGTGCAGCTGATGGGCGGTGTCGCGCTGCATCAGGGTAAGATCGCCGAGATGAAGACCGGCGAGGGCAAGACGCTCGTCGCCACCCTGCCCTCCTACCTCAACGCGATCCCCGGCAAAGGCGTCCACCTCGTCACCGTCAACGACTACCTCGCCAAGCGCGACGCCGGCTGGAACGGCCGCATCTTCAACGCGCTCGGTATGACCACGGCGGCGATCGTCGGCGGCGATGTCGTCGGCGGCGCCTCTTTCCTCTACGACGGCGACTTCACGGAGGAGCGCGTGACCGACGCGCGCCTGGAGCATCTGCGCGCGATCGACCGCCACACCGCCTACGCGGCCGACATTACCTACGGCACCAACAATGAGTTTGGTTTCGACTACCTGCGCGACAACCTCGCCACCGACCTGTCACTCTGCGTACAGAAGACGCTCAACTACGCCATCGTCGACGAGGTCGACAACATCCTGATCGACGAGGCGCGCACCCCGCTCATCATCTCAGGCGCGGCCGAGGAGTCGCCCGAGATGTACTATCGCTTCGCCAAGGTCGTACGCGTGCTCCAGGAGGAAGAGGACTACGCGGTCGACGAGAAGATGCGCGCCATCTCGCTCACCGACGACGGCATCCACAAGATCGAGCGGCTGCTCGGCGTCGAGAACATGTATGCCGAGGGCAACTTCCTGCTGGCGCACCACCTCGAGCAGGCCGCCAAGGCGCAGGTGCTCTTCAAGCGCGATAAGGACTACATCGTCGAGGACGGCCAGGTCGTCATCATCGATGAGTTCACCGGCCGCAAGATGGTCGGTCGCCGCTTCAGCGAGGGCCTGCACCAGGCGCTGGAGGCCAAAGAGAACGTCAAGATCGAGCGCGAGAACGTCACCCAGGCTACCATCACCTTCCAGAACTACTTCCGCCTCTACGGCAAGCTCGCCGGCATGACCGGCACGGCCGAGACCGAGGCGGAGGAGATGCACAAGATCTACAAGCTCGACGTCGTGGTCGTCCCCACCAACAAGGACATGATCCGCGACGACGAGGGCGACCTCGTCTATCTGAGCGAGGACGCCAAGTTCCGCGCCGTGGTCGAGGAGGTCAAGGAACTGCACGAGATCGGGCAGCCGGTACTGGTGGGCACGATCTCCATCGAGAAGAGCGAGGAGCTCGCGGGGATGCTGACGCGCGAGGGCGTCCCCCACGAGGTCCTCAACGCCAAGAACCATGAGCGCGAGGCGCACATCGTCGAGAAGGCGGGCCAACCGGGCGCCGTCACGATCTCGACCAACATGGCCGGCCGCGGCACCGACATCAAGCTCGGCGAGGGTGTGATCGACCTCGGCGGCCTGCGCGTGATCGGGACCGAGCGGCACGAGTCGCGCCGCATCGACAATCAGCTGCGCGGCCGTTCGGGGCGCCAGGGCGACCCCGGTTCGTCGCGCTTCTACGTCTCGCTCGACGACGACCTGATGCGCCGCGTCGGCTCCGACCGCGTCAAGGGTATGCTCGACCGCCTGGGCATGGGCGAGGACGAGGCGATCGAGAACCGCATGGTCTCGCGCTCGATCGAGGGCGCGCAGACCAAGGTGGAGGGCTGGAACTTCGACGTGCGCAAGCATGTCGTGGAATATGACGACGTCATCAACAGCCAGCGCACCGTCATCTACGCCGACCGCCGCCGCGTGCTCGAAGGCCAGGATGTGCACGACGTGATCATGGAGATGATCGACGGCGAGATCGACTTGCTCTGCCAGCAGTTCCTCACCGGCGAGCATGGCGAGCAGTGGGACCTGGACGGCCTGCTGCACGCCCTCGCCGCCATCTTCCCCGTCGAGGACGTCGACGTCGAGGCCCTGCGCGCGCTCCCGCGCGCAGAGGTGATCGAGGCGATCGGGGACGAGGCCCACGGCGTCTATGAAGCTAAGGAGGAGGAGTTCGGCCTCGTGCCGGAGGGCGCGCCGAACACTGGTATGCCGGTCATGCGCGATGTCGAGCGCCAGGTCATGCTGACGGTGATCGACAACTCCTGGATCCACCACATCGACGCCATCGACGAACTGCGCGAGGGCGCCTGGCTCTCCGGCATCGCCCAGCGCGACCCGCTGGTCGAGTTCCGGCAACGCGCCTTCGAGATGTTCAGCCAGTTGCAGGCGACGATCCAGCACGACATCGTGCGCTTCATCTATGGCGTGCAGATCGAGCAGCAAGGTCCCGGCCCCGCGCAGCAGCAAGGCCCCAGCCCCATGCCGCCTCAGCCGGGACCAGCTCCCGCCCCCGTCGCGCCGTCCGCGCCGTCGGCGCCCATACTCGACGCCGGGCCGGTCGAGTCGCCGGCCCTCGCGGCCGAGTCGCCGGCCTTAGCGGCCGAACCCGTCGGCGCGGGCGCGGCGATCGCCACCGGCCCGGCCGAACTGCCGGCGCCGACGCAGGCGCCGGTCCAGGAGAGCCATCCCCTGGGCAACCGAGAGTCTGTCGCGTCCAACGCGAATGGCCGCGCCGCGGGAGTGGGAGTGGGCGCCGGTGTGGGCGCGACGGCGAGTAACGGCGCGGGCGTGCTGCCCACGGCGCACGTTGGCCCGCTCGGACCCCAGAAAACGGCCACGCTGCCGCCGCCGGCCAAGATACCGGGCCGCAACGACCCCTGCTACTGCGGCAGTGGGCTCAAATATAAGAAGTGCCACGGAAAGTAGCTGTCAGCCGTCAGCAATCAGCGATCAGCTTTTTGTTGGCGGCCGACGGGCTGACAAGCATCCACACATATTAAATGGGAGAGGAAAGCTGACAGCTGATCGCTGATAGCTGAGGGCTACGAGATGGACGACACCCAAGCCGAGTTGGCGCGCCTGCGCGAGGGCGTGGAACAGTTGCAGGTGCGACTTTGACGTCGCTACGAAGCGCCGTGAGATCGCGACACTAGAAGAGCAGACCAGCATCCCTGACCTATGGGATGATCCCGCGCGCGCCTCCGGCCTACTGCAACGCATGAACGGGCTGCGCGAGGCCATCCAAATCCCCGAAGAACTCCTGACCGGAATCGGCGATCTGCAGGACCTCTACGAGCTTGCCCTGGCCGAGGACGACGTGGCGGTGCAGGCTGAGGTGGTGGCCGATGTGGCGCAACTGACGCGGCGCGTCGAAAAGCTGGAGAGCGAGGCCATGCTCGATGGCCCCTACGATGACCACGGCGCCGTCCTGGCCATCCACGCGCGCGAGGGCGGGACCGACGCGCAGGACTGGACGGAGATGCTGCTGCGCATGTACCTGCGCTGGGCCGAGCGCCGCGGCTACAAGACCGATGTGCTCGACAGCACGCCCGGCGAAGAAGCTGGCTTGAAGAGCGTCACGGTCGAGGTCACGGGGCGCAACGCTTTCGGCTACCTGCGCGGGGAGCGCGGGCAGCACCGCCTGGTGCGCCTCTCTCCGTTCGACGCCGCGCACCGGCGCCAGACCTCTTTCGCGCTGGTGGAAGTGTTGCCGGCCATCGAGTCGAGCGCCCCCGAGGTCGCGATCGACCCCAAGGACATCGAGATCGACATGTACCGCTCGGGCGGCGCCGGCGGCCAGAACGTCAACAAAGTCAGCACGGCCATCCGCATCACGCACCTGCCCACGGGCATCGTCGTGACCTGCCAGAACGAGCGTTCGCAGCTACAGAACCGTGAAACGGCCATGCGTATCCTACAGGCGCGGCTGCTGGAGCGCGAGGAAGAGGCGCGCGTGCGCGCGCAGGCCGCGCTCAAGGGCGAGCACGTCAGCGCGGGCTGGGGCAGCCAGATCAGGAACTACGTGCTGCACCCCTACAACCTCGTCAAAGACCTGCGCACGGGGTATGAGACCGGCAGCACCGGGGCCGTCCTCGACGGTGACCTCGACCCCTTTATGGAGGCGTACCTGCGGCAGGCGCCGGTCGCCGTCGCGTAGCCGGAGAGAACGTATGTCTACCGAAACCGTTCCAACCACATTTAGCGTACCGACCGATCTCTTAGAAGCCACCGACAGGGTCGTGCGTGAAGGCAAGGCCGGCAGCCGCGACCAACTTGTCGCGGCTGCCCTGTGCCACGAGCTTGAAGCGATCCAACGCGCCGAGATCGACGCGGCATTCGCGCCACTAGCCGCAGACCCCGACCACCAAGCCGAGACACAAATGCTCGACACGGAATTCGCCACGGCGAGTTGGGAAGCTTTACAGCACAATGACTGGAATGCTTTATCACATTAGTAATGAGCCGAATATCGAACGTTTCGAGCCGCGCCTGCCACAAAGTTCTAAGGTTGGTCTCGTTGAGCCGATTGTGTGGGCGATCGACGAGGAGCGCTTGCACAACTACCTGCTCCCGCGCGACTGTCCGCGCGTCACATTTTATGCCCTGCCATCCAGCACGCCGGCCGATGTCGAGCGTCTACTAACAGGCACATCGGCGCGCTTCGTCGTAGCCATCGAAGCGCGCTGGTTGCCGGTCGTGCAGCGAACACAGTTGTACCGATACGACCTACCAGCAGATACCTTCGAGATACATGACGCCGGCGCGGGCTACTACGTCTCTCGCGAGGCGGTGGCGCCGCGGGGCATGACACCGATCATGGACGCGTTGACAGAATTGACTCGCCGCGATGTTGAACTACGGGTGACACCATCACTGTAGCCCCTGCACGACGCGGTGGTCGCGTCGACGCTACAGTTCTCAATCATTCGGATGCGCAATGCGGCGCCACGGCCCTGAATAATTAGGAGTCCGTCAGCAAGTCGGTGAGCTACGGCTCGACGGCCTCTTGATACGCCACGATCAGGCGATTCAAGGCGGTGAGCGTTTCGATACGCTCCGTTGGACTCAAGCGCAAGGTGGCCCGGAGCAGCCGGTCATTGACCGGCACGGGAGTAGCCGGCGGCTCAATCGTCCGGCCGTGCGCCATGCAATCCATGACCCACGCCCACGGCACACCATCAAGGGCGGCAAGGATCTCTCTGTCCCGATCATTTTGGTCTCTCTTGTCCACGATTCACTCCCTCCCTCTCAACTAGCTCGTCTACTGGCCCAGCGGCGCATGGCTTCCCACCGCGCGAAGGCGAGGCGCGCCAGCCGCAGGCTACGCTCCTCGATCTCGGCCACGGTCGTCTTGGGCGAGAAGACCATCGACCAACCGCCGCTCTCCAACCGCGGGACACGCGCGCACAAGTCGCCGGTTGGGACGGTCCAGACGCCGCCGAACGCGCCGTCGCGTTCGACGACGGCCACGATCGTTTCGCCCTCCCGCGCGTCATGGCAGGCGCGAGCGATGGCCCACGCTTTATCGTGGAACATCTCAGCGGCGTCAATGGTCCGCTTAGGCCGCTCCGACGCCTCTTTCGTCAACACAAAACCCATTGCCCCTCCTTCACCTTATGCGCCAATCACAGTGGAGAAGCGGCTACGCTTCGGGTAGTAATGACGGACAATCGTCACGCCAGGCGTGGACCCGCGACGCCGGAATTGGATCCCCGTAGGCCCGCGCGGTGGCGATCCAGGTGTCGATGGCATCCTGGCCTTGGCGGACAGCCTCCTCGTACGTGGCTCCGTGGTTCGCGCACCCCTCCAACTCGGGAACCGTCACGACGTAGATGTGATCGTTTGGATCCCACTGGATCAACATGGTGTAGTGCGGCGCCACGCCATCTTCGGCCGCGTGCGCGTCCTGCGTCGTCGTCGCCGGTATACTCATCGTTCCTCCCGCGTATCTTGCGGGGCATCAACAAGCTCCACCTTTATCATAGCTACGGCGCCTCCACGAGACTATAGCCGTGAACTGAATTATAGAACTCCGACGAGAAAACCCACCTCTTTAGCCGTGGGATGAATCGGCGTCGCTAGAGCGCGTCAGCGCATCCGTTGCACAGCAATGTACTGTGCTAGTTAGACGTGTTTAAGCGTCTAAAGCATGGTATACTTAGGGCATGATCGTATTAGAATTCAAGCTCGCGGGCGCCGCCAGCCAGTACGCCGCGTTCGATGAGGCCATCCGCACGACACAGTTCATCAGGAACAAGTGTGTGCGCAAGTGGCGCGACGAACGTGGCGTGAAACCGTACGACTTGAACAAATACTGCGCGGTCTTGGCGAAAGAGTATGATTTCGCGGGCAAGCTCAATTCGCAGGCGCGGCAGGCGGCGGCGGAGCGGGCGGGCGCGGCGGTCTTACGCTTCTACAAGAACTGCCGTGAGAAGAAGCCCGGTAAGAAAGGCTATCCCCACTTCCAGAAGGATGGCCGCTCTATTGAGTACAAGACGACAGGCTGGAAGATGGATGAGGCGCGGCGTGCGATTACGTTCATGGATGGCTTCAAGGCGGGCACGTTCAAGCTCAAGGGCACGCGCGACCTGATGGGTTACGCGCTCGACCAAATCAAGCGCGTGCGCGTCGTGCGGAAGGCCGATGGCTACTATAGTCAGTTCTGTATCGACGCTGATAGGCGCGTGTCCGTTGAAGCAACGGGCCGCAACGTGGGTATCGACCTGGGGTTGTCCCACTTCTATACCGACTCTGAGGGCGCGACGGTGGAGAACCCGCGTCATGTGCGACGGTCAGAACGGGCGCTGAAACGCGTGCAGCGACGCGTGTCGTCCAAGGTCAAGGGGTCGCATAATCGGGCAAAGGCGCGCCAACGATTAGGCAGGAAGCATTTGAAGGTCCGTCGGCAGCGTAAAGACTTCGTCGTGAAAGCGGCGCGGGCGCTCATCATGTCCAACGACGTGATCGCTTACGAAGACTTGAGAGTGCGGAACATGGTCAGGAATCGCCACCTGGCAAAGTCTATTTCGGATGCAGGCTGGCGGGCGTTCGTGTCATGGCTGGACTATCTGGCCCATGTCTACGGCAAGGTTGTCGTGGCTGTGCCGCCTGTGTACACGAGTCAAGACTGTTCGGGGTGCGGGGAGCGCGTCAAGAAAGCGTTGAGTGAGCGGACGCATTCGTGCCCGCGCTGCGGCACGGTGCTTGACCGCGACCACAACGCGGCACGCAACATCCTGGCGCTAGGATTGAGGCGCGTGGAAGAAACTACGGCGGGGCACGCCGAAAGTCACGCTTGGGGACAGCCTGCCCTCTATCCGCTTGAGGAAACTCAGGTGGACAAGGCTGCTGGATGAGCCAAGAATCCCACGGCGCAAGCCGTGTGGAGTGTCAAATCCGGTAAGATGAGTATATGCGTACCGAGAGCGACCCTGTACAGACGCGGCTGGAGATGCGACGCACCATGCTCGCCCTCTCCGCTCGACGCCAGCGCGCGGGCAGTGGCAGCGATCTGCGGGGGTTATTGGGGAGGGGAGCGACGCGGATGGAGTGGTGGCGGCAGGCTGAAAACGCGCTCAGTCCGATCCCGCATGCCGTCGTGGGGGCCGTCGCCGCCGCGGCCTATATGCCCGCCCGGGCCACCGCCGACATTGATCTGGCCGTGGTGGAGACCGCCGCGCCCCGTCTGGAGGACCAGCTACAGGCGCGCGGATGGCAGCGTCGCGGCCGATTGTCCATGGTCGGCCTGCAGGGAACCAGTTGGCTGACCGCGGCCGGTCACCCGGTCGATGTGATCTACCTGCCGGGCGCATGGGGAGAAACGGCGATTGCCACAGCGCAGAGCAACATCATCGAGGGACTGCCGATTCTGCCGCTCCCCTACCTGGCGCTGATGAAACTGCTGGCCAGTCGCCTCGTCGATACAGGGGACCTCGCCCGGATGCTCGGCCACCAAGACGATGTGACTCTCGCGGCGGTGCGGCGGGTCATCACGGCCGACGGGCGACCTGAGGATGTCGCCGATCTGGAACAAATCATCGCCCTGGGGCGGTTAGAATACGAAGGTCGGAGCCCGGACTGAAGCCCGCGCCAAGCGCTTCCAATACAATTGGAGTATATGTTCCGCACAAACCTCGACGACATCGACGCGATCAGAAACCTGGCTGCGATCAGAGACATAGCTACCCATATCTTCCCGCGTACGGCGCCACTGACGGTTGAACGCGTAACAGAGGGATTGTCGACGCGTGTGTACAGGATACACCGCGCCGGCGAGACTTTCTACCTGCGCGTCTTGCCCGAGGTGGGCGCCAGTTTCGCGCCGGAAGCGTACGCGCATACACTGCTGCGCGCACGCGGCGTCAAGGTCCCCGAAGTCATCTACGTCGAGCGCTATAACGCGGCGCTGGAGCGCTCGGTCATGGTCACGACCGCGATCGTGGGACAGCACATCGGCCATTGTCGCGATATGGCCGCCGCGCGACAGGCGCTCGTCGCGGCCGGCCGGGACCTGGCCATCATCAACAGCGTGCCGGTCGACGGGTTCGGGTGGATCGCGCGCGACAGCGGCGACACCACTCGGCTGGAGGCAGAGTTTGCATCGTATCGTGCGTTCGCGTTCAATCAGTTAGAGGAAAACCTGACGTTATTAGGGGCGTCGGCGCTGAGACCGGCCGGCATCGTTGCAGTCCGACGGACGATCGAGCGATACGACGCCCTGTTCGATGCGGAGGACGCCGGGCAGGCTCGCCTGGCGCACGGCGACTTTGACGCGACGCACATCTATCAACAGGGGGGCCGCTACACCGGCGTCATCGACTTCGGCGAGATCCGCGGCGCCGGCCCCTGCTACGACCTGGGCCACATCAAGCTACACGACGGCGAGAAACTGCCCACACCGATGCTGCCCTACCTGCTGGAAGGCTATGCGCGCGTCACGCCGCTGCCAGCCGACGCCCCGCGACGAATAGCCCTTGCCAGCCTGGTCATCGCCATCAAGGCCCTGGGCCGTCAGGTACAGAAGGGGCGCGGCAACGTCGATCGGCGTAACAGTTATGTCAATTTGCTCGTCACGGGCATCGAGGACGCCGTAGAGGCGCTGCGGAACCAGTAGCCTGTCAACGACTAGTGGTGGTCGCGGCCGCCGCCACCTTCGGTGTGCCCATGGCCCTCGCTGCCGGGATCCCCCTGCCGGTGGTCGCGGGTCTCGTCATGGACGCCAGGGACGGGCGTCACCGGGGGCATCTTGTCGCGTTGCGGCTCGCCGGGCGCCACCGGGTTGGCCGCCGCCAGGCCGCTGTCTTCGTCGTTGATCGGATTCGGGCTTCCCGCCATCATAACACCTCCATGTAGGGTCGCACGTCGTCGTAACCATTGAACGGGTGGGGCTAAAAATATATGGGCAAGATGCGTTCCGCAACGGGCAACGCCCTGACCCAGATCGCTGTCCCCTGGTTCGTGCTCACCACGACGGGCAGCGGTGATGTCAGGCATCAGGCAACGGCATGTTGTCGATCAGCCGCGTCGCGCCGGCGCGCGCGGCGATCACCAGCAGGGCGCCGGGGCGCGCCGCCGCCAGCGGCTCCATCGTGTCGGGATCGACAAGCTCGGCATACTCCAGCCGCACCAGCGGCTCCGTCGCCACGGCCTCGCGCATGATCCGGCGCAGCTCCTCGCCATCGCGCGCGCTGGACAGAGAGCGGTCGCGCGCGGCCGTCAGCGCACGGTAGAGCGCGGGCGCGGCGCGGCGCTCGTCGGGCGACAGGTAGACATTGCGGGAGCTCATGGCCAGGCCGTCCGGCTCGCGCACGGTCGGGCCAGCCACGATCTCCACCGGCATATCGAGGTCGCGCGTCATGCGGCGGAGCACGGCGAGCTGCTGCGCGTCTTTCTGGCCGAAGTAGGCGCGGGTCGGGCGCACGATGTTGAGCAGCTTGGCGACGACGGTAGCCACCCCCGCGAAGTGGCCGGGCCGTCCGGCGCCTTCCAGCACGTCGCTCAGGGGACCCACGGCGACGCGCGTGGCGAAGCCCGCCGGGTACATCGCGGCGACGGACGGCATGAACAAGTGGTCCACACCTTCGGCGCGCAGGAGCGCCTCGTCGCGCGCGGGCGTGCGCGGGTAGCGCGTCAGGTCCTCGGACGGCCCGAACTGCGTGGGGTTGAGGAAGATGCTACACACAACCACCGCGTCGCGCCCGCGCGCGCGGCGCACATGGCTGAGGTGCCCCTCGTGCAGCGCGCCCAGGCTGGGCACGAAGCCGATATCCGCGCCCGCGCGCCACGCGGGGGTCAACGCGTCGCGCAGGCTCGCGATCGTGGTGTGGATATCCATGGCGCGGCCCGTCTACGCCTCGCTCGGCGCTTGCGGGAGAGGAGCTGCGCGTCCCTCGCGCATCGCGCGGACGGCGGCGGCCAGTTCGTCCGCTTTCATCTTATAGCTGTGCTCCTCAGTCGGGAAGGCCCCCGCGTCGACCTCGGCGCAGTACTCCGTGAGCGCGCCCGCGATGGTCTCGCCGAGGGTAGCGTAGCGCTTGACGTGGCGGCCTTGCCCCTCGTTCAGCCCCAGCAGGTCGTGCCAGACAAGCACCTGGCCGTCGCAGTCCGGCCCGGCGGCGATGCCGATCGTCGGGATGGCGACCTGCGTCGTGATGTGGGCGGCGAGGCGCGCGGGGATCGCTTCCAGCACGAGCGCGCAGGCGCCGGCCTCCTCCAACGCCGCGGCGTCGTACATGATCGCCCTGGCCGAGGCGGCGTCGCGCCCCTGCACCTTCCAGGCGCTCGGCGGCAGGGTCTGCGGCATCAGCCCGGTGTGCCCCATCACGGGGATGCCGGCGTGGGTCAGCGCGCGCACCGTGGCGGCGAAGGCCACGCCGCCCTCCAGCTTGACGCAGTCGGCCCCGGCTTTCACCAGCAGGTTGGCGTTCTCGATGGCCTGTTCGAGGGAGACATTGTAGCTGCCGAACGGCATGTCCGCGACGATCATGGTGTGCGCCGCGCCGCGCACGACCGCGCGCAGGTGATGCAGCATGTCCGCCATCGTCACCTGTACCGTGCCCTCATAGCCGAGCACGTTGTTGCCGAGCGAGTCGCCGACTAGTATTATGTCGAGCGGGGCACGGTCGGCCAGGACGGCCGACGGGTAGTCGTAGGCCGTGACCATCTTCAGCCGGCGCCCCATGCCCTTGATCGCGCGCAACGCCGGCGCCGACAACTTTTCCTTCATGTAGACCCCTCTGGGGCTATGCTGCCGCTATAGCAGTATAGCGCAGGGGAAACAGTTGTTACCCTGACGCCGGTCGTGCGTTATATGGTGTAGGTGTTCGTAACGGTAGCGCGGAGCGAGGGAGGGCGTATGCTGATGGCGGATCGCGGGCGGGCCACGTCCGGCGCCGCGTCCTCCGTGGCCGCGCACGCCGCCTTCGACGAACTATACGCCGCGTACAGCGCGCCGCTCTACAACTACATTTTTCGGCTCGTCGGCGACCGTGAGCAGGCGGACGATCTGCTGCAGGAGACGTTCGTCAAGGTCTATCGCGCCCTCGATAGCGTGCCGGACGGGGCGGGGCGCACGCCCTGGCTGTACCGCGTCGCCACCAATACGTGCTACGACGTGTTGCGCCGCCGCCGGCTCATATCCTGGCTGCCCTGGCGGCATGACGACGCGCATGAGCCGGCCGGCGACGAGGGCGATCTGGGCGAGCGCTACGCCCTCGGCGAGGGGGTACAGGACGCCCTGCGGCAGGTCCCGCCCACGCTGCGCGCGCCGTTGCTGCTGCACGCGGCGCACGGCCTGGACTACGACGATATCGCCCGCACGCTCGGCATCTCCCGCGCGGCGGTCAAGATGCGCGTCTCGCGGGCCCGCGCCCTTTTCCGCGCGGCCTATCGGCGCGACGAGGAGACACTACGATGACCCATTATCCGCCCAATCTGGCGACACACCCCAACGCCGCGACGCTCGGCGCTTACCATGACGGCGAACTCGGCGGCGCCGCCCTGACCGACGCCGAGGCGCACCTCGCGGCGTGCCCGCGCTGTCGTCAGGAACTGCGCGAAATCGATCGCCTCGACGCCGCGCTCGGCGGTCTGCCCGCGCTCGAACCGTCCCCCGACGTGTACGACCGCGTGCTGGCGCGCGTCGCGCGGCCCCATCCGCGCGCGCCGCACGCCACGCGCTTCACGCCACGACGTCCCCTGTGGGCGCTAACGATCGCGCTGGCGGCGGTGGCCGCGCTGGTCGGCGGGTACGACTTCCTCATCACGCCACACACGGGTCTCGTGGGATACGCGCCATACGCGAGCGCCCTACCGCCGTTGACGGCGCGTGACGGAGTAGCCATCAGCGCGAGACGGTCCACGGCGTCCGCCCCGGCCGCCGGGGGCCTGTCGAGCTCTAGCGCGCAGGCCAAGGCGAGCGCGCCGATGTCCGCGCCCGCCGCGCCCGCCGGCCGTCCCCCGCAAACCGGGCAGATCAGCAGAAGCGCTACCTCTCGTGGGGGTAGCGGGTTGCCCCTAAGCCCCGACGCACGTTTGATCGCGCGGACGAGCGAGGTAGACCTGCGCGTGCCTGCTGTTCAGAAGACATACGCCGCCGCCGTCGGCATCGCGGCGCGCGCGGGCGGCTACGTGTCCGACTCCAACGACAACGCTTCCGGCGCGACGAACGGCGGCTACGCGGCGACGCTGACCCTGCGCGTACCGGCCGCGCGCTTCGAGGACGCGATGGCCCGGCTCGCTGCCCTCGCGCCGCGCGGCGGCCTGCTGCGTCAACGGTCGAGCAGCGCCGACATCACGGACGGCTACCACGATCTACAGGCACAGTTGCAGGCGCTACAGGCCACGCGCGCCCAGCTGCTGGCGATCATGCGTAAGGCCGGCAGCATCCCCAACACTTTAACGGTGCTCGACCGCCTCACCGACGTAAACACGCGCATTGACGGCGTGCAGGGGCAGATCACGGCCAGCGCCAACACCGTCATGTTCTCCACGATCACCGTCAACATCGCCGCCCAGCCGCGCGCCCGCCCGCACGTCGTGGCGCCTCCACCGCGACGCCATACATCGTCGGGCGGGTGGCAGCCGGGCCGCGACGTGGTGAGCGCGCTGTCCAACCTCGGTGCGGCGCTCCAGGCCATCATCACCGTCGTCATCTACGCCGTCGTCTACCTCGCCCTACCCGCCGCGCTCGCGGGTCTGGCCCTATTGTCGCGGCGGGCGCGCCGCCGCGCACTGTATCATTAATTGGGACACACATGACGTGGCAATGATGAGAACAGGAGCGCACGGTGACGGACGACGAACAGGGGCAGGCGACGACAAGTAGCGAGGCGGAGTTGGCGCCGGACGTGGCGGGCGGGGGACAGACGGGACCGGCGCCCACGGCGCTGCCGGAGGGGCCAGTGCTGGTTATCGCCGCGCACCCCGACGACCCGGATTTCGGCTGCGGCGGCTCCATGGCGCGGCTGGTCCTGGAGGGGCGCCGCGTCGCGGTCGTGGTGGTGACCGACGGGACCGAAGGCGGCGAGGACCCGGCCGTCCCCGACGCGGAGCTGCGCGACCGCCGCGAAGGCGAGCAGCGCGCGGCGCTGGGGGAACTCGGCGTGCATGACGTGGAGTTCCTGCGCTTCCCCGACGGGCGACTGCAGCCGGCGCTGGACGTGCGCCACGCCCTGACGCGCGCGATCCGCCGCTACCGCCCCGCGACGGTCTTCGCGCACGACCCCACCGCGCACCTGTTCGAGGGCTACATCAACCATCCCGACCACCGCGCCGCCGGCATGGCCGCCCTCGACGCCGTCTTCCCGTCGGCCGGCAACCCGCGCGCGTTCCGCGACCTGCTGGCCGAGGGGCTCACCGCGCATAAAGTAAAGATGGTATACCTCTTCTACACGGCGCAGGCCAACGCCTGGATCGACATCGCGGGCGCGCCGCTGGAGCGCAAGATCGCCGCGATCGGCCGCCACGAGAGTCAGGTCGGCCCCGACTGAGATTACGCCAAGTGGATGCGCGAAGGGGCCGCGCACACCGCCAAAGAAGCCGGCCCCGACGCGGGCCTGGAGGCGGCCGAGGGCTTCCGGCGCATCATCCTCGGCGACTGATACTGATTGAGTGACTGGAAAAGGGCATGAACAACCGATACAACTCTGGTTACGATCCGTCCCAGATTCGATTAGTCCCTTTTCCCGAGGCGAAGGCATATGGTGACGGGTGGTGGCGTAGCGCTTGGAAGTCGAGACTGTTCCGCGGGAGTTGCCAAAAGGCTTGCGCTTGCCGCTGCCGCCCTGGGAAATAGGGGGCGCGCCTCTTATTGTCGCCATATTGGCGCGTGAGCCTGGTCAGATTACGGTGGAGGTATTGAGTCGACACGAAAAGCTGTTCGGCGAAGAAGTTGCCTATATTTCCTTGATCATGCAGGCGATACATGCCCTGTACCCGGAAATTACTATAGAAGGGTATAGCGATCATCCAGTATTGCGCATGGCTGGAGCATCGCATATCTCGCGTGCTCGTTGATGGTTTTTAAGGTCAGGCCCACGACATCCCCGCGATGACCATCGCATCGGCCTGGGCGAGTAACTTCCACCGAACGATACTAAAAGGGCGTTGCTTGCGCCGAAAGCGCGTGATGTCATTACACTGGTAGGGGAGGGTGCTGATGCGCATACAGGGATATAACGTGGTGTTCGAGGAAGGGCCGGCTAGTTGGGGCGCGTACGTCCCTGATTTGCCGGTTTGCGCGGCCGTCGCCGATACGCGCGAGGAGGTCGAGCGCAGCATCGACAAAGCGATAACGATGCACCTCGAAGGGCTACGCGAGGACGAGCAGGAGCGCGCTATCGCGCGCGGAAACGTCGTGGGCAAGACGGAGCAAAAGAGCACGGCATAAACCTCCGACGGCACGAAGCGGCCCGACTATGTCTTCTATCGCGATGACGCCGCGCTCATCGGCAACAAGAGCAAGGTCCTCACCGACAGCCTGCTGCGTGGTAAGGCCATCGCCATCGGCGACGCCAAGTCCTGGGATCGCCCGCTCGACAGGACCGACAAGGGCAGGGGCAAGGCGGGCGACGCGCTCTCCAACAAGAACCCCTCGTATCAGATCGCCTTTCCCTAATCGTCCTCTATCGCCTGCTGTTCATCCTCTACGCCGAGGCGCGCGACCTGCTGCCGGTGCGCGAGAGTGAGCAGTACCGTGACAGCTACAGCCTACAGGCGATGAAAGAGACCGTCGCCCGCGACCTCGACGCGGGCAAGCTGCTGCTGCCGACGAGCGCCCGGCTTTGGCCCACGCTCACGGACCTGTTCGGCATCATCGACGCCGGGAGCTCGCCCCTCAAGGTGGCGACCTTCAACGGCGGGCTCTTCGACCCGGCGCGGCATCCCTTCCTCGCGCGCCACACCGTCGGCGACGCCCACCTGCAGCGGGCCATCGACAAGCTCGCGCGCGTCAAGGACCAATTCGTCGACTATCGCGACCTCGCGGAGCAACACCTCGGCACGATCTACGAGGGCTTGCTGGAATACCAGCTGCGCCCCGACGACCGCGAGGACAGCTGGACGGTCGCGCTGCTCAGCGACCAGGGCGAACGCCACGCCGCGGGCAGCTACTATACCCCCGACTACATCGTGAAATACATGGTGGACGCGCCGGGCCAGCGCCTAGAGGAGTTCGCCCGGCTCGACGCCGACGCCTTTATCGCGGAGGTGCGCAAGCGGCGCCCCGAAGCGGCGGGCGCGCTGACGCCCGCGACGCTGAAGGCCCTGAAGTCCGGCTACGCCGAGCAGGCCACGCCGCTGCGACGCCGTCACGCCGAGGCGGCGGTCCTGGAACGCGCGTTGTCCGACCTCGTGAACGCGGCCTACGGGCTCACGCCCACCGAGATCGACCTGCTGTGGGCGACGGCGCCGCCGCGCATGCCAATCGGCCGGCCACCAGGCGCGCCGCCTAGCCCATACGCCGACCGTCGTGTCCGTACGATTACTAGTCCGCGAACCGCGATGTTATGTCTATAGAGGGCGGGGACTGCCAACAACGCGACGGCTAAGGGCGGCGCTATCCGCCGTTTGGCGTCCGGCAGGATCGCCGATGACGCCTGTTTCCCGCAACGCCCGACGAATAACGTCCAACACAGACGTGTCCGTGTCGCGCGCGGCTCTCTCCAACTGGCGCGCCTCATCCGCCGACAGGCGCAATGACATTTGTACAGCGAGTGGGCGTCCGATCTCAAACTGGTCCGTGACGTCCTCGATGTCTTCGCCCACCAGGAAATCCTCCGGCTCGAACCTCGGGTGAACGTGTCCCTTGTCTTTCTTACTCATACTCGACCACTCCTCACTAGCGGCTATGTTTCTTATAATACTTGGTCGTCAAATCCTGGTTCGTATCGAAGGCCGTGACCGGACGCCAAACGTCCTCAGCATACGGGTGAGGGGCAATCGCGACCGTCAGCAAACGCTTATCCTGCGTGAGGCCAGTCATCAAGTGCGTGGCGGCGTGGCGAAAGCCCGCCGGATCATACGCGGGGTTAGGTGTAATAATTGGCCGGTCCTCCAGGACCTCCACCACCTCGTCGGCGCTCACGCGATGGCGGTGCATTTCCTCCCTGTTACCACCTTCGGGATCAATGTCAAGCGCCGCGATATATGGCATATGGCTCCCCCGGATGTGCGACGGATAATATGACCGCGAGACACGGTATCGGGTGAGTGATGAGGCGCGACCTCACAGGGCGGCAAACAGATGCCATCGGTAGCCGCTATAGGAGTGACCCATTGGGGGATCACGTCCATCACATTACCAGTATACGTCCATCGCGGACAGCCAGTCGCAAACTCTACATCAACCCCAAGCACGTGAAAAGTCGTTAGCGCGCAGAAGTCTCGGGACGTCCGTTCCTGGGAGCGCGGGACAATTCACGAACCCTCAAATTAGCCCCTGTTTGCTGGCGGCGATCACGGCCGAGATGCGGTGCTCGACGCCGAACTTGTCCATGATCTTGCGCAGTTGGTCCTTGACGGTGGCCTCGCTGAGGTACAATTGCGCCCCGATCTCGCGGTTGGTAAGGCCCTCGGCGATGTGACGCAGGATGGTCACCTCGCGCTCGGTCAGCTGCACCGGCGCGGCCGTGCCCTTGCGCAGCCGCTCCAGCACCGGTGAGGCGGCCTTCTCGTCGAGCACGCCCTCGCCGCGCGCCGCCGCGCGGATCTTGCGCTTGAGGTCGGCCCGCTCGACGTCCTTGACGACGTAGCCCTTGGCCCCGGCCTGGATGCAGCGGTAGATCATGTCGCTGTCAAGGAACGCGGTCAGGATGATCACGGCCGTTTCCGGCCGCTTCGCGGTGATGTCGCGGCAGACATCGGCGCCGGGCGCGCCGGGCATCTTGAGGTCGAGCAAAACGACGTCGGGCCGCGTGCGCGCGACGACCTGTAGCGCCTCCTCGCCGTTCGAGGCCTCGCCGACGACCTGGAAATCGGGCTCGGCGTTCAAGATCGAGCACAGTCCCTCGCGGACGATCGAGTGATCGTCCACGATCACCAGCCGGATGTGTGGTGTGTCCATTCCTTCCCCTTAGTCGTTAGTCGTTAGTCGTTAGTCGTTAGTCGTTAGTCGTTAGTCGTTAGTCGTTAGTCGTTAGTCGTTAGTCGTTAGTCGTTAGTCGTTAGTCGTTAGTAAGGCGCTAATGGAGGCTCCTCAGTAGACCGCCAACGAGTTTTGCAACCTCTGTCGTCTGCGCCATCAACTGCTGGCACGCCCTTTCGTCGCTGTATCCCAGTCGGTGCGAGATCAAGACAAACGTTTCCACTTCACAAAGCGATCCGTTAGCGATCGACAGGTGATGCGCCAGTTCCTTTGCGCCTGTCCGTCCCTGGCCCTCCGCGATATTCGCCGGTATCGAAACGACCGCGCGTCGCATCTGATTCGTCAGGCCGTACAACTCATCTTTCGGCCAGGCGCGAGTCACGCGATACACCGTTTCGACGAGATCCATCGCCCGTTGCCACGCTATCAAGTCTCGGTAGCCCTGAATGCTCATCATCGCTCCTATGTAACTATTAACTTCCGATGTAACCTCGACCATCGACCATCGACCATCGACCATCGACCATCGACTATCGACTATCGACTATCGACCATCGACTATCGACTATCGACTATCGACTATCGACTATCGACTATCGACTGGCACCGTCGCCCTGACCGTCGTGCCCTGTTCGTCGTCGTTACCGTAGATGGAAAACGCGCCGCCGAGACGCTCGATCTGCTCGGCGACGGTGCGCAGACCGAAGTGGTCGGGCGTCTGGCGGAAGGCCGCCAGCGCGGCGTCCGCGATGCCCACGCCGTTGTCCTGGACCACGAGGGTCAACATGCCGGATGTGAATCGGACGCTGACCATCACGTCGGTCGCCTGGGCATGCTTGTACGCGTTCATCAACGCCTCGCGCACGACGCGGTGCGCGGCGTTCTGCACCAGTACGGGGAGCTCAGGCTGCTCCCCCGCCGTGACAAGGTTGGCGGACCAGCCGGCCTTGGCGGCCTGATCGTCGACGAGCCGCCGCACCGCCGCCACGAGCCCGATCTCGGCGATGTCGGACGACAAGGTGAAGATGGCGCCGCGCAACTCTTCGCCCGCACGCGCCGAGAGATGGCGCGCTTCCTCCAGCGGCTCGCGCAGCGGACTGGGCGCCTGACCGTCCTCCACAAGGTTGTCAAGACTCCATTGCAGCCGCAGCCCAATGCTAAAGAGCATCTGCAGCACCGTGTCGTGCAGTTCCTGGGCGATGCGGTTCTTCTCGCGCAAGACGGCGGAGCGGTGCGCCTCGCCGCGCAGCAGGGCGTTCTCAAGCGCGATCGAGACCTCGTCACAGAAGATGTGCAACGTTTCCAGCATGGCCTCAGTCGTCGCCGGCGCCGGCGACGACAGCCGCGCCTGGACGACCGCCACGGGACGGCCGCGCACGAGCAGCGGCGCCGCCACGCGCGCGTGCTCCTGGGCATGAACCGGCGCTCCAGCGCGCACGTAGTCCCCGTCGACGACCATGCGCGAGGACCGCGCCGCTGCCGTGGCGTCCTCCACCAGCGCGCACGCGTCCTCGTCCCGCCTTTCCATCCCAGGCGCCCGTTCGTCGTCTCCCATCCGCGCGACGAGGCGCACTCCCGGCGCGCTACCCCGCTCGACGCCGCCTTCCTCGACGAGGTAGGCGCGCAAGTCACATAGTTCCAGCGCCTCGGCCAGGCCGGCCAACCCGATCCGCAGGGTATCCTCCACGCCGGTCGCGGTATTCATCGTATGCGAGAGCCGGTTGAGCGCGGCCAGCTCACGGTTGCGCTGCAGCACCGTCCGCGCCAGATACGCGTTCTCGGCCGCGGCGGCGCCCACGGCCTTCTCAGCCTCGCTCAACAATCCGACCAACCCCGTGAGCGCGTACAGGCCCAGGATCTCGCTAGCCACGGTGGGGAGAGCCATGTGCAGGGGGAGCAGCGCCGCGAAGACGAGCAGCAGCGCGACGAGGCTGGCGATACCAAGGGCGCGGCGCGGGGCATAACGCGTCGCCGCGAGCGCCACGGCGCAGTACAACAGCACCTGCGCATAGCCGGGGCGCGCCGCCGTGGCGTAGAAGACCAGCGTGGCCACGGTCACATCGGTCGCGGTTAGCACGAAGGTACGCGACGCGGAGCGGAGCGAGGACGCGCGGCCGCTCAACAGATAGAGCAGCGGGTGGGCGAGCATGACGCACGCCGCGACAAAAGCATGCGTCGCCTGCTCGCCGTGCCGGGGGACTGGCAGCAGACATCCCGCCAGCACCAACGGCATCACGAGCCATTGCAACAGCACCATGCGGCGCTCCGTCTTGTTCGCGCTCAAGGTACGGCCGGACGCGACGAGGCGCTCCCACACCGCCGCCCGCGCAAGGCCGAGCGGGCGCGCCCCGCCGACCAGCATACCGCTCGCACTCATGACGCCCCCTAGCTACCAGTCGTTAGTCGTTAGTCGTTAGTCGTTAGTCGTTAGTTGTTGGTCGCTTAGGCGCCGCTTGTTCGACATCAACCACACTGCCGCCCGCTTCGTATCTTCTATCGACCATCGACCATCGACCATCGACTCCACGATAGCCCGCCGTTCGGGTGGCGTGCAATGGCAAAAACGGGGGGCGCGGCGCCTGGCCGGGGGGGCGAGGAGTAGCCGTTTGGCGGCGTGATAGACCCCTTTTGGGTGGTTGTGGACGATGGTATTCTGACCTTACTCTAGTCCCTGTACAGCCGAGATGTACGGAGTGACAGCGCGAACGCCGCGAGACGGCGACGACAACGACGACAACTAAGGAGATAAGACAGTGAACGAATTCGCAGTGAAGATGATCGTGGCGGCGCAGACGGGTATGGCCAAGTTGCGCGAGCGGGCCGAAGAGGGCCAGGGCATGGTGGAGTACGCGCTCATCCTCGCCTTCATCGCCATCCTGGTGATCGTGGCCCTCAAGTTCCTGCAGCCCGCCATCTCCAACACCCTCAACAACGTCAGCAACAGCCTGTAAAAAACGCACCAAATACAGACGAACGCGGCCGCCGGTCCATGCATGGACCGGCGGCCGCGTTCGTCTGTTCGTCTGTCCTATACTCACCGGAAGGCGCCGAAGCGGTACAATATAAGGTATGCGCCCGGTCAAAACGACTCGTACGGAAGTGGTTGTCCTCAAGGGGTTCGACTACGGCGAAAAGGATCGTATCCTGACGCTGTATACACCCGACATGGGGAAGGTGCGCGCCATCGCCAAGGGCGTGCGCGGCGGGACGAGCCGTATGGGCGGTCACGTCGATCTCTTTGCCCACGCCTCGGTCCTGCTCGTGCATGGCCGCAACATGGAGATCGTGACACAAGGGCAGGCGCGCCATACCTTCCCGCACTTGCGCGAGGACCTCGCCGCGCTCACCAAGGCCTGTTACGTGGCCGAGCTCGTCGACCGCTTCACCGAAGACGGCCAGGCCAACGGCGCGTTGTTCCGTGTGCTCGTGCGCGCCTTGGAGCACATCAACGGGGATGACACCGTCCGCGCCGACGCCGCGTTGCGCCTCTTCGAACTGCAGCTGCTGACTCTCTCCGGCTACCGCCCGCAACTGCGCGCGTGCGTCTCCTGCGACACGCCGATCGAGCCTGGGGCCAACGCATTCGACCCGGCGCTCGGCGGCGTGCTCTGTCCCGCCTGCGCCTCCGCCCACTCCTCGGCGCGCCCAATCTCCACCACGGCGCTCAAGCTCCTGCGCAACCTGCAGACGCGCGGCGAAGCGTTCCTCGCCGTGGTCGTGCCGCAAACCGCGCTCGACGAGGCCGAGAGCGCCCTGGGCTTATACATTCAGTACCTACTGGAGCGCCGCCCCAACGCCGCCACGTTCCTGGATATGCTGCGCCGCGTCGAGAGCGCCTCGTAGCCTGTCAAGGCTGGCATAACTCGCCCCTCGCCCCTCGCCCCTATGCGGTGCCGGCGAGGGTGGCGATAATGCGGTCGAGCCAGCCGGTGCGCGCGGCCGGGCGGCCGGTCTGCCAGTTGGGTAGCCCGCAGCAGGGACAGGTCGGGAAGAGTTGGTCGGCCCGCCGCGTGTGGATGTCACCGGTGTCCCACTCGTGCCCGCACCAGGCGCACTCGAAGATGCGCCAGCGCCCCCACTCCAGACTACGGCAGTCGGGGCAACGCAGCGGCACGGCGTCGCCCGGCCGCTTGTTCGTCTTCCAGGTGTAGCCGCAGCGCCGGCAGCGGCACACTTGCGCCGGTCCCACCACGACGTCGCGCACCAGCAGTTGGTGCGTCGTGTCGAGTTGCCGCCGCAGATTCTGGTCGAGCAGGACGGGCACGGCGCGGGGCGTAACCACGCGCGCCACCACGCCGAGTTGGGCCAGCTGCCGCAAGCCGTCCGCCGGATTTGCCCCCGGCGCCAGGGGGAACGTCGCGGGCAGACCGCGCTGCAGCACGGCGCGGATCGCCGTCGCGTCGCCCGCCGTTGGCGCCGCGATCGCCGCGGCGACGGCGGCGTAGTCGGGTCGCCTGCCCCCGTTGAACGCCTCGACCACCAGGACCTGACGGGCAGGCGCCGGCGACGGGACCGCCGTCGCGGCCGGTGCGGGTTGGGCCGCGGCGGGCACAGGGGTAGGAGCCGGCGGGGGCGCCGGAGCGGGAATGTTGGACGGATTGGAGCGCTGCTGGGCCGTGGGTATGGACGGAAAGGCAAACGGCGGCGGGACCACGGGCGGCGGCGTCTGGCCCCCCTGCGCGAGCGCGGGCGCCGCCGGCGCGTGGCCGTTCGCGGCGGCCGTGGCGGGACGCGGGCTCGGAGGAGTAATGGAGGTCCGCGTGGGGGCTGTCGTCGCCGCGTTTTTCTTTTTGCGTTTCGGCTCCAGCGCCTTGCGCATGTCGTCGACCGTGGCGAAGCGCTTCTCGTGGCTCGTGCGCACCGCTTTCTCGACCACGGAGGCCATATCGGACGACACGGCGGGGTTCAGGTCGCGCACGGGCGGGAACTGGAACGGCGGGAACTTGGAGGGGTCGCGCCCTGTGAGCAGGTGGTGCATCGTCGCGCCGAGCGAATAGATGTCCGAGCGCGCGTCGGTCTGCCCGGTGTAGTGCTCGGGCGAGGCGTAGCCGCTGGTGCCCAGCGCGGTCGTGTCGGCCTTCTGTTGCGGCTTGAAGAGACGCGCGATGCCGAAGTCGATCAGGCGCACGCGGCCGTCGGGCTGCAGGATGATGTTACCCGGTTTGAGGTCGCGGAACACGACGGGCGGCTGGCGTCCGTGCAGGTAGGAGAGGACGGAGCAGAGTTCGAGCGCCCACGCGCGCACCGTCTCCTCGTCGAACGGGCCGTGCGCCTCGAGCTTATGCTCCAGGTTCTCGCCCGAGATGTACTCCATCACGAGCAGGTGGCGGTTGTTCTCGCTGAAGCGGTCGATGATGGTGGGGATGGCGGCGTGGTGCAGCGTGGCCAGCATATCCGCCTCGCGGGCGAAATCGCGCTCGGCCTCCAGCCGCTCCTGCGCGTCAGCGAACTGGTCGACCATCTCCTTGACGGCCACCAGGCGTCCCGCGACGTGCAGGTCGCGCGCCATGTAGACGGCGCTCATGCCGCCCCGCCCCAGCATGCGGTCGATGGCGTAGCGTCCGCGGCCCACGACCGTCCCCTGCAAACCGCCCACCGGCGCGACGGTCGTCGGGGTCACGGCGACGGCGCCGGTCACGGGCGGACCGGGCGCGTGCGGCGGCCGCGCCGGCGGCACGGTGGGCCGCATAGCGTGGCTCCCCGGCGCGCCCGACGCCGTGCCGGACGGGGTGGGCGCCACGGGCGCGTTCAGCCGCGCGCCGCAGTTGCCGCAGAAGCGCGCGGTGGGGTCGGTCACCGCGCCACAGTTGCCACAATATTTAGCTGGAATCATCGTGTGTGCTCGCGAGGGGTAAGGCAGGGGGCATACAGTCCCTCAAAAGGTCGGCTGACCGCTACGAATTAGCACCTCTAGTATAACGCGGCGCGCCCATCCCCCTATTATCGACCTGCGCGGCCTGCGACTGACGTCGCATGGCAAACGACGGACACTGACGTGTCTCTACACGCGGCGCTCCCATGCGACTTTAGTCGCCGTGGTTTGCCATGCGACTTTAGTCGCAGGCCCACAGCTTTCAGCCTTCCACTTTATACTCCCGCCGCTCCTCGCGCAGTTGGCGCGTGCGCTCGCGCCGCCGTTGTAGGTGCGCCACGACGGACGGGTGGGGCGCGGAACGCGGCGCGAAGCACGGGCAGTGCCGCGGGTTGTCCTGATCGCGCATGGGGATGCGCTTGGTCACGAAGGACGCGAGCGAGATCGGGTGCGCCCACAGCCCCTGCGCGCAGGTGATGCGGCGTCGCGTCGCGGGCTCGCCAAAGGCGGGCGCCAAGGCGCCCTTGTCCCCTCCGGTTCCATGACAGAGGCGCCGCGTCCCGCCCGCCCACGGCTTGTACGCGGGCGCCACATCCTCGCGCAGGTGCGAGCAGCCGTGGCAGGGCGCCCCCGGCACGTAGAGCGTGGTCGAGACGCGCGACTCCTCGCGCATCCTGTGCATCCTGTCGGCAAAGCTCACCGTGGCCGCGCCGGTCCAGCACGTTTCCAGAGGGCAGTTTAACCCCAGGCATCCACTGTAACGGCCGCCCTCCAGGCAAGGAAAGGACGCGCTCGCCCCGCTCTCTGGCGCCACATCCTCCGGGCCATCCGCTACAATGGGCCAGGGCAAGAGGCTCACGCCGTCGTCGAGGGCATCCGCCTCGACAGCCACGACGTGATAGCCGGACGCGTCGTCCAGCCCGAGCGTATAACGCAGCTCGGCCTGTTCATGCTGCCGCCACGCCTTCACCTCCGCGTCCATATCCGTGTCGAAGAACATGGCGTCGCCGTCCTCCCACGCCCCGTCGGTCTCCAGGTTACTGTCACTCGCGACATTCATCGGATTCTATCTTTCTCGCTACACACGGCCCTCACCCCCACCCCATGCGGATTGGTCTCTCTCCGCTGCGCTCCGACAGCCCACCCGGCTCTCCCTGACGCGGGAGAGGGGAGCCGTCCTGCCGTGTTACGGCGCCTTCCCCCCCTCGCCCCTTGAGGGAGAGGGGTCGGGGGTGAGGGGTTCGTTTGAGTTGGGGGTGAGGGCCGTCAAACCCCTTCCAGGGTCACCACCATGTCATAGACGCCCCGTTGGGGCTCGTAGATCTCGTGCAACGTCGCGACGCGTAGGGCCGGCGCGGCGTCCGTGTCCCCCACGGATAGGACATCCCATAATTCCAGACCGGGGTGCAACGGCGCCGAGAGCGAACCGCTCCACGCCAGGCGCGCCTCGCGTTGTAGGTCGAGCGCGGCGCGCAGGGCCGCGCCGTCCACCGTCGTGATGAGCGTTTCGATCGCGTGCAGGTACCGCTCCTGCCCCGTTTCCGCCACGTCGGCCCAATCCCACGCCTCCCCGATTACGGCGCCGGCTCCGAAGACAATGACGTGGTTGGCGCGGTCGAGGCCGCGCGCGATGACCAAGTGCTCGACGCCGGTCCCCGTCCCATACGCGTAGCGCCACGCCGGCGCGTCGGACGGACCCTTCTCGTAGAGAACCAGCGTGTCCGTGCCGTCAGGCCCGATCCGCGCCGCCGCGTCGAACCCGTAGAGGCGTCCCAGGCGCTGTAGCGCCGCGCGCCAGGTCGAGCCAGCCGGGACCGCGAAGACGGACACAGGGTAGGCGAACTGCGCCGTCGCCGGTGTCTCCACCGCCACCAGCCCCGCTCGTGTCGTGATCTCGCGGGCCAGCCACCCGACCGTTTGCCCCACGTAGAGCAGCGTGGTCCTGCTCTGCCGGTCCAACCACGTTGTGCGGTCCGAGGCCGTGATCACGAGCTCGTCCTCGTCGGCCGCGCGCACCAAACTCCAATCCTCTATAAAGAACAGCCAGGCCGGCACGATTCCCGCGCCCGCGTAGCCCAGCGACAGGCGCAGCGCGGCGTTGAGCCGCAGCGGCGTGTCGTCGAACAACCCCTGCTGTACCGTCACGACCAGGCGCGCCGGCAGCCCGTCTTTGTGTACGACCTCGAGGCGCGACAGCGCCGCCGAGAGGTCGGCGTAGCGGCCCGGCGCGTTCGGCGCGTTCGGGTCGTAGGCCGGCGGCGCCAGCGCCGACGCGTCGGGCGCGGCCAGTAGATAGCCGGCCGCGACGCGCAGCGGGACAGCGCCATAGGCGTAGATCCCGGCGTCCTCCAATGGATCGGTCCAGTGCGCCCCATCGGCCGAATGCGTCAGCGCGACGTGGGCCGCGGCCAACGGGCTCGGCGCGCCCGCATCGACGACGGAGTAGGCCAGGTGATAGCGCCCGTCGTACGCGGCCAGCCGCGGCGCGGCCAGGCGGATACCGGCATTGACATTGCCCGACGCATCGGGCGGGACCACCGTCAACGGCGCGTCCCACGTCCCCCGATAGCCGCATATGAGCAGCGCCACGCCCGCCCCAACGTTCGGTTGCGCCGCGAGCGCGAGCAGGAAAGAGTCGTCGTCCCGGCGCAGCGCGTGCAGCCCCGCGACCGCGCCGACATCGCCGTTGGTCCAGTCGGCGCCCTGCCACACGCCCGCGAATGACCACACAGCCACGCGCCATGAACCGCCCCCCGTAGCGTAGGCGACGAACACGACCCCAACCGTCCCGTCCGCCGTCACGGCGGCCAGGCGCGCGCCAGGATCGAACAACGTGGCCGGCGCCGCCCAGGTCACGCCGCCGTCGAAAGAGTCGACGGCGCGGACCGCCGTGGTCGCGCCGTCCTGCCACAGCAGACGCAGGCGGTCGTCGAGGCGGGCCAACGCCACGCCCGCGGCGGTGTCCGCGCCCGCCGCGATAGGCATCCAGGCGCCCCACGGCACGACCGTCGGGTCGGGCACGCGCCGCGTGTAGACCGTCCCGGCAGCGTCCTGGTAGGCCTGCGCCACGGCACCGTCAAGGGTGAGCGCCGCCGCGTTGCGTCCGACCGGGCCTGACGCGAAGAGCGGCACGTAGCGTGGCGTCACGTCCAGCAGTTCCAGCCGCACCAGCGGCGTGGCGCCGCCCGCGCCCACGGCCTCCGCCAGGGCGGGTGAGAGGGGTCTCATCTGTACATCCTCCTCTGCGAGGGCCTGCGACTGCGGTCGCATGGCAGCGAATAGCACCGCGGTGCTGAAAATACCCGACCGCAGTCGGCGTCGCGCTGCCATGCGACCGCAGTCGCAGGCCGTTGTGCTACCCAAACGCCAGCCACGGCACGGTCTGCGTGTCGGTCACGGGCGTGTGCGCGTACTGCACGAGGGTGATGGTGACGCTCGTCGCGCTGACCGCGCCGACGACGGTGTAGTAGGCTGGGTTGGGGCTCTGCGCCACGACCACCGGCGGCGCGCCGGCGTAGGGCCGCGGGAAGGTCACCGTGGCCGCGCCCATCGCCGCGTTGACCAGCGCCACCGTGGCCGCGCCGCGCTGCGCCTGCTGCAGCGGCTCCGTGCCCTCAACCGCGAGGCCATCGACGCGCGGGCGCGCCAACTCCAGCGCATCGAAGCGCCACAGCGTGCCCTGCGACGCCGGGTTGGCCGTCGCGGCCAGCGTCAGCGTTACCGTGTGGACCGCGTCGGCGAGGCCGAGCGCGAGCGGCACGCGGTCGCGCGGGGCGATGGCGCCGTTGACGTCGGTCAGGTCGAATGTGCCCAGCGGCAAGGCGCGGTACAGATCGACCGTGCCCGCGACGACGCCGTCGACGGTCACCGTGACCTGCCCGCCGTCGCGCCAGCGCCGGCACAACATGTAGAGCTCGCTACAGCGCGCGCTGAACGTCACGCGATCGCCCGGCGTCGCCGCCTGCATCTCGCGTGGGCTGGCCAGCAGCGTCGAGAGCGCGAAGCCCGTGTGCGCGGTCCAATCGCCGCTATAGGTCAGGAGCGCGCTGCTGTTGAGCAGGCGTACACACTCCCAGTGGGGCGCCCCGCCGTCCCCCACGTAAGGAAGCGGCAGCGCGGCGGCCGGGTCGAACGCCTGGTAGACCTCGTCGCCGATGGCGCGGTGCCCGGCGTCGGTAGGGTGGACGTGGTTTCCCGCCGACGTATCCAGCCAGGCGCCGTAGCCGTCGTTGGGCGCGGCGGGGTCATAGTGATCCTGCCACAGCGCGCGCAGGTCGACCAAGCCGCAGCCGGTCAGCGCCGCCACGGCGCGCACCGCCGCGGCGTAGCTATCGTCGCCAGGGGGCGGGCAGACGTGCGGCGTGCACAGCAGCGCCTCGGCCCCGCCCGCGCGCAGCACGTCGACGAGCCCCGTCAGGTGCGCCGCGAAGTCGGCCGCCGTGACGTTGACGCCGGGATCGGCGTCCATCTCACCGTAGCCCAGCAGGACGACATAGCAGTCGGGCGGCGGGGCCCAGCTCGCCGCCGTGAGATTAGTGACGCGGCGCAACACGCGCAACACCGTATCCCCGCTCACGGCAGCGTCGATCACCGACACCTGCCGCGGGGCCGGGCCGGCGCCAGCCCCGACCGTCACGGCCGACCAACTGGGGATCGGCGCGTCGAACGTCGTGGCATAGGCCGTCGGGTCGTAGCGCGTCACGCCCGCGACGGGGACGGCCGCGGCGAGCCGCGCGGCCAGGCGCGCCACCCAGCCCCCGGCGACCGTCCCTGTCGCATCGTAGCCGAGCGTCACCGCCTCGCCCACGCACATCACGCTCACGGGCAGGCCGCCGAGCAGCTTGGACAGCGTGCGCGGGATGGCCGCTCCGGCGGCGTGCGCGGCGGTGCGTCGGGCCGCCTCGTAAGGCGCGACGGGGACGCCGTAGCGCCAGGCCATCGCCGGCGCGGCGCCGAGCGGCGCGCCCGGAGGCGTGTACTGCACGAGCACATGGTAGTCATCGGGCGGCAGCCCCGTGAACAGGAAGCGGCCGGTCGCGTCGGACAGCGCCGTTGCGGTAGGCGTCACGGGGGCCGGCGGCGCCGTCGTGGGCAGCGACCCCGGCGGGAACACGCTCGTCGGGTAGAGCGACACGGTCGCGCCGGCCACGGCATGCCCATCGGCGTCGGTCACATAGTCGCCAAACGTTGCCTGAAAAGCGGAAGACATAAGGACAACACGCTCCTTCTCTAACATGGGCTGTTAGGACAAGGGCTGTGCGAACGCCTGCGACTGCGGTCGCAGGCCCTACACTTCGACCAGCTCCACGGCCAGCAGATAGCCGGGGCCGGTGAGGGCCGTGCGCGGGTCGGGCACGCTCTCCACGAGGTGATCGAAGCGGACCTGCCAAGCCGCGCCGTGGGGATCGACGAACGGCAAGACGCCGATCGTGGTGTAGGATGCGACGAGCGCGTCGCGGTACTGCTGGCCGGTCAGGCCGGTGGGCCGGCCGTCGTAGCGCGCGAGGTCATTGGCCGCCAGCACAGTAAACAGCCACACGCGCTTGCCCGGCCCGGCGTCGACGTAGCGCTCGGCGCCGGAGGCCAGCACCGTGGCCTTGCGCAGACGCGGCCGTTGCACATGATAGCTGTGCGGCGCAAGCCAATAGCCCATACCATCGAGCGCCACCTGACAATCGACGCCCACGTTCGCGCCCACTCTCACCTCCTCTCCTGCACTTTTAATAGAACAAAAATTCTATTACGTGCACTATTGTAGCACGAATTCGTACGCTGTCAAGAGGCACAGCAAAATCCGCGGGGCCATGTCTTTTTCGGTCAGAAACATCGGCGTGTAGGGGCGTATCGCTATACGCCCATGCGGATTGGTCTCTCTCCGCTCCGACAGCTCAGTCGGCCGTTGCCGTCGCGTCGTCCGGCTCATGGCGCGGGAACTATATGCGCTGTCTGCCCGCGACCACTCGGTGCGACTGCCCGGTCGAGGCTGAGAGACTGATCCGCGCAGCCTTTATACTACATTCGCTATAATTAGCCATATGGAGAGTCCGACAATACGTGTTGTGGCATGGGTGGGGCCGGCGAAAGAGGAACTGATGACGTTCCCCGACGACGTGCAAGATGTCAGGGGTTTCGCCCTCTACCGAGCGCGGATCGGGCAACGACATGCCAACGCTAAACCCCTGAAAGGGTTCGGCGGCGCGGGCGTACTGGAGATCGTCGACGACTTCGACGGCGACACCTATCGCTGCGTGTATACCGTGCGCCTGCACGCCGCCGTCTATGTCCTGCACGCTTTTCAGAAAAAGTCCGCGCGCGGTCGTGCTACACCCAAGCGCGAGATCGAGCTTGTGTGAGCGCGGCTAGCGCAGGCCGAGCGCATGGATGCGCAGCGCGTAGCCGCGCTGAAAATAGAGACAGGGGAAGAAAGAACATGAGCGAGAACATCGACGTCATATTCGGCAGCGGCAACGTCTACGCCGACCTGGGCTATGACCATCCCGAGGAACAACTGGCCAAAGCTGAGATCGTGGCGCGCATCGCGCGCATCATCGAGGAGCGCGCGCTCACGCAAGCGCAGGCCGCCGAGGTCATGGGAGTCACCCAACCCAATGTATCGGACCTGCTGCGCGGGCGCTTCAGGGGCTACTCGCTGGATCGCCTGTTCCGCCTGCTCGTGGCCCTGGACGACGACGTGTCCATCATGATCGGCCCCAAGCGCGAGGGCCATGCGCGCCTAAGCGTCATATGGAAACAACCGACACAAAGAGAGATGACATGAGAGAGGGCGAGCAGGCCTACAAAAACTGGCGGGAGAAGCTATTGGCAGATCCCGCCACGAGAGCGCTCTACCAGCAGGAAGCGGCGAAGAAGGACATCTGGCTCCAACTTGTCGAGGCCCGGCAAGCGAGCGGCCTGACCCAAAAGGATGTCGCGGCGCGGCTGGGCGTATCACAGGCGCAAGTAGCTCGCCTTGAGAAACAGGGGTGCGACGCGTATACCCTGCGTTCACTCCAGCGCTATCTCTCCGCCCTTGGAGAAAACTTTACACTGCACGTTAGTGTCGAGCGTGGAGGTAAGCAACTCCAATGAGTTGACGCGACCTAATGGCTGGACATCGACCATCGAGGGATATCAGGGGCGACATGGACCGCGACCCGGAGCGCCGACGGTGCGTCGTCGCGTCCCGCCGCGAGGCTGAGAAGGAGGGGCGCGCCTATGAGTACACCCTGGCCGAGTTGCACCGCGCCCGCGCCTACACGCAGGACCAACTGGCGGCCGTGCTCGACGCGCCCCAATCCCCGCATCAGCCAGCAAGGGCCCCACCACCAACGCACGAGCGTTGGTGGTGGGGCCTCGCCGCCATTTACCCTATGGCTGTGGCTTGCAGGTACGGAGAACTGCTTGCCACCCGTCGGTTGCCCACCCATTCTCCATGTACCAGGAGAGCGCGATGAGTGGGCGGAGCTGTGGGGCGAGCGCCATTTTAAGCGGGTGCTCATCGAGCGTGAGGGCACGCCGCCGTACTGCGATGGACACAACGGCGCCAACCAAGAGAATGACCGGGCAGACACCAAAGGCCGCAAGCAGTTCCTCAAGGGTGAAACGACGGCCCGTCGACGGCACAAGCAGCATCCATGTCCCCACCGTGAGCGCGCCGTTACGGAGGCCATACCACATCGGTCTCACGGCGCTCAGGCGTACGTCCTCATCCGCGTCAGGGGCGCGCCGACCGGCCCCGCCCCAGCACTCGCACGTCGTCTTATCGGAAAGCACAAGACGATAGGCGAGAAACGCGGTGACGACGAGAAGAAACAACACCGCTCCAGCGAGACTTAGCTGCGCGACCGCTGGCAGCCCAACTCCAAGAAGTAGGCCGCCAACGATGACGGCTTCAACACCGATGACGCACCCCGCTATGGCAGGCGCATACGCGGCGAACGGGGTTGCCAGATAGGCAGTAAACGCGCGGAATGATCGCGCCTTCGCAATCGCCGCACTCCCCAGGAGCGCCGCTAACACCACCTGCCCGACAAGCTGGACGACCTGTACCTCAGACATAATAGAGCCGCCCTATCCACCCGCCAAGCGGCGGAATGCAAAGTCAATTTCGCGATGGAGGGTCTGCACAAGCTGCGTGTAGGCCGCCGCTTGCGCGGCCGGGTCGGTATCACTATTCGCCGCGCCCAGATCCTTATCCGGATTAATCTTCCATCTGAACTGGCTCTCCCCGCGTCCCATGCCAAGGAGGGTAATCTCCATCCAGGCGACGTTCGATGGCGTGGGTTGAGACTGGTCTATAGCCCTTGTGGTCGCCACCCATCCGGAGTTGGGATTAGTAGTATCGCTCATCTCTGTACCTCCTTTAGCAGTACGCTCCGCAGAAGTAATTCCCGCCACAACTGACGATAACCTGGGCGCTCGCGCAGTTGCTTGGACACATGATACAAGCCTCGTGCTTGGAAGTATAGGGGCAGCAGGATATAAAAGAAGCACATCCACCGATGCAACTCGTGTCGCACGAGTCATTGAGGTTGGTAACGTCGAAGTCGCATGGCCCCCCTCGGCCAGGATATTGGGGGGCCGCAGCCCAGGCTGTCCCTTCGGTCGGGGTAAAGTTGATCAGACCACCCACTGCGGCCGTGAGTACGACGGCCGTTTTCCCACCCATCTCCAAAAGTTTTCGCCGCGACGTTAGGCCAAGGCCCTGGCCGCGTGTTCCAGGTCGGGTTGCGCCTGAGTCCTTTGACGTATCCATTCGACATCGCCTCCTAGCATGTAGTCGAATACCTGTGCGGTATCCGTCCAAATCGCAAGTTGCGTAGGTGTCGCTCGCACCTCGCATGCCTTCGTGATAGCCCCTGTTGGGTCGAGAATGGTGTTTCGACTAACTGCTTGCGCCGCACGGAAGAGTGGGGCATCCGGCGCCGCCGCCACGATAAAGGTCAGGTCGTTTTTATCCATGAACTTATGCTTTATCACCTCCTCTAGTCGTGTGATCATCTCTTCACAGCCGCTACATCCAGGACGGATAAACACGATGGCGTGCGCCGCACGACGACTGGCGGAGAGGGATGGAAGCCTATCGGCGAGGGCGGCAGGAAGCCTGTCGCCCAGATACGAGGGGGCGGGCGGATTCGTGATGAGCTGAGAAAGCGCGGTTACTTGCCCACGCAAGATCACGGTTTCCCGCATGACGCCTACGATGACGAGCAACAGCAGTAGGACGAAGGCGGCGAGGACGACATCGGCAACGTTCATGAGTAGCCTTTCTTGACGATCGGATTCCAATTTCGGCAGTATGTGCGATTGTTACATCTTAGCGTCTACCAATATAAATCCCCCCTTAGCTTTTGGTTAGCGATAGACCATCTAGATCACACGCCTAACCCTTAATACGTCGCTCCTACTTTGGACGAACGGACATGGCTCGCCCGCGCGGCATCCACCTTGGAGGGCTCCATTACCTGAAAGGATTGCCCTTCGCTACTCGCTGCGGTAGAGCGGCGGCGACGCGATCGAGTAGCGTCGCGTGATCGCCGCTTGCAGTGGCCGAGGGAGTGGCATCGGCACTGATAGCAATGCCATCGACATCGTCGATCACGACCGGACTAGTTTGACCGCTCTGCGGAACGAGCTCCCACAACTCGACAATAACACGTCCGATGTATTTTCGATTACTAACCGCCCCGCTGATAATTGGTCGACCTGCGTATGCCGCGAGTGGGTCTGCTACTGGACTGACGCTCTTCTGCCATTGGGGTTGGGGTTTGGGTTCGTTCGGCACGGTAATCCCCTTTCTCTTCTCTATAAAGCCATTCACGCCTGCGTTTTGTAAGGCCAAAAATGCGTTCGCAAACAGTTTCTAACAGGAGGAGTGAAACGTAGTGAACAGTGGTAGCACTTAATATTGCTCCGTGTCATGCGTTGCATTGATGCTACCCATTGCTAATACCATCAGCACTGCTGTATAGTACAGCCGAAGTAGCAATTACCATTGACCAGTACCCAATAGCAGCGGGCTGCCGCCTTAGAACACCGATCAGCGAAGCAGAATAGTCCGGAGGAGCAGGATTGCACGCATTTGCATCCTCCGCTCACACAAGCGCTGGAACAATAGTCACAGACACCAAGAACGTCTCCAGGGCAGACGTACCCGTCGATGGCTGGGATAGGGTTGCAGGCTGCCGCTGACGTACGTTCGGTCTCGATGCCGAAGCCTGCAACAACCGAGGCGAGCACCAATCCTGCTTTGCCAAGGTGAGCGAAAAAGCCGCGCCGCGAACTCTGCTTCATGGCCGCATCGGTCACCATTCGTATGAGATCTGTCTCATCTTGCCATTTCTTCATAGATCGTCGCTCCTTTGAGCTAGACGGGCACCTCAATGACTGGTGATCTCGTCCCTTGCCACTCCGGCGTCAGCGACTCTTTAGGAGCCGGAACGCGAAGCGTTTTGTAGAGCCAGTTAACGTGTGGATTGAGCGTCTGATCAAGCAGTTGTCCCCGCCCATCAATGGCGAGTCCTGTAGGAACTCCTGTGACACCGTACTGTTTGAGCACTTCTCCCTTCGTTTCTTGCAGAACAGTAATACCTTCGGAGAGCAATTGTGGATACTGCTGGACCACGTCATCGACCATGCCTGGCTCAGCAACGATGACTAAGACGAGATGCCAGCCGGTTGCCCTCACTCCTCCTGTTCGCCGCGTCAACTCAACTACCTGCTCAATGAGCGTCTGGCACGAGCCACACGTAGCGCTGAGGAGCAACAACAGCGTGTTCTGTCCACGACCAATCAAGCTTGTACTAGCAACGGAGTTGCCTTCAATATCTGGCAATGTGAAATCACCGACGAACTGACCCACCTCGAATATGGAGATGGTTGGTGCCGCGAGTCGTACTTTCTCCTGGAATGCTGCTAGATAGCGCAGGACACCAGCCAGCAGGACAACCAAAAGTAGGAGCATGACCCACTGAAGGATGAATGTAATCAACCAGATACCACTCTAGTTTCCGCTGCATCAGGCGGCTACGTCAAGCGGAGCAGCGGCTTCTGGGGTCGCATGCCGCCGCCGTTGGCCCCAGAAGCCGGTGGGTAGATGGTCGGTGCGGACCT
>JAABUV010001252.1_pt1 | contig 37173 bp, 38 predicted proteins | sample 5559971 | NCBI WGS metagenome assembly JAABUV01 (sample SAMN10711881, study PRJNA513362) | rock metagenome | isolation source: Antarctica rocks | place: Antarctica: Victoria Land, Knobhead nord | collected 2015-12-19
TCCCACACCATCACCACCACCACCCCTCCCACCAAAAAACGGGCTCGTACCGCCGAAGTCGACGACGAAGATTCCGCCACCACAGCACAACCCCCACCCAAAAAGCGCGCCGTCAAGAAAGAACCCAGCGTCGCCCCCGCCGCACCACCACCAACCAAAAAACGCGCCGTCAAGAAAGAACAAGAGGCAAGTGTAGGTCCTGCGACACGTTCGAAGAAGGGAGAGGTGATGAGGGCTGTGTGGGCGAAGCGGCAGGCCGAGGGGCGCAATGGGAGGCATGGCGGGGCGCCGAAATCGGTGACGGTGGAGAAGGCGAGGGCGAGAGGGGGGGCGGTGTAGTGTAGTGCAGTTCGTGTGTGAGTGGATAGTTGTTTACTTTTTTTACTGAATCGAACTGAACTGAAGTACGGATTTGGTCATGTGGAAGCGTTCCGATTAGTTCGCTCATAGATAGGAAAATTTATCATTGGTTATCCCGTCACTACTCCGTTATCCGACCAGCAGATCCATCTAAAAGGCACCTATCCCACAACGAAGTAACCCCCTTCAATCTCATCCACCACCACCACCACCGCCTCCTCCACAACCCCCACCTCCACCACCACCACCACCACCTCCATCTCCACCACCTCCACCTCCACCACCACCGCATCCCCCCGCCGTACCCCCCGCACACCCCCCCGCCCCACCCCCACCACAAGCCCCAGCAGCAACACCCCCCCCACACGCCCCTTTACAGCAATTCCCCACCGCCCCCGTCGCAAAACTCGCACACCCCGGATTCGCCGCATACAGCCCCTCCGTCACGCACGGAAGATCGCCCATATACGGCGCATAATACGGCACAAATATCGGACACCCATACGCATACGCGTACTCACACTCATGTCGCATCGGCGCCTCCCTCCCCTTCTTCCGCGCGCGCCGCACGGCCTTTCCGTGATCGCGTTCGAGCTTCGCCTGTACCAGGCCCTGGCGCACTTTGCGATGGTCGTCCGTGTCGGCGTTGATGGCGCTATGGGCGCTAATGTGGGGTGCGGAGTGTGGGTCTGAGGCGGGGTGGAGGGCGTCGAGTTGGGTGTCGATGGATTTGTTGTAGTTGGCGTCGAAGATCCGTTTAAGCGAGGACGAGTGCGATTCGCGGATGGCTTCGCAGTACCAGCATGTGCATTCGGAGTAAAGTTCGTTGAACATGTTTTGGTACGTTTTGCTCGTCCATTCGAACGCTGTAGAGAGTTTTGTCGCTTCGATCTTGTCGTCGTGGTCGATGAATGTTTTGGTCTTGAAGATGGAGTGGGCGTAGTAGGATGGTGGGGAGAGCTGGTGGGTGTGCCAGGCTAAGTCGACGTCGAGGGTTGGTACGGCGGTGTTGCGGGGGTTCGCTGCTAAGAGTGTGAAGTAACGGTCGTATTTCTCTAGAAGGCGGTTCATGGTGGACGTCACTGCGGGCGAGTGGATCCAATCTATGGAGTGCATTTTCTCGATAAAGGAGCCTTGGCGGATGACGGCGCCGACTAGGTCAAGAGAGAATGGGGAAGAGTTGTCCCAATAGCAAGACATCATTCTGCGAACCGAAACCCTTTCTTCCGGTAGCAGTTTGCGCATAAAGGTGTGGTTGGCCTTTCTGACGTAAGAGCCGTCATGTAGGGCTCTTTCAATATCTTTGCGGACATCGCTCATCGACCGATTGTAGCCATGAGGATCTACGGCGGTGGTAGCTTCGAGCATGGTATAGAGTTTACCAGGTCTTCTATCTGCTCCTAAAATAAGGCGATTGGGGAAGAAGGATTGATGTTGCTTGATACCGTCTCTTTCGAAGGGCGCCCCCGTAAGACCTATTGAAATATCAATAAGTAGAGAGTCTAGAGCATGCTGAAGCACATTCACTCACCTTTGATATCCAGCAGAGTTCCGGGCATCGGAATATCGTCGAAACGCAATGCCTCCATGTCTTTCCGAAATTTCTGCGTTTTCAAGAGCTCATGGTTGATCACGGTACCGCAAGGGCACGAGAATGAGAAATTCTTGTCGGCAATTCCAGTCGCTTCAATCTCGCCCTTGAGATTATCTCCATAGGTCGCCATTTGCCAAGATGACTCTGAGTTCCACATCGTCCAGGGAGTCGTACGGAATTTGTTGCAATTAGGACATTTGATTTGAGCGTTGGACGGGTCGAGACAGCTGTCCCACGAGGATCCAGTCCCATTTTCATAATACCTGACAGCCTTTTCACTTGGGTGGAAATCAAAGGTTTCGTTGTTGATGCATGAGTTGATGGCAGCCCAAGGCAAGCCTGCTCTCCAAAACCTCATCTTCCCATAGCGAAGACAATCCTCGAAAAAGTCCCTTGGATTTAGCTGATAAGCATGCCAAACCATGATGACATCTTGCACAGTTTAGCACCGCTCTGGCCAATTATGAGGTGGGTTGTCACTCACCAAGAGGAGGCAGGTGATCTTGATCAATTGACATCGAATCACCAGCTTCAGGGGCTTGCTGAAAGATCATAGGAATACTCTGTTGCCGCAACATCGGCTCATTTGGCTCGATCATCAGCTCCCACCAGGCCTGAAAGCGTTTGGCGGCTTTAGCGACGTAAACAGCCCAACGCTTCTCCCTGATTTTGGTCAGCAACTCCGCACGTTGTCGCCCGTCTCCTGTCGATGGCACGAAGTCATCTTGCAGCCCGAATAGACCGTCGGTGAGGGCAATATCCTCACGAAGCTGGTGGAATGCCTCGAGGAGTTTGAGATGGGCTATGCATTGGTCGGCTGTCGGCTTTCTGGAAGCCTGGAGGTCAAGATTGGAGAAGGCAGCGGTGATATCAAGGACGCTGCTCTCATCATTTGCCGCATAAGAAGGCGGAGGTGAGTCTTTAGAAGTGGTGGGAAGATCATCTGTCTTCCCCGCATTGACTGCAGTATGTTTTGATTCAAGCATAATGCCAGGTTTGCATTTACGTTGGCTTCAGCTTTGTCACAAGGAAGAAGAGCGAAAGACTGCAGGAGAGAATATGATGCTCCTTATATATGACACAGTAGCCAAATTCAGAGCAAGGAGGATCAGCTCCGCCATAGCTAGTACTCTACTTATATTGTTGAAGATTGACACAGCCTTGTACAACCTCGCACCTCGAATCCCTCTCCGGTCGGGCTGATCTCCGCCACAGCCGCGATCGGTCTTTCCACTTCGAGTATCGCTGCGGCAGCCCGGTCCCAGCGGCCTTCGGAAGGCTTACCTAGTTACCTTAGTCGTAATCGGCGTATGGTAACGACTAGCTCATGGTTGCTGTAACCTCTTTACATAGTAGGTACTCATATACTTTTTCATGTGTCGTTGCGTTTGCATCCTTCGATTCCTCTGGCTCCGCATTGGAGGAAGTCTCAGAGCCTGATTTGGCATCCATATGATCGTTATCTGTTGCCTGAGCCCCTTTTCCCTTATTCTACTGAAAATTGCACGAATGACGTTTGGCAAAGCTTCTCGCCAACAACAATCTCACCTACATCTTACCCAGGCACTCTCGAAGATTTTACAGTATACAACGTAGGATCTTGGCGCCGATCACCCAATCCTCATGTTCATGATCTGACATAAATACAAATATAAATATGGTCTGCATTATCTACGGAACGGTTTTTAGGCATCGTACTTGCTGCGTCAATACGACTGTTGTGGTGGCCGCGGGTCTGAGTGTTTTCACTCCGCTGGCGTGAAATAGCTTGTGAGGAAAGGGTAGATGATGGGATTTGGTCGAGTGTGCTTAGGTGGGAGCGAGAGGGGGATGGAGATGTTAATGTCGAGGCCGAACGATCACTTATAGGCTATGAGCCTGAAATGAAGAAATGTCAAGACTTGGAAGATACCCTGACGATCTTGCATTTGAATCAATAAGATTTTGTAACGAGGGTCTATGCCTCTGCGAAGTCCAAGTCGGCTAAGGTTTTGCAATCGGGCAGATAGATACAAGTACATAGTCGAAGATTCCTTCATAACGATCGAAAAGCCTGTGCCAGCCGGCAACTATTCCCAAGTGGTATCTTGAATCTTGCAATATTCACCCCAAACGCCTTACCCAAATACTCCAATCGCTACACTTTCTGATGCCGGCAATCGGTCAGACTTCCAGACAATTCAAATCCTCGCTGAGAACACTGAGTAGAGGCTGCCAATTCACCACGCTATTGCGCCTCTAATCGCTCAACATTCTCGGTCGCCTTCTCGGCTGTGACATCCTCGTGCTCCCGTTCGTTTTGGCCTTCTCCTTTTGCAAGCTCGGGATCATCATCAATGGTATCACCCTCATCCATGGCGTCACCGCCAAGTCCGTCGACCACATGCGCTGGCACACTAATATTCGCGGGTATTATTCGTGGTGAGTCTGGAGGCGTCGCTTCTTGAGGGCCATCTGCTGCGAGGTGGGTGGGGGCCGCGGTACTTTCATCTGCCATATCCACATCCTCATCGTCGTCGGGATCACGGCCGCCAGAAGACAAGGGAGACTCGTCTCGTACACCATCAAAAGTCTCGGCTTCGCTCTCGTCGCTGTGAGCTAAACCATTTCGTTCAACGTCGGAAGCTGTATGTGAAACGCCGTTGGCACTGCCGTTGCGACTTAGACCGCTGGCCATGTTATCGTCGGCGACTGCATTGGTGTTTTGGTAGTCCATCATATTCCGCCGCCGCTTGGGAGCGTTCGGTTGCCGTCGAACACCGTTGGCTTCGTTCTCATCCTCGTCTTCGCTATCGCTCAATTCGCCGTCTTTTTCCACGTACTTATCCCATCTACGCTTCGTGTATCTAGCATCTGGGTTATCATCTTCGTCCGCATCATCGAGTTCGGCGTCGGCTTCGTCATTCAGCCCTTCCGGATCTCGGGGAACGTCTGTCATTTGCACAGATGGAGCGAAGGTGGTGCGCTTGAGGTTTTCTATTACCTGAACTTTGATCTTTTCCAGGTACTCGGGAGTGTTTGCATTGTCCATATTCGAGGCTCGGACATTGAGCTCGTAGTCCGGCGCGTAGTACTCGTAGTAGTCATTGAATGGCAGCTCACCTCCCATCTGCTGGCCTACCAGCAGACCCGTCTCGTAGGCCCATGTGCGCGAGACGTTTCTCATTGTGTAGCCACCTCCCCCAAGAACGAGCACTGGCATATTGAAGCTCTTGACAAAGCTCACACAATTGGCGTGGCCGTTCATAGTAAGATTAAAGCACCCTAACCGGTCACCGGATAAGCTGTCACCACCGCACTGCAACACAATGGCCTCTGGGCGGTAATATTCCATAACGCTCTTGATGACAGGCTCGAATATGTTCTTGTACGAAGCGTCGTCGATCCCATCTCGTAGTGGGAAATTGACGGAGTAATTCTTGCCCTGGCCGACGCCAATATCACGTAGTTCACCTGTACCAGGAAAGTATTCGCCGTACTTGTGAAATGAGACAGTCATGACCCGGTCCGTGGTGTAAAAAGCTTCTTCAACTCCATCCCCATGGTGGACGTCAATGTCGATGTAGAGGACGCGTTGATTATATCGGAGGAGTTCAAGGATTCCCAGCACGATGTCTACCCACGCTAGTCAGGGGATTCCCTAACAGTAAGGAAAAGAGTAGGCTTCGCTCACCATTTATATAACAGAACCCACTAGCCTCGCTCTTCTTCGCGTGATGCAGACCACCAGCCCAGTTCACAGCCACATCGCATTTACCCCTGTTCAGTCGTGCAGCACCCTCCATACTGCCACCTGCGCTGATGCCGCAAAACTCGAAGAGACCATCGAACACTGGGCAGTCGTCTCCTACATTAAATCGACCCTGCTCTTTTTGGTATGCCTCCATGTTATCTGGGGTGACTTTATTAAGGAAATCAACGTATTCATCTGTGTGGAATTGCGTCATCTCGAGCTTGCTGGCAGGTTTCGCGCGCTGTGGAACATTGCAATTTAGCCCTCAGGACACTCAAAGGAAAACAGATCCTGTCATCCATCTACCGGAATGCTTCGTGAACTTATAATCGGAGAAAAGCAAGAACAGGAGCAGGACTATTGTTGCACAATGATACTCACATATATTTCCATCTTCTTATACAGGCCGTAATTCATAATCAGGCTATGAGCCATTCGTATTCGGTGGGGCTTCATGGGATGTCCTGCGACATAGGCATAATTGCCTACATCGGAATCGTAGAAGTACGCAACGGTCTTCTTGTCGCTTGCCATGGGCGCTAAGTGGGAATCAACTGGGGGATATGCGATGGAAGTCATGATTAATTAAATGGGTGATATTTGCCGGGGAGAAGGATTGTATAGCTGTACTGCGCTGCATAGAAAAGTAAGAAGGTGGAGAGCTTGAGGAGCGGACTTCACTTGTCGGGGCATGCCGCGGCATCTGTTCCGCGATTTTTGAGACAGGTAAGCTAACCGTCCTTGGTGAAAGGCAAGAGCCTCAAAGCTCATATTGCGCGGACCTCTAAAGCTTTCAATAGAAACACTGAACGCTTAGCGTCACATACAGCTCCATCGATTTTCCTTGAAGAACGGTATACACTTGGGCGTGATCGGATCAATCTATATCGGACATATTGGGAAGATCGCCGCGATGGATCGCTTCATGAGAGGCGGAGCTTTGACCGGCGGCGGCGCTCAAGCAGCTCAGGGTGGTGTAAGTTCATCCCACAACCCGCCAAAGAATCGTGGTTTCTTGGTAGTGAGTTATGAGGCGATATACTGATTGTAGACCATGTCCAGGATACCAACCTCGTCGATAATTCAGAGACCGTCTACATATCATCGCTAGCTCTATTGAAAATGCTGAGACATGGACGGGCCGGGGTACCTATGGAAGTAATGGGCCTGATGCTAGGCGAATTCGTTGATGACTACACGGTCCGCGTAGTAGATGTGTTCGCCATGCCACAGAGTGGGACTGGTGTGAGCGTCGAGGCAGTGGATCCTGTGTTCCAGACGAAGATGATGGAGATGCTACGGCAGACTGGCAGGTTTGTGGTGGAGCGCATATGTTTGGAGTCTTCGGCTGATTGCAATATAGACCCGAGACCGTCGTGGGATGGTACCATTCACATCCTGGCTTTGGCTGCTGGCTATCGTCCGTCGATATCAATACACAACAATCCTTCGAGCAGCTTACACCTCGCGCCGTTGCTGTCGTCGTCGATCCCATACAATCTGTCAAAGGAAAAGTCGTCATTGACGCATTCCGATTGATCAATCCTCAAACGCTCATGATGGGTCACGAACCTCGGCAGACGACTTCAAACCTTGGTCATCTCAATAAGCCATCCATACAAGCTCTCATCCACGGCCTGAACAGGCATTACTACAGTATAGGCATCAATTACAGGAAGACTGGCTTGGAGGAGAACATGTTGATGAACCTTCACAAGCAAGTCTGGACCGAGGCTCTACAGATGGATGACTTCCGAGAAGAGGGTGGGAAAAACCAAGAGAAGCTGAAGCGTCTCGTTGGTCTTGCAGAAGGCTACGAGAAGCGCGTGAAAGAAGAGACCGAGCTCACCAAGGATCAGCTCAAAACGAGATATGTCGGGAAGGTCGATCCTAAGAAGCGTATGTTGAATTTATCTCGTGTCTTCTCACACTCGTGCTGACCAGTAATCGCAGATCTCGAGGACGTTGGGCAGCAGTTGATCGAAGACAACATTGTATCAGTATCACGGCAAATGATTGACAAAGAAGCTTCAATCGCAAACACCAATGGGGATAGCCGACATCAGAAGAATGGGTCGATGGATGTTGACGAAGAGCTATAGGTGCATATCTCATCATGTCGTCCATCTTGACTGCATAGACTATTGGCATTTTCACGAGCGTTGGCGCTCGGGACCTTGTACATAGCATTGCATAATTCGGATTTCGTCCTTGATTCATTGCTAACTTCGTCGTCACCTCGCTATGCTTGTTCTAAGTTCGTAGGTCTATGCAGATACAGCTACCATCGTATGGTAGGACGAGACCTCATTCGCCACTCACTTGTTTCCTTGTCCATTAACACTGCCTTCTTCCCATGCTCCTTGGCTACCTCAATCATTCGCTTCATCACCGATTCTTCCCACATCACCGAAGGCCAAGCATCAAACTCAACCGAAGAGAGCGCCGGCAATTGCTCAATAATCTGTTCGAACAAGTGAGCGGAAAAACCAGTATAAAAGTCTCTTCCTTTGCGAATGCCTCTGATGATATCATGCGACGGATCACATTCCACGAAAGCCTTCAGCCTCCGGACATTGATCATTTCGTCAAGTCCGAGTCCTGGGTCCGCCAACCAAGGTTTTGGTGGACGGGTCCATCCAGGCCCCATCCGCAACTCTAGCGACGTGATGGCTTCGCGATAACGAGTGGGTAGTCGTTTCAGCAGAGGCTTGCCCTGGTACCCGAAGAAGCGGTCGTGGGTTGGGAAGATTCGGAAGGTGTGGCTGCTGTAGAAGAGATGTGAAGCTTCGGAGTGGAGGCGGTGGGAGGCTAGGAAAAGGTTCAAGCGCTGGTGGCCGGCGAGGTGGTTGTTGGGGTCGAGGTCAACGGGCTGAGGTACTGTGAGGACGTAGCATAGTATCTTAGACCGAAGTTCGAACGGGAGGTCGAAGAATGGGAATGTTTGGCGCTTGATGCGTATATCAGTCATCTTGATAGATGGGTCTCCGGTCTGTAGTTATTTGGTAGTGAGGTGTCGGTACTATGTACTCATTGAAAAGAAGAAACGCATGAACGTTTATGGTAGGGTGGCGAGGAGAATGAGGTTGGATCTCCCAGATACTGTCACAGGAGTTTTCCCTTGCCCTGGTTTGACATTATAATAATATCGTTTGTATCGTGCTAACGGAACAGGCAAGTCATCGGAGGCCTCGCTGCCGTTCTTGAATGCACGACTGGCAAGCCATTGGTCTCCCCTGCTACTTCAACACTACGCTTGTAGACATTTAGGAAGCAGAGAGTCAAATTTCGAGAGCAGGGTGAAAAACTTTCATATGGAAAAAACGATAGAGAGAATCGGCGACATATTCGAATTCCAGTAAGCACTAGCTCGCAAATGGCTTAGTAAGGATTAGCCTCCGGCCCCGCAAAACGTGACATTGTTACGTAGGTAGTAGTCTTTGCCACTACGTCCATCTGCTGCATTATCTTACAGACATTTGGTTCTCATCTACAAAACCCTCACAATTAAAAGCCGATAGTACAATGACTTCCTTCATCCGACGAGCAACAACAATCATCCCACCCCGCCTCCCATCCACCTCCCTCCGTCCATCGATCCCTCCTCCACCCCGCGCCTGCCATGCCCGTCTATATCACGAGAAGGTCCTAGATCACTACTCCTCCCCTCGCAACGTCGGCTCCCTCCGCAAAACAGATGTGGACGTGGGCACTGGTCTCGTTGGCGCTCCCGCCTGTGGCGATGTGATGAAACTCCAGATTCGAGTGGACAAGGACACGAACACTATACAAGACGTCAAGTTCAAAACCTTTGGGTGTGGAAGTGCGATAGCGAGCAGCAGTTACATGACGACTTTGGTACAGGGGATGACGCTTGATGAAGCGGCTAAAGTGAGGAATACTGATGTTGCGAAAGAGCTATGTCTTCCGCCTGTCAAATGTATGATGAGTCTGTTCCATTACATTTGTTGCTCCCATCGCGTACGCGGTAGTAGCAGAGCAATGTCATTTCGGATTGAGGAATGAGTACGCGCTAACATGGAGACAGTGCACTGCTCAATGTTAGCGGAAGACGCAATAAAGTCTGCTATCTGTAAGTTATGACCTCCATCATCTTCTAATATTCCAGTTGAAAGGTCTTCGACGGGATTATAAGTACTAACATCACACTCCTCCAGCGGACTACTATAAAAAGAACCCCAAGTCCGTGGCCACGGATCTTAGCGGCACAGACACATCCATAGCACAAGTGCAAGCTGCAAGTCTATGAAAGGAGATGAGCTACTACAGATTACGCAAGAAAAATGCTGAACCGGAGCTGCTGGAAAGGTCATCGGTGGGAGCAAGATCCTTTTTGGGGTACATTCTTCGAGTTAGGCGATCCATAGGGCGGATGGCACTCCATGTCGAGATGAGGCCAAAACAAATTGTGATGAACGGCCGCAAATACGGACGTAGCAGTTCTAGCAAGTCTAGATAGTCTACGTTGAAACTACGAAAATCCTAGATACCTTACTCTTAACAAGGCTGAACCCAGTTCTCATATTCGACACGCACTAACTACGTATTCCCACGTTCATGAAACCCAAAGCTTCTCGTCTCCTCTTTCTATACGGTATTATCGATCCATGAGAGTTAGCATTGTGCTTAATTATCCTTAATGCAATAAGGGTACAAATTGTCCGTTTGGCCTGTGTTAATATTGCGCCTAGAGTATGTATATCAACCAGATAGACTTCAACACTGCTTTGGACAGCCATTTAGTCAGCCTTTGTATACACAATTGTGAGAATGTGGGATATAATGTTACATGACAGCGCTTTTCTTCATTTACTTTGGTCCTACAGGTCTATGTACGGATGAGGTGATCCAGTAGCTTTTAGCTTTGCAGAAACCTTGCCGGCTCCGAGAATTATACGTTTGTGAACTGGGATTCTTGAGAAGATGCCGCAAGTGATACTGCATAACATTATCTTGTCAGTCTGAAGCTTGACGATTAAGCTATCTCTGATCTAATTATAAAACGACGTCCGAGGATGAGGTTCCGGACTTTGTGCTCCTTTGTGCTTGATTGCATGATAGGCGGAGGCACGAAGACTGTTGAATATGCGGCTGTGATGCAGACATTGCAGTGAAAGGAAGTAAACCTAATGTTTGGACCTTCGGGATGGAAGTGCTGAATTGTAATAACCGGCGGCACTTCGTAGAGGCATAATTCTTTCGAGCTGCCAAGGCTGCCAAGGCGGATTACTTTTCGAGCCCTCATGATTTTCGATATGGATGGAAAATCAAGACCAACCTTATCCTTGCCAGAATACCGCCTCGCGCAGAGCATTCACAGAATCCTAATATTGGCTGCCTCAGTATGCTGGCTCGGGCAGCTACACGCTCTTTGCGACTCTGTGAAATACCATTCTCTACACAAGCCGCCTTCCCTTCAATTCGATTACGAGCGTACGCCAAAAACAGCAAGCCGAGAAAACCCTTTGAATACAAGGCACCAACAGGCCCGAATACCACAAATAGGCATGGGGCCAATTCTCAAAGACCGGCGGGCCCAGTCACGAGCGCTATAGAGAGCCAACAAAATGGCCAACCTAAAGCTACAGAACCAAGCTCTGAAACTCCTGTCGACTACCCAGCGGACAAGAATACTCATACTGAACACCTCTACTCAAAAGACAATATACAACCATCTGCGCCATCCGATGGCAAAACCGAATCCCAATCATCCTCGCCGTTCCCTATCGATACCTCGGAAGCTCAGAGACAGACCCTCCAGCCAGAGCCTCTTCAGCCTCTACCTGACCTCACCAAGGGAATACCATCTACTCTTGATTCCGAGATAGAGTCCTCGCCCACGCATATAAGCTCGAAGGGCTTGAACATCACAGAAGCCCCCTCGGAACCAGGGGGTCAAGGCGGAGGAGATCTACCAAAATCCGCATACATTTCGTCGTCTGAGCGACGACGCACCAACATTGCAAGAAATACCTTCATCAGCCTAATCCTTGCCGCTACAATTGGCGCTGTCTACCAAGGGAGGAATTGGGAGAGTGAGGAGGAGGAGCTGGCCCACTCGGATACACCGTCAGGATGGGGATTCGGCTTGATGTGGAATCGTGCTCTCGCGCGGTGGAACTCGACGCTTGATTACTACAACGAGCCTGCATTTCCCAAACTTCTCCCAGATATTGATCCTGCATGGGAAAGACCATATACGCTGGTACTGAGTATGGAAGACATGCTGGTGCATAGTGAATGGTCACGACAACACGGCTGGAGGATGGCCAAGCGGCCTGGTGTTGATTACTTCCTCCGGTACCTGAGCCAATACTATGAGCTCGTCGTCTTCACAAGTATACCGTACCAAATTGGAGGACCTGTCATACAAAAGCTAGATCCATTCAAAGTGATCATGTGGCCCCTGTTTCGAGAAGCTACCCGGTACTCGGTCAAAAGCGGAGAATATGTCAAGGTATAATCTTGTATTCCCTTAAGACAAAGTGGAGTCTGACGCTGCTTCAGGACCTCTCATTCCTCAATAGAGACCTAAGTAAAGTCATTTTGGTGGATACAGAACCTTCACACGCAAAACTTCAACCGGAGAATGCCATTATCATCCCAAAATGGAGGGGCGATCCCGAGGACAAGGGACTTGTGTCACTAATTCCGTTCCTGGAGTTTGTAGGGGCGGACCTTAAGGATACGCGAGAGGTACTTAAGTCGTTTGCAGGGACTGACATTCCGAGTGAGTTCGCTCGGCGGGAAGCGCTCCATAGGGAGAAATTCTTGAAGGAGCTGGATGAGAGGAAAGCCAAGCGACCACGTCGCGGACCCGGCGTTCTGGGCAGCCTTCTGGGCGCGAAGCCACAAACCTCCCCTGACGGCATGGAGAGCTTAGCAGAGGGATTTGATCAGGGTAAAACATATAACGACATGGTACGGGAGAGGGGACAAAAACAATACGAGATCTTAGATAGAGAGATCCGGGAGAATGGAGAGAAGTGGCTGAAGGAGATGGCGGAGGAGGAGAAGAAGATGCAAGATGATGCTATGAAGGGCATGAAATCCAGTCTTACAAGTTTCCTCCCACTTGGAGGAGAGAAGAAGCAATCGTAATGGGGAGACCGCCTTGGTTTCGGCTTGGCCTTTCTTTGTGGTGTCTACAGGGCACTTTTATTTCCACTCATAGCGTCGGTCGGGTACCTATTTCCAATGTACAATATAGGGAGCTTTATGTACAACGTTTCTTGAGCGATTGGACCTTACCACGGGGTTTGCGACCTGGCCCTTTGGCTTTGGACGAATGGAATAGTACGTCAGGGTCGGATATTTTTCAGTGCAGCCTCCGCCCCAGAAAAGACTCGTACCGTCCTCTTAATCATGCATAATGTTGACTGAATGGCTGATGAAGCGAGAATGACCAAAAGGATGCTGTTGGTGGTCGACGCCATACGCGCCCGAACATGTCTTGTCTTGGTTAGAATTTCATCTCCGCCGCCACTCCGCATTTCTGTCAAGTTCCAAAGTACCACAAACTACCCCCTTTACCTCCTGGCGCGTATCGCAGACCGGATGTTCCCAGCCCTTATAATCGTGTGTCGACTGGTCCGAGCCTAATGGGTCAGCAATACAATAATCAAATGTTCTAAAGGCATGGCATTTCTCTGACGCCCCTGATCTATTTGCCCTCAACACGGCAATATGACTGAGACTTCTCGGGCAAGCTGGCCTGCTGCGGAGGTATTCCACGATATGTTAGACGAAAACGATGCCAGTCGACCGAGCACTATGGAGACTTACACAACCTCGGAAGAGACAAGGGCTCCCGATTGCGAAGAGAACGATGCTATTAGGGTTAAGGAGATGGGCGAAAGCTTGGGAAAGCAAAGGATACTCAGGATGCCTGAGCTACCACCAGAGATCCGTGAGACGTAAGGGTTCCTCCACCCTTTGAAGTTTTGCAAGATCGCTTCCGCTTGCTTGCGAGAACAGCTATTGACGAAAATCACGTTGCAGCATACTCTACCTTACAGATCCGGAAACCTTCGCCTCTCTCGTTCTGGTCGACCAAGCCTGGCGCGAGGCCTCGCAAACACCCCATCTTTACGCCCACCACCTCTCAAGGTGTCCATCTTTCTCACGCTCACACAGCTTCGTCGGAGGACCATTCACAGAAGACAGTTTACCATTGCTACAGAGACAGTTCGCCCGAGAAGTCAAGAGAAATCTATTCGAGGCATACCTACAACCACGGAGAACCCATCTAAGTTTGGTATCTACGACTACGAGCTCTTCGGCTGCATTTCCGGGGGGCGAAGCCTTTGATTTTTCGTTTTCCCCCAATGGCCATTGGGTGCTAGCACTTTCTTCCTCCCGTATATATGTCATCGATACGGTGTCGCCCAGGATATCTGTCCAACGTGAGCTGAAGGTTCTGCGACGTCCAGTGTCCGCAGCTATGTTAGACGATGGCTCCATGCTCGCAGTTTTGTCGTGTGACCACCATGTCAATGTCTACAGCCTGCAAGATCTCGAGGTCAAGCATCTTCGGTCAGTGACACTCGACAATCCTCCACACACAATAGCCTTAGCACCCAAAGGAGAGGTTCTCGCCGCTGCTTTCGACGGAGGCATTGAGGTCCATTCACTGGCATCGAATGCTTTGGAATCGGACCATAGAGCTATCAAGTGCGATCGCGTCGATGCCCTGACTTTCTCGAGCGACGGCGTCATGCTTTTAGGGACTACAAAGAACAGTAAGAGCCCTAATACCGTAATATTATCAGCTCCGTACTACACGGATGATCATCAAGATTTGCCTGCCTCTGAGCAAATCAGCCAGTTGTGGACGTCCCAAATCCTCTTCCCCAACAGTAGCCGGGATTGCAGTAACGCGATTCTGCTGCCCAACCGTTCCGACGGGGATGCCAATTGGTCGTTTACCTACGATAAAGTCTTCGAGAGTTTTCGTGCGGTACGGACCGATGATCTGAGAAATGGGACTACCTACTTTACAGGTCCCAAGCATCCTAGTGGCGATGGACCTAGCAATGCAAGAAAGAAACTGACGCCGTGTACGCTGCCTTCATCAAGCGACCGCGGAGAGCTGGTGGCCGCCGGCTTTCTTGGCAAAGATGTCTGGCTTTACGGTGTCCCGGAAGGCTTGGATACAGCTACGGTATCCCCGAATGACGATATGCTTCCTCACAACGTTTCTTTGCCCGGGTCAAGTACACCACCAAGTGCTCCGAGAAGTCCTGCGAGGTCTTTCACAAGGGGCGAAGCTACTGAGCTTACCAAGCTACCGAAATGGCAAGTACTGGTCGACAAGTATCGTAACGTATTCGCAAAAGGCCGCCTAGTTGCAGAGATCCCGGACGTTTCTGGCGTGTGCTGGGTTCGCAAGCAAGGTCTGCAAGCAGATCGATCGCTTGCAGAGCGTCTAATCATTGCAGCACCCGGGGGTGTACCAGGAGATCCTGAGCTTGAACAGGACGAATTCGCCGCCGTCGATGGAGGTCGATTGTTTATTCTGGATTTCGACAGATCTGTCAAAGATGGTGCAACGGAAGAGATCACAATCGAAGTTGGCAATATCGAGCCAGAATTGCTGGAAGAGGAACTTATCGACATCGACACTGAGGTTGCTCTTGCTCGGCAACGCACTATCAAGAGGGAGCACAATTCAGCCGTGACTGTCGCTGATGTACTGGCCGCTGCGCCGCCGATACCGGCAATGCCATTGATAGTAGCCCCAACGGCGAATGCAATTGCAAACGTAAGCTCGTCAGCTACGCGTAGTCTCTTGCCTAGCAGCAACAGCGAGCGTAGTACCCAGCGATTGCCGCTTGAAAGGGAGCCTTCAGGTGAAGGCGAAGGTCTCAGTCTAGAAGAGGCATCTGAAATATTTGGGGGGTCCTATGATCATACTCAGCCTCGATCTCGTAATTCGCTCTATCGGTCTGCTACAGCGGTTGCTGCCAATCGCCAGCGCAACCCTAATGCCCCTCGCATCAGAGAACAGGCTGAGTTACGGTTTAGACGAGCCGGCGACCGTACAGAACTTCCGCATGAAAGCGATGCGGATAATTGGGTACCTCCACCGCCGGCCTACACAAAAGATCCTGACAGACCATTGCCAGAAGAACTCCGTATGACGCTAACACCCAGGAGTATGGAGCCATCTCGACGTGTGCGAGTGGGTCGCAATTGGCCTCATCGCGCCAGTACGGTGTACGAAAGTCCGGTTCTAGATGGGAGTTCCAGAAGCATCAGCTCTCTTCCGGAATGGCCACCTTCAACTTCAAGGCAGAGGTTGGCCGAGGAGACGGCGCCGACACAGAGCTCTGGTACTATAAGCCCACTAAGCACCCTAGGTTCTGCATTTAGGGATGAGCCTAGTGAGCATTCCAATACAAGTCGGCGACCCTCTACAGCGTCTTCGAGCCGGAGACCAATGTCTGCTTTCGTTGGAAGCGTTACCAAGTCAATACGCAGGCCTAGCAGACCTCGAATCACGTCAATATCACCAGACTCGCAGCCTCCAATGCCTCAGCGAAGAGCTCTGGATGGTTCATTGTCACTACCACCCAGCCCCACCCGTGAGCGACCGGGCTCACCTATCAGCTTGACGGGAGCGAACCTTCAGCAGCGCCTCGACTATCCATTACCCCCTGCCCCGAGCAATTCGAGCATGGAATCGCTCAGCCGACGCTTCAACACGCTCAGTGAAAGACCAGCGACCGCACCAAGACCCGAGCCCTCCGCATTCGAGGAGACGAACCTGATGGCAGCAAGCATGCCCAGCGCGCAACAACTTGCGAATCTAAACAATCGCTCCCGCCAAGCTCCACCCCCTCAGTCCCCTCGTCGCACCTCTTCAATTTCCATCGCCAGCCCGTCCGGCTACCCGATCCCCGCTCCACCCCGCGGCGCTCTAGGCGCAGCCGGCAACTCCACCGCCTCCTCCAGCCCACTCCACTCCCCCTCACGCCAGCTCTCGAACCGAAACCCCTTCGCTCGCTCCTCGCCCGCGCTTCTCCGACCCACGACGCGGAGGCTGGAAACCATCGATAGCGTATCCTCGTTCGTCAGTCGACCGCGCACGCGATCGAAGTCGAGAGAGGGGTTGCGCACGGCGGGGAGTGGGGGCGCGAGCGCGAGGCGGATGTCGAGGAGTCAGAGTTGGGGTCCGACGCTGATGTTGGATCGGGCGCCGAGTGGCGTGCCACAGCCCAAGAAGAGCTTTTCGTGGAAGGGGAAGAGGGGGAGGGGGAGGGGTGGTGAGGGTGTGGATCGGGATAGGGATAGGGGGATTGGTGGTGAGGGGGAGGGGAGAGGCGGGAAGTGCGTCGTCATGTAATATATGGGTTTGTTTTTCTGTTCGCATTTTTCTTGATCATTGGAATCATGGGAAGATGTTGGAATAGAGTTGGCGGATTCTTGGATGTGCATTTGTATACTTCTTGTAGTGAATGAAAGGACATGAGACGCTTTGTTACGAAAACTCTATACACCAAGCATCCCATTTCATCAACCAACATTATGATCCAACCCTCAGCTATATCTCTGCGTCGATATGCGTACCTAGGTATTGGGGTATGGTCGTATGGTATAGTGGTATATGTTGTAGTGGTATTTGATCTCACTAATATTGATATTGATATCGAAGGTTTGGGATATATATATTGATATGGCATCCCTGGAAAGGGGTAGATATCGTCCGAAACAGTGTCTGAGAATTCACAATCCATCTCACCATCCCTCCATCTCTTCCTCTCGCCATCCGTCCTCACCTTCCCCGCTCCCATACTAAAAAGCATAAATATACCATACCATACCACACCCTCGATACTTCGTGGAGGAGAGATGTTCGTGACTATACGCCGTTATGTTTGAGAAGTTGGGTGGGCTAGGAGTTACGGATGGATCTGGGTGCGTAGGGTGTGATATGATGTGATATGATATAAGGATCTTGTGGGTTTTGTGGGTTTATGGGTGGGGAGAAGGGGAGGAGCGGAGGAAATGGTGGGATTGACGGATTGAGAGGATATATTGGTGGGTGGAGGGGGAGATGGGAAAGGAGGAGGGGAGAGGGCAGGGAAGGAGGGGGGCGAGGGGAGGGAAGGATAGGGAGGAGGGGAGGGACAGGAGAGGAAGGGAATGGGGGCAACATATAGGGGACGGGATGGGAAGAGGGAGGGTGCGGAGGAAGGAGGGGTTGGGAATGGGACGGGATGGGAGAAAGTGGGGAAAGGGGAGAAAGGGGAGAAAGAGGAGAAAGGGTGGAGGTATTGTAATAGGGCCCTTGTAATATGTATAGGATATGTATATTCCAAGATCCTTGAGGACTGTGGTTGTGAAAATGGAGTTTTGATGTTGTTGATGTGAAGGAGTGGGGCAGGATAGTGTATTGTGATAGGTCGTGGAGTCTTGAGCTGTTTGCTGTAGGATATCTTGTGTATCTTTAGAGGCGGTGTTTTGTGAAGGGAGCTATTCATTGTTGAAGACATATGTTGCCGCTTTACATTATTGACAGGCATCATGATTCGTAGATGAAGGTGAAGGAGTGCTCGTTCATGCTGTGAGCTTTGCTGTTGTTGGAGTAGTCAGATGGGGAAACCTGCATGGAGCCAGATATAGAAGCGGGACGCTTCTGATGTGATATGTGCCGCTGTCAAGGGTCTAGAAAGAGCCTGACGCTATAATTACTTGTCTTGGGGCCTTGGTAGGTGGAGGGATGGCTCGTGGCTATGTGGGGGGTTCGGTTGAGACGAGAGAGAGGGAATTAGAAAACTGATTGTGCAGTCGCCTCCTGTTCGCGAACCACACTGAAGACTTCTTCTCCACCTCATACTGACTTCGGTAAACAAGACTGTCTAAAAGTTAGGTTTGGAGAAATGGTATTGTTGTGTGATAATCCCGAATATATCTCTCTGGAGCTTGAAGGTCATGTTGGGGAATCCGAGGCGGGACATGCATCACTTAGCTGTATGTTGGACTCCTAGTGGACAGTGCACAAGTGTCGAGGAGCGCTTATGAGACATTTCGCTGCATTGCCATCCTAAACATAAATGCGTATGGCTGATACCATCACTGTAGGAAGTTAATTCCAATGACGAATTAGTCTCTTCCTGCTCCTCATAGCCGAAACATACCTCGTTGCAGATAGAGAGATACTGCGCAGCCCCACTAAATCTGGAACACCTAGACTCTTTCTGAAACCATTCGTACGTCGTTATCCCAGTTAGTGCTGAATCACCATTCCTATACAGTGCATCCCAGCACCATCATCATAATATTCACCACAAGCGTCGTATCAAGAGCTCAAGATCCATCGAATAACGGAAGTCAGAAGTCGTGTCCAAATGATTCGCTAAAACAGCATCGGTGATTCGCTATGTCGCAAAGTCAATGTCAAAAATAAGCAAGCCAAAAGATGCCCGAAAGCTTGGACTGTCCCATCTTTAGACTTCGATAACAACCCGTCAACGACTGCACGCGACAGAAGCGACCGGGGAGAGGAATTCTGCGGCTTCGGGACCAAGGCTGATTGATCCCCACGGGCAGATCGTCCCGGGCTTCTGCACTAGATGTATCTATCTTCCTAGCCACACGGGGGTTTCTCCTGCATCCTGCATATTTTCGTAGGATGTGCGATACTCAACCACCAAACCATTGGGCGAGAAGAGTCGCCAAATCAGTCGCAACAACGTCCCCACGTTTTGTCGCATCAGGAAAATTCCCCGCGTGGATGGGACTCGATGTTGTGCGCGGCTATACCAACAGCTGCAGATGTAGGGATGCGTATAGCCGACACCAATGATCGTGCGGCCCGGACTTCCAAAAGTGATGACATGCGACGGGACATCCTAGAGGCATGCTATTCAACATGGTGATGTCTTGCTTATAAAGAATGGCATACCGTGCTTGTCCTTGTCCAGCTCCACGAGCTGATTGTGATTCCCTGGCGAAAACGAGAAGTTTCCCTGCATAAGAACTTGGAAAACTCAAGATAAAAGAAGCGAGCTCCCTTCCTTCAACAATCATGTCAATTACCATCACAGAATACCCAATGACAGGTGCTTCCACACCCACAAGCATGCAGGAACGCCCCGAACATGGAGAGGAGCTGTTAGCGGATGACAGGCCAAAGACGTTTGTGTTCGCATTTCCTCCCTCCAAACCTCATGTTCTCCAATCTCCTTACCTCAACCCATGTCAGATTTAGACCCCTGCTAATTACTATCGTGTTCACAGATCAGAAAAACTCCACCACACGGCCAGAGGTCTGCAAGCAATCGGCTTCAACGAGCATGCCTCCATGTACCACCACGGCTACAGGCAGCACAGTGTTGATTCGCAGACCAAGGAAGAGAAGAGGAAAAGTGGTGGGGAGAAGAAGGAGAGGCCTGGGGGATTGGAGAAGAAGCGGACGATGAGCTTCATAAAGAAGTTGATTGGGGGGAAGGAGAAGGAGAAAGAGAGGGGCCAGAAGGTCTGAGAGAATAAGAGGGCCAAGAGGTGGCTACATAAGATATTGTATGAGAAATGGATGGATGTATGGGTCGTGTAGGCGTTCAGGGTGTTGATCGGATTTGATGGACTGTATGTGAAGGCGACTCTATGATAACGCATCCTAGATTAGTGACGACATGAAACGATTTCTATATGGAACCCAAATGATTGCACTACTCTTCCATTAAGAGATGTCTGAGATGCGTCTTGTGTACCTGAATCTCGACGGAGAGGTACAGAGAGATATTTGACTTGATTGGGGGAAAAACTCAAGCGGAACTGCCAAGCCAGCTTTCGGAGTTAGGTAGCTTGACTGCTTAAAGCCGGCCATATCATCTACTAGCCGAATTGGTCCAGTCAGTCTTTCCAAGCGGGAGACGCAAACCTATGGCATATGTTCCTTGCAATGTTTGTGAAAGTGGACAGAGCGGCTGCTATCGTAGTATACTTATTTTGAAGTAGGGCGGAAGGGTGCAGAGTGGATAACTTCTCCGTGATAGATCGAGATGAGCGATGATGCATCACTCATATCTATCCATCCGTTGCATAGGGGTGAATCCTGTAGTTTGGCTCAGGGTATCTCCAATATGTGTTCTCAAAGGACATGAGAATAGCCATGAAAATGTTGCAAGGACCAATTGTTCCGACATTCGATTGTCATATATACATCATATTGGAGATAAATGCACATGACAGAGATGAACTAGGTCTGATAGAGGGCCGAGAGGCACCAACGTATCACTCGCATGCGTGCCATGCCGCTCCATGTAGAGGGGGTATAGGCAGATGCGAACATACGGTTCTATCTTGAGGGTGCGTTTTCGAATCGAAAGTCCTAACCTTGACCCCGGAAAGTATCCTATGTCTAGTCGTCTGGACGCGACAGACGACGCTAGCTTTTTTTGAAGATTCGTATAGCTCGCTGATACCACGATGGATTCAAGGTGACCGGTCCAGGATCTCAAAATGGGTCACCTTCTTCAGTTCTGGGATGATATGCCAACGGGTATAATGTTTGATGCTACGCATCTTGCTAGTAGCCCTACTGTTGAATGTATTGACCATTACTGGTGACATCAGGTCGTAGCAGCATGTCGCCGCAACGGTAGACAGATTTCAGGCTATCCCAGCACGAGTGCTATTTCAAGTCGCAATATCAATACCAATCCAAGACAAATCAGGCATTAAGCTTGACAGTCACTATGGTGCCAAGCCGCTAGTCTGGAAGTGGACCGCTGCGCCGGTGTTGGATATGTGGATATGTAGAATATGTCGTGGTGGCCTCATCACTCAATGGAGTCATCATCAAGCCATCCAACCCTCTTGCTCTAGCACTTGCGAAGGAGTGTTCTGCCATGTGTACCGACAGTAATTCTTACTCGAATTCCATGTCGTTAACGTTCTCTGGTGATGCTCCCAAGATGCTGGAAGTCCAAGGCCAGTCGCATTACCATCCAAAGGCTAGTCTTGTTACCATGCCTTATCGTGCTGTCTCTGCTGGCTGCTGGCGGTCAGCCCATGAAGGATGCCCAAATCAGAGAGTTGAGGTACGTCCGTGTGGCCTTAAAGACGGTTGCCGCGCTAATCAATCGTCTGCAGGCAAGAGGCGGAACACATGTTCTATCACGGATACGACAACTACCTTGAGCATGCCTTCCCTGAAGACGAACTGAGACCCCTATCTTGCAAGCCATTGACACGAGATCGTAACAATCCTAGTCATATTGAGCTGAACGATCCGCTTGGGAATTACTCGGTGACTTTGATTGATAGTCTCTCTACGCTCGCTATCCTAGCTTCATCATCTACCACATCTGGCGGTGGCAGCAAAGCGCTGCGATACTTTCAACTTAGTGTCGCGGCTTTGGTCGAGCAATACGGGGATGGATCTGATGGCGATCACGCAACAGGCAAAAGAAGCAAAGGCTTTGATGTGGATAGCAAGGTCCAGGTCTTTGAGACAGTTATACGAGGGGTGGGCGGGCTACTCAGCGCGCACTTGTTCGCTGTTGGAGAGCTTCCCATTCGTGGCTATAACCCAGGCAAGAGGAACAGATCTGCCCAGCAGATAGCCAGAGACGCAGATGCCCGACAGATTCATTGGTCCACCGGCTTCGTCTATGATGGGCAGCTCTTACGGCTCGCCCATGATCTTGGCCGACGCTTGCTATCAGCTTTTCATACTACGACTGGCCTGCCGTATCCTCGGGTCAATCTTCGGCATGGGGTGCCATTCTACGTCAACTCACCAATGAATCACAACACAGAGACTGGTCAATGCCATCCCAATCAGAACCCTCCGGCCGAATTGACGGAGACTTGCAGCGCAGGCGCTGGTAGCCTTGTTCTTGAGTTCACAACCCTGAGCCGTCTGACTGGGGATCCACGGTTTGAGCAGCTAGCCAAACGAGCATTCTGGTCGGTTTGGGAAAGAAGAAGTTCGATAGGTCTGGTAGGATCTGGGATTGATGCCGAGACAGGCTTGTGGGTGAACGGCTACACAGGTATCGGAGCGGGCATCGATAGCTTCTATGAATATGCAGCAAAAGCTAGCATTCTCCTATCCGGCTCGCCGTCACCCGACGGGATGGGTCCGCAGCCTGTGAATGGGACTCCGACGTCCATGCACAGTACTTTGGTATCTGAGGATCGCCAGACTGGGGAAGCTTTTGGACGGGTGTGGAAGGACTCACACGCTGCCATCAAGCGTCATCTCTACCGTGGTGATGCATACATCCATCCTCACTACGTCCAGGCTGATCTTCACACTGGAGCTTCCCGTGCATTCTGGATTGACAGCTTGAGTGCTTTCTACCCTGGCCTATTGGCTATGACTGGCCATCTCGAGGAGGCGACTGGGACGCACCTCTTGGCTACGGCGCTCTGGACTAGATATTCCGCTCTACCAGAGAGGTGGTCAGCGTCGACCGGCAGTGTTGAAGGTGGTCTTGGATGGTGGGGCGGGAGACCTGAATTCATCGAATCCACCTACTATCTCTATCGAGCGAGTAATGATCCCTGGTATTTACATGTTGGTGAAATGGTCCTCCGAGACATCAAGCGGCGGTGCTGGACGAAATGCGGCTGGTCAGGATTGCAGGATGTCCGAAGCGGCGAGCGCAATGATAGAATGGAGAGTTTCTTCCTCGGCGAGACGACCAAGTACCTGTTCTTGCTATTCGATCCGGATCACCCACTCAATAAGCTTGACGCGCCTTATGTCTTCAGCACCGAGGGCCATCCACTAGTCATACCACGTTACGTCAATGAAAAAGACGGTAAATCGACGCCTCGTTCGCCACCGCAGCACACTCCGAAGAACGCATCGATGGAAGTGATAGAAGAGTCCGTCTGTCCGGTGGCGCCGTCTCCGTTGCCATTCAGTCTGTCAGCAACTGCTGCACGTCATGATCTTTTCCACGCAGCCAATCTTGCTCGTCTTCATCTAATGCCAACACCAGATACTTTGGAGTCTCCCCTCGTGGAGTGCTCGAGCGACCATCCTAGCATCTCGATATCAGACGTCCAGTCTCCGTCTAATTATACCTACTTTCCATGGACTCTACCTTTGGACCTTGTCCCTCATAATGGCACTTCCTCGAAGATTACACAACGACAGACATTCGACATCTCTTTTCCGGCGACGCCCAACGTCGTAGTCGGTCCTGGTTTTCTGCAGCGCGTTGGTAATGGCATCCTCATAAACTCTATGGCGGGGCTACGGTTAGGCATGATCCAGGACGTACCTTCCGAGTCGCCGGATACTCCAAATGCAAACGAGTACCGGGTCCATGCGATCAATAACATCTTGCTAGGCAAGGATGAGAGGATATTCCTTGCCAAAGACACGGCCTTGAACGTGGTTAATCCCTTGGATCCTAACTTCACCCGTATCCGCGATTCTGCCATGCTTGATATTCTGGTGGATGTACGACCTCCGGAAGGCAAGGGGCACGGCCAAACCTCTAATCATCAGCAACTTAAGCCTACCAACGACACCAAAGTACCTCCGACTCCTAGCCCCGAACCCTTACTCGACAACTTAGTCGCCGTCAACCCCGAGGTAGCATCGAACATGAAGCAAGCCTTCAGCTCTCTCCTCCAACAAGTAGCCGGTCTAATCACCATACCATCTCCCCCACTCCAGCCACCCCAAAACCAACCTCATCCACGCTCATACTTCCCAGCCGTCACGCCCGTCGGCCCCGGAGTCGCGCCTCTTCCAGACATCGAAGATGCCCTCGGCCCCGACATCCACGGCGCCCCGCAGGGCTCTCTAATCTGGAACCGCATCCACGTCTGCGACGAAAATTGCGAAGCCCACGCCCTTCCGGCATCCGTACCGAAAGAGACCGACATCATCGTCATGAAACGTGGCGGATGCAGCTTCGACGAGAAACTACGCAACATACCCACCTTTGCCCCCTCCGAACGATCGTTGAAGCTCGTCGTCGTCGTCTCGTACGAAGATGAACCTGGTCTGCCGCCGGGGTTCCTGATCAGGCCGCTGTTGGAGCGGGATCAGCTGATGGCGAGTGGGTTGCCGAGGCGAAATCCGGTCCCTATGGTTTTGGTAGGCGGGGGGGAGAAGACCTATGATGTTTTTCGGAGGGCAGTGGGGGTGGGGGTTAAGAGGAGGTATTCGGTGCAGGCGCAGGGGATCCCGATTAGTAATTTGGTGATTTTGTAGAATTGTTATTATAGTGCTGGAACTTGAGTTTGTGAAGAATGGTTATGAGCAGGACGGGACATGGGCTACGCGAAGTCCTTAGGTTCATAAACTTGCCAACTCATATGTTCCATTGCAGTTGAATACAGATCTCTGTCCTGATATGATGATTGTGCGAAAATGAGGACCATTTATTAGTCCTCACGACATTCCACCATCACAACTGTCAATGTTCCCATCCTTACTTCACCTTCCTATGACCGATTCAGCACAAAACCCAGAACAAGATATCCCCTTCCCATATGCAGCCATGGCTGCCTCAAGTTCCTACATCACAGGTATATACAACAACCATCCACGTCCATCTCGCCCAGCAATTGCCCTCCAATCCCTATCGTATCCCCCTCATCCATCACACAACATCTCCATAAACCCACACTCGTACTATACATCATATCCAACATCATCGCAAACTGAAACTAACACAGCGCGTAAAACGTAAAATACGGTTGAACATCTTAGCTATGCTATACCAGTATAGACCCTCAACTATCGAGTATGCATACATGATGATTGCACTAGATCAACGTTGCTAGTTTTTATAGATAGAACAGGTGTAGAGGTGGGTTGGCGGTGGTTTTGGGGCCTGGTGATATGTTGTTAGGGGTTTGTCTTTGGAGAAGGGCGGGGATATGGATGATGGGGTTTTTTTCAGAGGGATTGTGCATGTGGAGAGGGCGGTTGGGGTTGGGTAGTGCTGGTTCGGATCGATGTATAAGGGGATGTCAGCGATTGTGATGGTTGGTGGGAGCGTTGGTGGTGGTGATTTTTGGCTGTGGTTGTTGGGACGTAGCTGTTGATTAGCTTTTTTCCTTGAGCATCGTTTTTTCAGGGAGGGATGCTTTGTTGCAATGGATTGTATTTTGCTTTGATTAAGAGCATAGTATTCGTTATGATTTATAAATAGAGATTATTATGTGTGGTACTAGCATCATGCATGGGCTTTTGAGGGCGGTAAAGCATGTGAATGGAGAAGGAAAGGACGATCGTATATTTTTGGGTGACTGTGAGTGTTGCTTACGTGCCAACGAGGGAGTGTCATTGTGCTAGACGTTTTGAAGTGTGCTGCCATGGATGAGATGTAAGACTAGGTGACAGGTATGGACGCCTGGGAGGTCGTGGTTGTATTGGGACTGAAAGCTGCTCAGGACTAGTGACAACGATTCCTCGCATGGTCCTGTAGCCAATACGTCATCCTGGGGAGTGTTAAGCTGAGCTGGAATAGAATGTGTCCAGTAGATCAAGAGAAGAGTGTGGCCTGTGAGGGTGGGTCCAGGAGATGGCCGATGTACTAGCGTGAAGAATCCCAGTATCACGTGACCTCCACATATCGTCTAAGAGATCAAAGAAAATAGGGGTCTGGTCTGTAATGGTTCCAAACAGTCAGATCATGCAGGATCTGGATGAGAAAGGATGTCAGTGGTGCGTAGTAGTTGATTCAATCAATGGTGGGGTGAAAGAGGTGATGGGCGGTGTTCCAAACCCCTGCCTGATTGGCCAGAATGCCTTACCCTAACCAACTTCGAACATCAAAACCCGCGGCCTCCCCCCGTTTTCCTCATCCTCCTCTTGCAATCTCACAACCCATCCATCACTTTCTTGGCCATTTAGGCCCACCAATATCTTGTAGTAGTCCATCACCGCCATCAAAAACCCGAATCGATTGGATTTTCTCCCTCGGTTCGCTTTTGCCTCGTTTTGGTTTTCGTCTTGTTCTTGCTCATTTGTTGCACCACCCCACCACATTGTTGCCTTCCGTCATGTCATCGACCAACTCCTCTCCCAACCATCATTCATCAAAACGTCAAGCAAAAAACCATTCGTCAAGGACGACCAGGAGAACCAATCCGTCAAAAGACGTCTTACTTCACCACCCAATGTCATCACCGCCACCAGATGACTGGGTGCTCTTTTCGCAAGACATCGTAACAGAGACGAACTCGAATGTCAGACATGCCCCACTTAGCAGACGGACGAAGTTTGCAACCACATGTCTACAGACCCTGCCATTGCCCGACGGTCACGTGACCGAGCTTAAGGCAACAACGCCGGCGATGACTGCCATTCGATTTCCTCGCAAGCCATACAAGCCTTCGAATTGCTTAAATCATATGTCGGCGCGCAATTGTACTGCCGCTTGCGTTAACACAAGGCCTCCTCCGCCGCCAATGAACATCGGGGTGCCACCCAAGGCACCATCACCACCACGCCTACCGACGCCAGAACTTCCTGAAATTGAAGAGGACGATTCATGGTCCTGTTGCATGTTTTCCGAAAGTAATGAGAGTGGTAAGAGTACGCAGACGAATGACGACTTTTGGAACGAAAACGGTAGGCTTCATGGTCATTGAAGAACTCTAGCGCAAAGGACTGACGCTGGTTTATCATAGATGAGAAATTCACGCAGCATATCAGACGGCAGGAAAACGTAAATTGAGCCAAGGAAAAGGCGAGTCAACGCAGCGTGTTGGAGGGGAAAATTGATCGAAGCGAGTGCTTTCCTAATAATAGACGAAGTATACGAATGTGCACTTTCTTTCCTTACGGACCCTCTTCAAGATACATCATAGGTAGCTCGTATTTCTTGGCATGTATGATACTCTCCAGGTTGTGATGTGGGTTCGACCCCTCCTGCCATTGAAAATCACTCAGGGCGGACGCCCAGCGCTCCCAGTCGCGCACCTAGACGATCATTGTCGCAATGTTGACCCCGCCTTGCAATTTTGGCTCGGAAGCTCGTGGGGGTCCAATATAGTGCTTCCCCATAGAGTACAAAAGCGAAATCCCTAGAAACATAAAGAAGATGGGTTGATCTGGCATGAGGTGAGGTTGAGAGAGGCCTGTAAAGTACATTAACTTGTTTGGGCGTAGTCTCTCCTGTAACCCGAAAACTTTTAGTGCGACCTCGGCCCACAAACACTCGGCTTCGAAAGTCACCAATACCAAGATCGCTAATCGCTGCCAGACAATCACTCAAGATGTCTAAGAGAGGGTACATATCGTGGACTGCTGCTACTCCGCTGAACTTGGAAGCTGACGTGACCCTTTCAGGCGCGGTGGTGCCTCGGGCAACAAGCTCAGAATGACTCTTGGTCTCCCAGTGTACCCCACCCTTCCCATAAGCCGTCTTGTATGCTAAGGATTTTGCATCGGAAGGTACTGAATTGCACTACCTAGTGGTGCTGTCATGAATTGCTGCGACAACTCCGGCGCACGAAATCTCTACATTATATCCGTCAAAGGCATCGGTGCCCGCCTCAATCGGCTACCTGCTGCAGGTGTTGGAGATATGGTAATGGCTACAGTCAAAAAGGGGAAGCCTGAGCTGCGGAAGAAGGTTATGCCAGCCGTGGTGGTACGACAGAGCAAACCGTGGAGGAGATCAGATGGGGTGTACCTATACTTCGAGGACAATGCTGGAGTGGTGAGTTAATACTCAGAGCTTGCGCGTTTGGTACAGGATGGAATGACTCTGAGTGCTGGTTATATGGGAGAGCTGTATACTCTTAGGAAAGAAACATGGGATAATGCCTGACAAGGGGTGGCATGGACGTCAGATCCGGATGAGCGTTGGGTCGAAGAGAGCCATGATCACCATGGAATGTTTGGATGGCTGACACCAGCTTTCACCAGATCGTTAACCCGAAAGGCGAAATGAAGGGGTCGGCAATCACAGGGCCAGTTGGGAAGGAGGCAGCAGAGCTATGGCCGGTACGTGAAGTCGGTGGTCAGAAGTGAGGTGTTTGCTAACAATTCCAAGCGTATTGCTAGTAACTCAGGCGTGGTGATGTGAGATGGGTGCATTCGATTCGTACAATGACTATTGATCATGAGCAACGATAGCTTGATGGGCCTGCAGGATGAATAGACGATATCATCATTGAGGATATCAATTACACTTGCCGTCCTCTAATTCCAAGTCATGGCCTCTGTTCTATGTGTACTGTTTTGCGAATGATGGCAAGCACTAAGACACATGATCGTCTGGGTAGACTGGTTGTAGTACTTGTATGCAAACAATGCGTAGCGTTCCTAACCTTGATTAGATCGGTAAGTATATAGTAGATATTTCAAGAAGGCCAAGCTTCTCCTGTAAATTCCTGGCAAACAACCTGGACTTTCTTGCAAGCGTACATATTTCTGTCTTTGCTATTAGCATGCATCATTACGTATTAGGAGCTTTGCTTTTCTTGTTCTCTGTTGCGAATCTACTAACATCATATCTGTATCTCTATCCTACAATCAATTACTGCACCTTCCCACCTCAACCAGAGCGACGCGATAACGTCCAGATCTATCCCACCCAATATCCACCCTTCCGTCTCCTTGTTCTCGGCGATCCTCAACTAGAAGGAGATTCCTCCCTCATCAATCCCGAGGGTGGCTTCTATCCGAGCCTGACTACACTCTGGTCAGATGTGCGCGCTGCGAAAACGACGGCCGAGCGACTGAAGGTGCCAGCGACACATCTACATGAACTGTTCACTACCGACCTCCCACTCGTACTCCAAGCGTATCGAAAAAGGCTAGACCTGATTGGCAATGACTTTTATCTTGCACACATCTATCGTACGCTACATTGGACTTTACTCCCAACCCATGTCGCAGTCCTCGGAGATTTGATTGGGAGTCAATGGGTCAGCGACGAAGAGTTCGAGCGCAGAGGGATACGCTACTGGGGTAGAGTCTTCCAGAGGGGTCGAAGAGTCGAGGATGACGTGACCAATGGTATACATACCAGCCTGGATGAGGCAGATAGTGTGAAGGGCTGGACGAGGAGGGTCATCAATGTCGCCGGCAATCATGATGTTGGGTACGCTGGGGATATAACAACCGACAAGCTACAACGCTTTGAAAGGGTTTTTGGAAAAGCAAATTGGGAGACGCGCTTTACATTATCGATCGATCATATGGAGCAAGGCCTTGAACCAGTTGAGCTTAGGCTTGTGGTACTCAACTCGCTCAATCTCGACACGCCAGTGCTCGACCGTGACCTTCAAACGGACACCTACAAATTCATGAATGATGTGATTAGAGATTCGAAGTCTGTCGAAGATAGGACTACGGGCACGATCCTCCTCACTCATCTGCCTTTACACAAGGAAGCCGGCATCTGCGCGGACGGCCCCTTATTCAATTTTCACGACGAAGAGCATGGTGGAGGTGTCAAAGAGCAGAACCATCTCAGCTACGATGCAAGCAAGGGTATACTGGAAGGCATCTATGGGATGAGTGGTGACTCAAGCGTACCGGGCAATGGGGTTGGGCGGAATGGTATTATACTTACAGGCCACGACCATGAGGGATGCGATGTCTACCATCATCTCCCCAATGCGGACGAACCCACGGCGAGAAGGTGGACTGCTGAAAAGTGGAATGCAACAAGGTGGAACAAGACGAGCTCCGACATGGATAATTCTGTGCCAGGCATCCGCGAAATAACGGTGCGGAGTATGATGGGCGACTTCGGAGGCAATGCTGGTTTGCTCAGCGCTTGGTTTGACCCTACAACTCGAGAGTGGCAATTCGATTACTCGACATGTGCTTTGGGGAAACAGCATATCTGGTGGGCCATTCATATCTTGGATGTTATCACAATCGCCTTCTTGAATTATGTTGGATGGAGTATTTTCCGCAGTGCGAAAAACGGGAATAATCAGGGTGGTGAGAAGGAGAAGACGCTTTGAAAGTTGTTCGTCCAGACACTGGCTTTGATAGCCATGAGTGTCTGCCCGTGAACGATGATTTTCTTCCAAGATTCGGCCATCACTGGGGTACGTCCCCCATGCTCCTGGTATACCCAACCCACAGACTGAATGTCAATAGCAGTCCGGTCGTCCTATGGATGAAGTTGATCTGATAGGTGTTGACATACCCTCTTCGAGTCAGCTCGATCATCCAATTCGCAAATCCTTGGACGGCAATCCAATGGATGACGTGTCCCGCTGGCGCCATGGCCTCCAACATTATGTTGCCCACGCAAATACGATGGCTTCGGGAAGGCACAACGTTGGTCAGAGCAGCGAACGCAGCCACACCCTCATAGAAATCGAGCAAATCCGCTGCAGCCGAGCCTATGGGTAGGAGGCAGGTGAAGTCGTGGTGATCGACGATCCAGTCATTGCCCAGAAAGGTTGGATGGACTGCGACGCGAGCTTTGAGGGATGGCAGAGGGGCGGAAGACGTGCTACCGTTGTGGCTCGCCACATGATGACCTTGTTGAGCTATCTGAGGTCTCGACACCTGGTCATTGCTTATTCTCGAGCAGAAGAAGGCATGATCGAGGAGCAGGATTAGTAAGATTGCCGAGAGAGACACCAGGCCACGCAACAGCATATGATACTGAGCAAGTGGACAACGACACCGATAATGACAACTGAAAAGCTGCTGTCATCGACCTTTTGATTTTGTCTTCAGGTCCATTCGTCATCCGGCAGTCGGTTGTAGTCTGTCGCTTGGGACCTCGGATCGTCGCTTGCAGTCGCTTCGCCGACCCTCCCCTGTCAAATATCTAATAACGTCGCTCGTGCCTTTTTTCAAGCTCTCCTTCGAAGTGTATGAGGCGATCTTATAAGCAAGTCTACGACGAAAGGTGAGCACATCGTCTGATCGTGCTCACATGAGCTATGCTTTGGCCAAGGCAGCAATAGTCATGAAAAAGTCCATGAAACAATGTATACAATGATGGATTCGGGCATTATCCCAATAAACATCGAATTCATCAGCGCTAATCCCAAACTCTGCAACGATGTCATCTCACAGCCTCTGCCAACCAAAGCCATTCATACAACAATCAGTAAATTACGAGTCGGGGCCTCCTCTCCAACCTTCCACCGAATCCCAACATGAAGTACTCATACCAGGCTTCCAATAATCACCTATAGTGTCCGTCATATATCCGAAAGCCTTTCAACAACAACAGCCGCTCCTGACCCCCAAACCTTCCACACCTACCCATATCCCCCCCCCTTTTCCACACAAAACACACCCACCTCCAAAACCATCGGCCCATGCCAAAATAGCCACACACACCCTCGCACCAGCCACTGCCCCTTCGTTCTCAACATCTCCTTTGAGCCAAGTGTGCGTGATGGTAGTCAAGTCACGCCTGAAAGGGGAATTTGGGATGTGTGGTGGGGGTGGGGGTTTTTTCCATGCGTTGGTGTGTGTATGATTATATTCATGGAATAGAATAGAATAGAATAGCATTGAAGCTACCTATCTATCAGGTTATGGAGATAGGGAGATGGATCATTCTCTAAATCCTAGATGATAGCGTTCGCTTGTTCAGGTCGAGTGCGCTCTTGCTCCGTGCTTCCATCTCCATCTTCCATCTTCCATCTTCCATCTTCCATCTTCCATCTTCCATCTTCCATCTTCCATCTTCCATCTTCCTCCCCCTCTTCCATCTTCCATCTTCCATCTTCCATCTTCCATCTTCCCCTTCCACCCCCTCTTCCACCTCGGCACGCCATAATCCATCCGCCAACCCTTTCATCACATTCCATCGCCTAGATACCATACCTTACCTTACCTTACTTTACCATACCATACCTTACCTTACTAAAGTACTTTGGGAATGGAGTATCGAGGATTATTTTATTAGGGGGGCTTGGGGTTGGGGTTGTTGGTGTGGTTTTTGTTGGGTTGGGTTATTTGGGTTGGGTTATGTGGGTGGGTGTTTGGGAAGGGCTGGGGTGGACTGGGGTGGGGGTGGGGATATGGGGATATGGGGATGGGATATGGGGATATCTGGGAATATGTGGTGGGGGATAGGTTGGTTGGTTGATAAGGATATTTTTGGGAGACATTGATGATAATATATACTATTCTTCGTTCGTTCATCCATGTCTCTAGCATCATCTGTTACTCCCCTTTTCCGAGATCGGATTATTTGTTGTAGGTAGGATGATTGCTTGAGTGGGAAGTGGAATTGATGATCCCGGGGTGGAAGGATTGACGTGGTCAGAGGGCTAGGCCTTATGCGAAAACGTTTTATTACTATAATAGGATGTAAACATTACTATATATTCTAGGCTGTCGTTGTAATCGTTATTTTCCAACTCCCGAAACATTACGGTTCGTATGCGTCTTTCTTTCCAACAGTCATCTTCATTCCTTTTGTTAAGTTCCGCGCAGAATTTGAACCTTTTCCTACACCGGCACGACGAGCAACTGTAAAGCATAACAATCGTTCTGAAACGGGCGCTGTGTCGGCGCGAAAGTAACAAAAAAAGGACCAGTACCACTACCACACGTGAAGAAAACCTGATCACTATAATAACTCCCCGTATTGCCATAGCAACTAAGCTGCCCATTGTTGACCTGACACTCGATCTTATACAACCCCTGCCCCGCAATCGTCGCCGGCGCATAGAACGAAAAGGCATGATCGGCGACGAAGGGGGGCAAGGCGCCGATCTCGGTCCCGGATTGGATCGTGCAGTCGGCGTTGAGGGTGAAGGTTGAGGCTAGGGTCGGGTTGGGGGTGAGCTGCATGATGTCGGTGCCTTGGTCGGCGTTTTCGCCCGAGACGAGGGTGATGGTGTTTCCTTCGATGGCGGGGGGGGAGGGGTAGGTGTATTGGAGGTGGGCGACGAGTTTGAAGGTGGCGGGGGTGCAGGTTGGGGCGGGGGTTGAGGTTGTGGATGGGAGGGTGGTGGGGGTTGTTGATGGGGCGGTGGTGATTGATCTCGTGCTGTAGACGGAGCCGGTGGGGGTGTGGGTTTTCTTGGTCTTGGTTTTGGCGGATGTGCCTGTTGAGAAGAATGCCGTCCCCGTAGGAGTCTTGCTCTTCTTCTTGGTCTTGGTTTCGGTTTCGGTTTCGTTTTCGATTTCGGAAGAAATATCGGTCGGGTACGGGGCTGTGGCGGTACTGGACTTGCTACGTGGGTGCTTGCTGGTTATGGAGAGTTTGCTGGAGGCGCCTGTCACGCTGGGCAGGGATATGGTGCCATAGGATGATGCTGAGTTTGTAGGGCCCCGCGAACTCCTCACGCTGGTCGTGTTGGGGTAGAAGGACGGCTTTGACGTATTGGCTGTGCACACGGCGGCAGCGAAAAGAAGGCCCAGGAGCTGGTAGGATTGGTACAGCATGATTAACGAAGGTTGGAAGTTTTATGCAGCGATTTGTGACGGTTAACAAGGATTCGTCTGTAACCTTGACGGAGTGGGAAACGATTGAATAGAAAAAGAGGAAGCTGTTGCAATGGTTGAATAAACGATTGAATATTTATAGCAGGAACAAACAGAAATATCAGGCAGTGGCCACCCCTTTATCAAGGCCATTCTCAATTCTCACATCAGCCTGGAGTCCACGCAAAGCAGGATACGAGGACTCCTCGTTTGTTGATCACCGCAGCGGCAGCCACAAAGATGGGAGCTAAGCTCAAGCGTATCGATTCGGCCTTCACCGTTTTCCCCTTCCAGAACAAAACGGCGCTCCCGGCTCTCGGCCGAGCTTCCAGAATCTTATATCACAAAGGATCATTGTCATCGAAGCATGAGGTTCGCCACAGTCTTCCACGGAGCTTCGCGTTCCACACACAACCATACCTCCAAGTTCCACCATGAAGACGAGTGTCGAAACTCGCGTATTTCTCCCACCACAATAAATTCCCGAGGCCAAGCATTTCGCGTTCTTCGTCGTGTCCTAAAGAGAGCAGATCGATGATGATCGAGTGCTGACTGCTGAGTGGCTTTCTCCCGATGCTAGTGTCGTCGTAAGCGAGCGGCTTCGCCTTGTGAGTGGCACGAGTAGCAGGAACCGCTAGCAGCCGGTTTTCAGGTCGTAACGCCAAGCCACGTGGCGTAATGCCAAGTCTTTTGCCGATCTGGATACGGGCTCACGGCTGCCAAATTTAGAATTTAGAACTACCTGACTCAGTGACTGCCACGACGTTGTTCTTGACGAGGAGAAGCCGGATCGCTGAGCTGTGAGAGGGTATGGGGACGCCCTTAACCTGGGATACACCTACCTAGAATTCTTAGGCAATTATATTGGATCGGATTCAGGAAGGTATGAATGCCATCAATCGAGATATCCCATAAGGCGGTGTCATACATAGCAACGGCTATCATGATGAGACTTGATGGCTGGGCAAATCAACTTCTATAAAGTAAAGTAAGCTGAGATGATATGCAGTCTAGCCTTTGTAGGTTTAGCGCGCTGGTATGTGTGGCTTACCACCAGCTTATGCGAGTGGAGACATCTCACCTGCTATTTCGTACGTTCCTGCCCCACATCGGCTGAATAGCCCAAAAATCTGAGTTAGCTTTCACACCTAATAGGCCTGTGCAGCAATAGCTTGCCTTGGCCCAGTCCAAGTTTGTCTTTGTATGTAAGGGCCTGATTGGTCGTTCAGCTTTTCCTGCATTGCTTACGCGCAGTCTCTGATCTTTACTCAGGATTGACTGGCCCAACTCGGCGGACGTGATCGTGGTTGATTTCGAGCCCACGGGCGAGTATTATAAGAGCTCGGTTATCCATCGCGGTCGCCGGTCCATCTCCGAAGATGTGGATATGTACTAGAATTTGGAGCACGTGACGATTCACCGTGTCTTAACCATCTTGAGCTCGACCTCCCCTTGCTTGGGGCCCATCATAAACATCAACGCTTTGCCATCAACTAACCATGGACTCGCTCAAGGTCTACCACCGAGGTACTGGAGCTCACCGCGGCCTATACCTACGTCCCAGATCGGGGGTTTCACTCGGGTTTCACTCGGTGCAGTTCATGACACGATCCTGACCGAGCTATATATCTCAGACACTTTGCATTCGGGACTCACGGGACCGAAGCACTTTCGACCAAGCGAGAAGTCACCATTGTACCATCGGTCCACAGGGTCAGAATTCGAGCGCGTCATGGTAAGAGGAGGAATCATCAAAGACCGTTGTTGCCGAAGAGCGGGCCACTGGGTGGAGGTCTAACTTGAACATCCAATACAAACGGCGGATAAGTGTGCTAATGCATCCTCCATTGAACCTCACGTTGAGGAACCGCAGAAGTGAGCGGCGATAGTGCGTCACTTCGTCCCCTCATCTCAGCACATTTCTACCTCTCAAAACATCAAGCTACAGCTCTTAGCCATATCACACACATCAAAGGATTCTTCTCCGCCCTAATCGCCAGAGCGCATCACGCCATCAACCGTCCTCTGTCATTCTCCCACCATTTTTTGCACTACAACACTCCGCCCCTCGTAAGACTCCCCTCCCAACATGAACACGCACCATTTTCGCCCCTTACATCCTTCGGACTGGTGTCCATCTTCAGCACGCTCGTTGGTCTCCATGAATACCACCACGACATTTCCCAGGGGACAATTTCTAGGGCCAAGTCCCCCATACTGACAGCGTCATACAAGGCCTATCATTCCCTGTTTCTTCAGCTCATGCATGCTCTGGGTCTCCAAAGATGCAGCCATACTTAAGCGTTGCAGCCTCCCTGCGCTTCTGCGGCTATCGCCTACGCCACGTGGCGTGTTATTTCCCCGCGGGTATAAAGTACTCCACTCACTCACTCGAGACGAACATCGATACAGGTAATCGCGCGTATGCTCACGTGTCTGAGCGGCGGGTAGGATCCTTGCGGAGTGTGTATCCCACGTGCTGGAGCGCCACCCAGATTTGTAATCTGATATGAGATTGCAAACCATCCCAGAACCCAGTAGGTAAACACGAGTCCCCATTCGAATAGCAAAGGCGACACATCCCACCCCAAACTCTTCGCATTACATACCCAAACCACCCCCATCCCTCCTCTTCCCCCCATCCATTTCTCCATCCATCCCCATCCCCATCCCCAAACCCCCTCATCCCCTCCCCCACGATAAATACCACGCCGACACAATCGATACCGAAGGCACCGCCCGCGAAGTCGCCGTCGTCATCGTCGCCATCGTCGTCATCGTCGTCATAGTCGATAGTGTCGCATTCGCCCTCGCATCTCCCGCCATCGCCGCCACCGCATCACCACCACCCCCGTTCGTCACCCCTGCCTTCCCCGGACACGTGCAGCGCGGACAGATACCGTCCGGGTCGCTGCGGCCGCGACCGCCGTTCGGGGCTGGATATGTGATTGCGAGGCTGAGTTCGCCGTTGGAGCAGGAGTAGTTGTAGAGAGTGTGGCAGGTTGTGGCGTAGTATTTTCGGCCGCCTTTGGGGCCGGGGGGGCAGGAGAGGGGCTGGGTGGTGGTTGTTAGCTGGTTTTCACAGGGGGTGGGGGGAGG
>JAABUV010001255.1_pt1 | contig 37057 bp, 31 predicted proteins | sample 5559971 | NCBI WGS metagenome assembly JAABUV01 (sample SAMN10711881, study PRJNA513362) | rock metagenome | isolation source: Antarctica rocks | place: Antarctica: Victoria Land, Knobhead nord | collected 2015-12-19
ACACCGACCCGCTCGACGCCGCCGTGCTCTCGATCTGCCGCATCGACGGCGGCGACGCCGAGAACCAGATCCCCGACCGCGCCACCCTGCGCGGCACCATGCGCTCGCACGACCCCGCCGTGCACGCCGCGATGGCCGCCCGCGTGCGCGCCATCTCCGAGGGCATCGCAGCCGCACTCGACTTGCGCGCCAGCTTCGACCTCGACACCCACGTCTCCGCCACCATCAATCACGGCCCAGAGGCCGACCTGGCCGCCGCCGCCGCCGCCACGCTGGGCGCGCCCCTGCGCCGCGACCTCGCCCCCAGCATGGCCAGCGAGGATTTCGGCGCCTACCTGGAGCGGCGCCCCGGCGCCTTTGTCTGGGTCGGCAACGGCCCTGCCGAGGACGGGCGCGGCCTGCACAACTCCGGCTTCGACTTCAACGACGCCATCCTGCCCACCACGGCCGGGTGGCTCGCGGCGGTGGCACAGGCCGCGCTCGTGGAAAGTTAAGACAGAAAGTAAGGCTGGGCTCTGCCCAGACCCGCCAGGGGCGAGCCGCCCCTGGACCGGCGCTACTTAAGCAAGTGGACTCCAAAGGCGAGCCTTTGGCGGAGTTTGAGGCAGAGCCTCAACCTTTCTTGCTCCACCGGCAGCACTCGTCGCTACGCCGGCCTGTCGGCATCCACGCGATCGGGGACCCCGTCGTGCGGGCCAAGCGCCCGCGAGTCATGGTCCACCCAGCGCTCCGCGAGGCCCGCCGCGTAGGCCTCGTTCAGCGGGTAGTGGATGCGGTTCTCCGCCTTGCTCGCCTCGCCCACGACGAGCAGGCGCACCTCCCGCTCCGTGTTGTTGATAAACGTGTGCGACACCCCGGTCCCGGCAGGAAACGCCACGGCCTCCCCGCATCGCAGACGGTGCAGGTGGCCGTCGATCCAGGCGTCCGGCTCGCCCTCCAGCACGAACACGAACTCCTCCTGCGCACTCTCGGCATGGGGATAGGACGTGCGGCGTCCCGGCGGCAGACGCTCGTGGTGGATGCCGAGCCGCGTGAGGCCGAGCAGCGCCCCGAGCGGCGCACCGATCGACAACAGCTCGCCGTCGCCGGGATAGCGGGCGTCGTCCTTGCCTTCCAGATCCGACCAGTGGCGTATGCAGTCGGGGCGATCCATGGCGGGCCTCCTTGCCGGGCTATCTGAAGCGCCGCGACGCTACCATGTTCCCCCGATGCCGGCGACGGCGTTCACCCCACCAGACGCTGGCGACGGCGTCTTCCCCACCAGACAAGGCCGCCGCATGACCGCCGACGAACTGACCCGCTGGGCGCTGGGCAACGGCTGGCAGATGCTTGCCGGCTGCCCGAGCCTGACCAAGCCGTCCTCGCCGAAGGAGGCGATCGTGCGCATGGTGCTCAAGGAGACCGTCGTGAACCTGGAGGCCAAGAAGCCCGCCGGCAAATGGGAGAAGATCAGCGGCGCCCCGTACGCCCGCGTCACGCCCGACGAGGACGGCCGCCCCCAGGGCCTCGGCTTCGAGAAGATCCCTTCCTTCTCCATGCTGATGCGCGAGAACAAGGACCGCCAGGTGTTCGCGGCCTTCAAGGCGGCCCCCTGACCTCCCGGCGTGCCCCGCGGCAAGCCGGCCCGGGGCGGCTCGCCCCTGCGGGTCCCCGCCTCGACGCAGGGTCCCGGCCCCGACCCGGGCGCCCCTAGGCCGCGCCCGCCTTTTTCGTCCTGGCGGCCTGCTCCGAGCGCGCCTTCCACAACGCCATGTCCGCGTCCTTGGCGAACATCACGCGCACGCCCTTGCCGCCTTGGCTGACGCGGACCTTGCCGCCGTTGGTCGCCTTGTGGCTGGCCATCCACTCCAGGAACTCGGGGTCCTCGTTGCTGCGGCCCTCGAACTCGAGGACCCCTGCGATCTCTTCCTCTTTCCGGCGCTTCGTCATCGGTCATGCCTCCTGGACGCGACGCGGCACCCCGGGGCGCCGCGTCGTCGCACTGTGCGAACAGGCGAGCCGCCTGCATGCGCCAGCATCTACGCCCCCGCGCGGCGTTCGCACAGACGCAACCCCGCGACCAGCGCCGCTGCCCGACCGACGAAAGTGAGCAAGGCTGGGCTCTGCCCAGACCCGCCAGGGGGGAAGCCCCCCCTGGACCGGCTTCACTTAAGTATTGGATTCCAAAGGCGAGCCTTTGGCGGAGTTTGAGGCAGAGCCTCAACCTTGCTTGCTTACACCACACCGCTATCCCAGCGGGTCGAGCAGCCCCGTCGCCGCCAGCTCCGCCACCCCGATCTCCGTGCGCGGCGCCGCGAGCAGCGCCGCCACCTCGGCCCGCGCCCGCGCCATCCGCGCCTGCCACGTGCCGGCCAGCACCGGCCGCAGCGGCTCTGTCCGCAGCGCCGCCCCCTCCTGCCACGCCAGGATGTCCGTCCACGCCTCCCGCCGCACCACCACCGCGGCCCTGCCGCCCCCCGGCGCTCCGGCGTCCTGTCCCGCGACGCCCGGCCGCGGGCTCGCGAGCGTGGCCTCGTAGAGCAGCCTCACCCGCCGGTTGTCCGGCACCGCCACCAGCCGCAACGCCAGGCGCCGCGGCCCCGTGCCCTGCCAGTCCCAGCTCTCCACGCCCAGGATGCGCAGCCGCGCGCCGTCCCACCCCGCCAGCACCGCCAGCACCTGCCCCGACGCCAGCGCCACCCCCGCCACCGCCACCTGCCGCCCCGCCAGCGGCAGCGCCGCCATCTGCTCCGGCACGCCCGGCAGCAGCATCGACGCTCCCTCCAGCACCAGTCGGCTGCCCGCCCCCTCCGACCCCAGCCGCACCACGCCCGCCACCCCCCCGGGCCGCAACCGCATCGTCCCGGCGACCTCGCGCCCCCCCGCCACGCCGCCCCCCGCCACGCTGCCGCCCGCCGCAGCGCCACCCGCCGCCGCCGCACCAACCCCGGCCCCCGCCGGCGTGCCACGCAGCCCCTGCGCCGCCAGCACCCCCGGCAGCGCCAGCACCCCGGGCAGCGTCAGCAGCAGCCCCCGCCGCCCCACCCCGCCCGAACCGCCCGCCTCGCCGGCCCCGCCGCCCGCCGCTCGCCCTGCCATCCTCGCCCGCTTGCCCATCCCGCGAGCCTGCCATCCGGCCGGGCGTACCTGTCAATCCGCGCCGCCCAACGCTACATCCGCCATGGCCGGCGGCAACGCAGGCGACAGGCGGGGCAGGGCGCACAGGCAGCCGTGCCCGACGGACCGGGAGGGATGGACGGGGCGCGATGGACACGGGCATGACCAACTCTGCGGACGCCACGCCGCCCCGCGACGCCCCCCGCGGGCGGCGCGGCACGCCGCCCGACGCCGCCTCCGCCGCCAGGGCCCAGGCCCGTGCGCAGGCCAGCGCCTGGACCCGAGAGCAGACCAGGCTCGGCCGCCGCACCGCCGCCCCCGCCATCGCCGCCGGCCTCGGCGGCACGCTGCTCGCCATCGCCCAGGCGTTCTGCATCGCCCGCGTGCTCGCCCTCGCCCTGGCCGGCGCCACCCTGCCGCCCGCCGACGCCGCCGCCCTGTCGCTGCGGGCCGCCCCCTGGCTCGCCGGCTTCGCGGCGCTCGCCCTGGGCCGCGCCGTGCTGCTGCTCGCCGCGGAGCGCGCCGCCTTCGCCGCCGGCGCCGCCGCCCGCCGCCGCCTGCGCACCGACGCCCTGTCGCGCCTGCTGCAGGCCGGCCCCGCCCTGCTGCGCCTGCGCCCCTCCGGCGAGCTGACCGCCGCCGTGGTCGACCGCATCGAGGCGCTCGACGGCCTGTTCTCCCGCTGGGTGCCCGCCGCCACCCTGGCGCTGCTCGCCCCCACCGCCGTCGCCGTCGCCGCCCTGCTCGCCGACCCGTTCGCCGCCCTGGTGCTGATCTGCGCCGGCCTGCTGGTCCCGGTCGCGATGGCGCTGTCCGGCATCGGCGCCGCCGCCGCCTCCAAGCGCCAGTTCCTCGCCCTCGCCCGCCTGCAGGCCCGCTTCCTCGACCGCGTGCGCGGCATCGCCACCATCGTCCTCGCCGGCCGCGCCGAGGACGAGGCGCGCGCCCTGGCCGCCGCCGCCGCCGAGCTGCGCCGCCGCACCATGCGCGTGCTGCGCGTCGCCTTCCTGTCCTCCGCGGCACTCGACTGCGCCCTCGCCGCCGCCCTGGTGATCCTGGCCCTGCACGACGGCCGAGCCCTGCTGTCGGCGGGCGCGTTCACTCCCAGCCTCGCGCCCGCCCTCTCACCCAACGTCGCGGGCATGGCCGCCGCCCCCGCCCTGACCGCCCACCTCCTGACTCCCGCCACCGCCCTGTTCTGCCTGCTGCTCGCCCCAGAGTTCTTCGCCCCCCTGCGCGTCTTCTCCCTGGCCTACCAGGACCGCCTCCAGGCCGCCGGCGCCGCCGAGATCCTCGCCGCCCTGCCGCCGCCCGCCACGATCCCCGACGGCCCCGCGCCCGCGATCCGCACCGTCGCCGCGCGCGGCGTCGCGGTGACGTTCGACGACGTCCACCTGTCCTGGGACCCGGCGCGCCCGCCCTCGCTCGACGGCATGAGCTTCCGCGTCCCCGCCGGCGAGACCCTGGTGCTCGCCGGTCCGTCCGGCGCCGGCAAGTCCACCGTGATCGAGGTCCTGCTCGGCTTCGCCCGCCCCGACTCCGGCCGCGTCCTGCTCAACGGCGCCGCGATCGAGACCATCGTGCCCTCCGCGCTGGCCCGCCTCACCGCCTGGATCGGCCAGAAGCCGATGCTGTTCGCCGGCACCTTGCGCGAGAACATCGCCTTCGGCCGTCCCGACGCCACCGACGCCGAGGTCGAGCAGGCCGCCAGCCGCGCCCAGGTCGACGCCTTCGCGCAGACCCTGCCCGACGGCCTCGACACCGTGATCGGCGACGCCGGCTACGGCCTCTCCGGCGGCCAGGCGCAGCGCGTCGCCATCGCCCGCGCCTTTTTGCGCAACGCCCCGCTACTGCTGCTCGACGAGCCCACCGCCCACCTCGACCCCGCCACCGAGGCCGAGATCCTCGACAGCCTGCGCAGCCTCGCCGTCGGCCGCACCGTGATCCTGGCCAGCCACTCCGCCGCCGCCCACGGCTTCGGCGGCCGGCGCCTCGACATCCGCGACGGCCGCGCCGCCAGCGTCAGGGGCGCGGCATGAGACCGCAGGCGAGAAAGGTTGAGGCTCTGCCTCAAACTCCGCCAAAGGCTCGCTTTTGGAAACCACTACTTAAGGAAGGCATTCCAAAGGCCCAGCCTTTGGCGGGTCTGGGCAGAGCCCAGCCTTTCTTACTTTCAGGCCCCACGCCATGACCCCCTTGCTCCGCATCCTCGCGATCTGGCGCGCCCGCACCGGCTGGCTGCTGCTCGGCGTCGTGGTCTCCCTGTGCTCCGTCGCCGCCGCGGTGGCGCTGCTGACGCTCTCCGGCGCCTGGATCGGCGACGTGGCCGCCGGCCTCGCCCTTGCACTCTCCGGCGCGGCCCTGCTGCGCGGCGTCGGCGTCGCCCGCGTCCTGCTGCGCTACGCCGAGCGCCTGCTCACCCACGAGGCCACCTTCCGCGCGCTGGCCGACCTGCGCGTCTGGTTCTTCCGCGGCCTCGCCGTGCGCTCCGCCGGCGGCCTCGGCTTCCGGCGCGCCGGCGACGTGCTCTCCCGCCTGGTCGGCGACGTCGAGGCGCTCGACGGCCTCTACCTGCGCATCCTGGTCCCCGGCTGCGCGGCGCTCATGCTGCTGCCGATCCTGGCCGTGCTGTTCGGCCGCAGAGACCCGCTGCTCGCCGCCGAGGTCTGCGCCTGCTTCGCGCTCGCGGCCTTCGTGCTGCCGGTGGCCGCCGCGCGCATGTCCTCGGCCAGCGGCGCCCGCCTGGCCGCAACCGCCGCCGCCCTGCGCGTCGCCTCGCTCGACACCCTGGCCGGCCTGCGCGAGGTCCGCGCCTTCGGCGCCGAGGACCGATCGCTCGCCGCGATCCAGTCCCGCGAGGCCGCGCTGCTCTCCGCCCAGCGCGACATCGCCCGCCGCGGCAGCTATGCCGCCGCCGCCGCATTCCTGTGCGGCCAGGCCGCGCTGCTGTGCGTGCTGTTCGCCGCCTGGCGCCACCCGCTCTACGCCGTGCCCGGCGCCTTCCTGGTGGTCGCCGCGTTCGAGGTCGCCGGCGGCCTGTCGCGCGCCGGAGTCCTCGCCGGCGCCGCCTCCGCCGCCGCGTCGCGTGTGCTCGACGCCGCAGAGGGCCCGCTCGCCATCCCCGAGCCCGCCGCCCCGCTGCCGCTGCCTCCCGGCAGTGCGCTGCGCTTCGACGCCGTCTCCTTCCGCTACGCCGCCGGCCGCCCCCCGGTGCTCGACGCCCTGACGCTCGACATCCCCCAGGGGTCGCGCATCGCCGTGCTTGGCCCCTCCGGCGCCGGCAAGTCCACCCTGGCGGCGCTGGCGCTCAAGGTCTGCGTCCCCGATTCCGGTCGCGTGACCCTGGGCGGCACCGACATCGCCTCGCTCCCTGCCGCCGCCGTGCGCTCGCGCCTGTCCTGGCTCGGCCAGACCACGCATTTGTTCGCCGACACCATCCGCGCCAACCTCCTTCTCGCCCGCCCCGCGGCCACCGACGCAGAGCTGTGGGACGCCCTCGACCAGGCCGAGATCGGCGCCACGGTGCGGGCACTTCCGGGCGGCCTCGACGCTTGGCTCGGCGAGGGCGGCGCCGGGCTGTCGGGCGGGCAGGGGCGCCGTGTCGCCCTGGCCCGCGCGCTGCTCTCGCCCGCGCCGGTGCTGATCCTCGACGAGCCCTGCGCCGGCCTCGACTCGCAGACCGAGCGCGCCTTCCTCGCCACCCTCAACGTCGTCGCGCCCGGGCGCTCCGTGCTGCTCATCACCCACCGCCTGACCGGAGTGGAACGCCTGGACCGCATCTATCGCCTGTCGTCGGGCCACGCGGTGGCGGCGGCGGCCTGAGCGGGGAGAGCGAGGCCGCCTCAGCCCTCTTCCGGAAGCCCGGGGGGCTAGGTCGGCATATCGACGATCTCGAATATCAGCTTGTCAGCAAACAAGGCTGGGCGCTGCCCAGACCCGCCAAAGGCCAAGGCCTCTGGACACCGATTTACTAAGTAATGAATTCCAAAGGCCTGCCTTTGGCGGAGTTTGAGGCAGAGCCTCAACCTTGCCTGCCTTCTCCCTACCGCCCGCAAGCCGCTTGCCCGCGCAGGCTTCGCCCTCGGCTCAGCAACGCGCCTGCCCTGGAGGGCAGCCTCGTGGCGCCGGTGGAGGCGCTGGCTTCGGCGGCGGAGTGGCGGGACGTCCCTGGCCGCCCTGCGGCTGGCCTCCCGGACCCGGCGCTCCCGGCCCCGGCCGCCCCTGACCCTGTCCACCCGGTCCGCCGAACATCCCCTCGCGGCGCCCGGCCTGCTCTCCCCCGCCGGGGCGCCCCGCATTCTCCATGCCCGCGCGGCCCGGCTCGCCACCGGGCCGGAACCGGTCCGGGCCGCCCTCCGGCCTGCCGCCGCCCGGCTGGAAGCCGAGCCCGGGTCCACGGTCCACCGGCCGGTCGAGGGCGCGACGCTCCACCTGACTACGATCCCCCTCGCGCCCCGGCCCTGGGCCGCCGCGATCCGGGCCGCCCGGCCTGTCACCGAGAAACGGCCGGTCCTCCGGCCTTGCGCGATCCTGCCGTTCGAAATGCTGGCGTTCGGCATACGGCGGCGGCAAACCCCGCCCGCCTGGATGCGACTGCTCCAACCGTTCGCGCACCTCCGGCGGCGCACCACGCCACCGGCGCTCGCGATCGTAGTAGCCCCACCCGCCCAATCCGCCCACGAACACGAACGGCACCTGCTCGCCTTCGACAACCCCGACCGGCACGCTGTCGACGTAGCTCAGCCCGTCCGGCCCGACATACGACTGGCCCTGCGGCGGACCCGCCGCATACCCGTAGCCGGGCGCCTCGGCGGGAGGATACCCGTATCCCTGGCCGGTGCCCCCCGGGTAGCCATAACCCGGCGCCGCGACCCCAGGTTGTCCCTGGACGGCGTAGCCCGGTGCCGGATACCCGCCCCCGGCCGCGCCGTAGTCGCTTCCGGACGAGGACACGCACCCCGCCAGCAGCAGGCCGCCCAGGCAAGCCCCGGCCAGAAGCACGCGACGACCATGCATTATGACACCCTCGCTTCCGCCGGCGATCCGCCGGCAACCATCCCTAGCTTCCTGCCCGGGTCTGGCCCTATCCCGCCACCGAGTCCGCCCGCTGCCGCACCGGCACCACGCCGCCCGCCAGCCCGGCCTCGCCCGCCGTCATCGCGCCCGGAAACGCAGGCCCCACGCCCCCGCGCCGCGCCGGCCCTGGCGCGTCCGGCTCCCGCTCCGCGGCCATCGCCCTGCGGAACTGGCGCAGCTCTCGGCTCGGCGCCACCTCGTCGACCGTGCAGAACAGGCCCCCGCGCCGCGCCAGCCGCCCCAGGCTGACCCGGCTGCTCCACACCGCCAGCGCCGGCGAGGCCAGCAGCGCCGCCAGCGCCGGCAGCAGCACCGCGGCGTGCCCCGGCAGCAGCAGCGCCAGCCCCCCGACCCAGGCCGAACCCGCCGCGAGGAACGGCCACAGCAGCCGCAGCGCCTCGCCCCAGCCCACGCCGCGGTCGCAGCGCGGCTGCGTGCTCCAGCCGACGGAGCGCCCGCCCAGCGTCGCCGCCACGAACTGTGCCGAGACCAGCAGGTTCAGCGGCATCAGCAGTACGGTGAGCGCCTGGTCCAGCATCACGCCCGCCAGCGCCGCCAGTCGCCCGCCGAACGCCGCCGACTGCCGCCGGCTTGCCAGCACCACCAGCAGCGACGCCAGCCGCGGCAGCACCACCAGCGCCAGCAGCGGCGGCCACGCCTCCGCCGCGAGATGCCGCGCCGCCGCCGCCGGCGCGAAGCCCAGCAGCATCGCGAACAGCACCCACACCGGCCCCGCCGCGTAGTAAGAGATGCCCGCGCCCAGGTGCATCCGTCCCATCAGCCGCAGCCGTGGCCACAGCATCACCCGCATGTGCTGCAGGTTGCCCTGGCACCAGCGCCGCTCGCGCGCGGTGTGGTCGATCAGGTTCGGCGGCACCTCTTCGAATGTGTCGCCCAGCGTCGGGTCGAGATGCACCTCCCAGCCGGCCGCCTGCATCAGCGCCGCCTCCACCACGTCGTGGCACAGGATCTCCCCGCCCAGCGGCGCGCGCCCCGGCAGCACCGGCAGCGCGCAGTGCTCCAGGAACGGCGCGATGCGGATGATCGCGTTGTGCCCCCAGTAGTTCGCGCCTGGCCCCTGCCACAGCACCGCGCCCTCCGCCCACAGCGGCGTGTACAGCCGCATCGCGAACTGCGTCATGCGCGCGAACAGCGTCTCCCGGTTCACCGCGTAGGGGATGGTCTGGATCATGCCGACGCGCGGCTCGGCCGCCATGCGCGCCATCAGCCGCCCCACGGTCGCGCCGCTGATCAGGCTGTCCGCGTCGAGCACCACCATGAAGGCATAGTCGCCGCCGCAGCGCGCGCAGAACTCGGCGATGTTGCCGGTCTTGCGCCCGGTGTTGCTCGTCCGCCTGCGGTAGAACACCCCGGGGTCGCCCAGCGCGCGGAACAGCGCCTCCTCCTCGTGCGCCGCGCCGGCCTGCGAGGTGTCGCTGAGCACGTGCAGGTCCACGTCGTCGAGCCCTGCGTCGCCCAGCGAGGCCCGCATCGCGCGCACCGCGGAAAACACCCGCGCCGGGTCCTCGTTGCACACCGGCAGCAGCACCGCCGTGCGCGGCCCCGCCGCCGCGAGGCGCCCGTCGCTCCCGAAGCGCGCCGCCGCGCCGTCCGATACCCCGGACCGGCCCGGGGACGGGACCATGTCCAGCCACGCCCCCGCCTGGGCTGCCCCCGCCTGAGGCGCCCCCGCCTGAGCCGCCCCGACGGCTCTGCCCCCCGTGCCCGCCCGCCGCGCCAACCCGAGCCGGCGCATCGCGCCCAGCCCCAGCCCCAGCAGCGGCGGCACGGCGTGCAGCGCCAGCCCCGCCAGCATGGCCACGAACAGCGCCAGCAACGGCCAGCGCAGCACGCCCAGCGCCGGCCCGAACGCGTCCCCCGTCCACGCCACGCCGCACAGCGTCAGCACCGCGAGCGGCCCGAGTAGAAGGAACGGACGGATCAGGACACGACTCCCACAAGCGCGTGCGACACCCGGATCGGGCCGCCCCGCGTCACGCTGCACCACGCATCGCCGCGACCAGCGCCGCGCGTGCCCCGGCCGCGCACAGGAAACGCTCCGCCGCACCCGCCGAACGCCCCATTTCGCCAAACCCCGGCTCGCCAGACGCCGACCCGCCAGGCCCCGCCTCGACACCGGGCTCGCCGCCCTCGATCGACTCGCCCGCCGCCAGCGCCCGCCCCGCCTCGTTACGCGCGAAACCGAGCAGCGCCGCCGCCGTGCCCGCATCGCCGCCGAACTGGAACCCGACCTGGCTGCGGTAGGCGCACGCCGCCGCCACCTTGCGCGCCATCGCCGCCGCCGCGTCCACCGCGACCCCGCCCAGGCCGGCGAGCGGGGCAGGGGCCGGCGCGTCGCCGTGCCGGATCGCGTACGGCGTGTCGCGATACCACCACACCGGCGCCCGCACCGCCTCGCGCACCGCGCGCGCCACCTGCACGTGATCAACGTGGCCGCCGAGCCCCTGCGGCGCCAGCACCAGCGCCGGCGCCGCCCCGCGCTCCAGCCCCGCCGCCAGCTCCGCCACCGCCTGCCACGCGCGATCGTCGGCGCGCACCGCCCCGAACAGCGCGGCCGGGCTGTCGTAGCCGCGGTGCGGCGCCTCCTCCAGCCCGAGATGCAGGCACTCCGCGAACCCCAGGATGCCCGCGGCGTCGCGATCCTCGTCGCGGCGCAGCGCCATGTAGTCCACCTCCGCGCCCAGCCCCTTGTCGAGCTGGCATGCCAGCGCGAACCCCTCCGCCCGCACCACCGAGCGGGTGAACACGGTCGCCAGCACCGTGCGCCAGCCGCGGTCGCGCAGCACCGCCGCGAAGGCGCCGCAGGAGAACGCCACGTCGTCGAGATGCGGCGAGAGGAACAGTGCCGTGCGCGTCACAGCAGGTGCGGCTCCGCCCGGAACCGGCACGGCGTCACCGCCAGCGCCGCCTCGAACCCCGTGTCCACCGGCGCGCGCGCGACCTGCGCGTAGACGCCCATGATCTGCCGCCCCACCGCCGCCCACGAGTACACGCGCCGGCACTCCTCCAGCCCCGCCGCCGCCAGCCGCCCCAGCAACGCCCGGTCCGCGATCACACGGCGCAGTGAGTCCGCCAGCCCCGCGACATCGCCCGGCTCGCTCAGCAGCCCGTTCTCGCCATGGCGCAGGCAGTCCACCACGCCCACCGCGCGGCACGACACGCAGGCCAGGCCGGACGCCATCGCCTCCAGGATCGTGTTGGAGAACCCCTCCGCGTAGGTCGGCGAGACGAACACATCCGCGTCCCGGTACACGGCCGGCACGTCCTCGTACTCGACATGCCCCGTCATCCGCACCCGCTCCGACAGCCCGAGCGACACGATCCGCTCCGCCACCGCGTCGAAATCCGGCCCGATCCCCGAGTACGCCAGCGAGAACGCCACCCCCTCGTCCGCCAGCAGCCGCGCCGCCGCCAGCAGGTCCAGCGCGCCTTTCCGGGCGTCCACGCGCCCGTGGTACAGCAGCGCCGGCGGCCCGCCGTCCCCTGCGCGCGCCGCGCCGAACCCCAGCGCCGGCGCCCGCTCCTCCGCCGGCGTGAACCGCGCGACGTCCACCGCCCCCGGCACGATCGTGAACCGCGAGGGCTCGGTGCCCAGCCGCCCTTCGACCTCGTCCGCGAACGAGCGGCACCCGATCAGCACCGCGCCCGCGTGGTCCAGCACCCGCGTCATCGCGAGGCGGTGCGTCTCGCAGCACGACCCCACCCAGTGCCCGTCGCCGCCCTGGATCGACACCACGTTCGGCACGCACAGCGCGCGCGACGCCAGCAGCACCGCCCACCCCGTCGGATACCCGTACTGCGCGTGCAGCACGTCGAACGGCGCCCGCGCGTGCTCGCGCGCGATCGTCTCCACCATGACCTCGATGTCGCGCTCGAAGTCGCCGCCGGTCTGCTCGCCGAGCTGCTCCAGCCCCACGACCCGCACCCCCGCCACCGGCGGCGGCGGCGGCGGCCCGCCGCCGTACACCGCGCGCCCGAACGCGTCGCCGCGGAACTGGCTGATCATCGTGACCTCGTGCCCCGCCGCCACCAGCTCGTGCAGCAGGTTGCGCGCATACACGCTCATGCCCGAGATCGCCGGGAAGTAGCGGCGGCTGACGAAACAGATCCTCACGCGCCCTCCTTCCCCGATCCCTGGCCTGCACCGGTATCCGGCGCCGCAGCCTGCGGCAGGTGCCGCCTCAGCCACGCGAGAGACTGCGGGACCATTGTGTCAGCCCGATGGCTCTCCCGCGAAAGCTCCACGCACACCAGGCCGCCGAACCCCGTCTCGCCGAGCGCCCGCAGCACCCCCGGCACGTCCATGTCGCCTTCGCCGAACGGCAGGTGCACGTGCACGCCGCGCGCCATGTCCTCGATCGACACCGTGCCCAGCCGCCCCGCCCAGCGCCGTACCGCGTCGCCCGGCTCGATCTCCCCCGTCACCACGCAGTGCCCCGTGTCCAGCGCCAGGCGCAGCCCCTCGACCCCCAGCGCCTCCCACTCCGCCGGGGTCTCGATCGCCATCCCCGGCTCCGGCTCCAGCGCCGCCACCGTGCCCAGTAGCGAAGCGCGCCGCACGACCTCCGCCGCCCCCTCGACCACCCACGCCCGCGCCTGAGCCGCCGTCACGCCCGGCTTCGGCACGCCGCCCCAGAACGACATCGCCTCCGCCCCGCACTCCGCGGTCACCTCCAGCGCCCGCGTCAGGAACTCCACCCGCAGCGCCCGCCCTTCGGCCGAGGCGCTCACCAGCGTCGGCTCGTGCTTCTGCCGCGGGTCGAGCAGGAACCGCGCCCCCGTCTCCACCACGCACCCCAGCCCCAGCACCCGCAACCGCGCCGCCACCCGCGCCAGCTCGGCGCGGAACCCGTCGGCGAACGGGTCGAGGTGGTGGATGTCCAGCGTCAGCGCCACGCCGTCGTAGCCGCTGTCCGCGATCAGGCCGAGCGCGTCGTCGAGGCGGTGATGCGCGCAGCCGTTGGTGTTGAAGGCGAACCTCATCGCGCAGCCCCGGAAGAAGAAAGGCCAGGGCTCTGCCCCATGTCTTGGAAGCGGGGACCCGCCAGGGGCAGCGCCCCTGGCCTTGCCTCCGTCACGCCTCCATCGCGATCGGCGCCGAGTGCGCCTCCGGCTCCCGGTACAGCGGGTACAGCCCCCCCACCACCCGGTCCACCTCCGCCACGTCCAGCCACGGCTCTCCCCCCAGCCGCTCCGCCGCCCCCCGCGGCAACCGCACCGCCCGTGCCCCCGCCGGCCCCGCCCCGAACCCCACCAGCGCCGACCCCCGCGCCAGCAGCTTCGCGACCCCGCGCTCGCCGATCCGGTGGTAGCTCATGGTCTCCACCTCCAGCCCCGGCACCACGACCTTGACCACGTGCACCCCCGCGCACCCCGGCGGCGACCAGTCCAGCACCAGCACCTCCATCCCCGCCGCCGCCAGCCTGCGGTGCAGCTCCGCCACCAGCCCTGTCCCCGACATCGCCCCATCCCACTGCGGCAGCGCATCGAACCGCTGCGCCTCGCGCCTCGACAGCACGCTGCCCGCGATCCGCGCCCGCAGCGCCCCCGCGTCGAGCCCGAGCCACTCGCGCATCGCCGCCATCGTGCGTCCTTCCTCGCCCGACAGCGTGTGCCGCGCCCGGTAGTCGTCCAGGTACCCCGGCGGCGCCACCGCCCCCACGCGCCCGAGCGGCCCATGGCTGAACGTCTTCCTCGCCCGCGCCGCCGCGAACTCCAGGATCGCCTTGCGCAGCGCGTGCTCCCGGTCCAGCGACGCCGCCTCGCCCGCCGCCGTCACCATCAGCGGGAACGCCGCCCCCGCGTCTCCCAGGGCGGGCTGGTCCCCCACGCAGTACACGTTGCACAGCCCGAACTCGTCGGACGCGAACTTCGGCAGCACGTCGATCCCCAACCCCCGCAGCCGCGCCAGCAGCGCACGCGTCCTCGGGTCGCGCGGATACGTGTCAGGCCCCTCGTCGCCCCCCTCTTCACCGGAAAAATCCAGCACGATGCCCCGGTCCATCGCCCGGAACCCCAGCCCGTTGCCGTCGCGCTGGAACAGCTCGCACAGCCCGTGCCCCACCGCGAAATCCAGCGTCGGCCCCGCGCCCAGCCCGTTGGTGATCGGGCTGGTGAACGCCTCGTACCCCTCGCTCAGGTCCCCGTACGAGCACGCCGCGATGTCGATCGGCACCCACACGACCGCCTGATCCGGCCAGCGCCGCGCCGGCACCCACTCCAGCGCCGTCTCCCCGTCCACGTCGCACCCCGCCGGCAGGCACAGCGTCAGCGGGTCCGCCACCGCCTCCGCCCCCAGCTCGCGCGCCAGCGAGGCGAAGCTTCCCCGCCTGCGCTCCATGCGCCAGATGCCCGCCGCAGAGTGCACCGCCTCCGCCAGCTCGCCCGTCGTGCCGACGATCGCCTCCGCGTCGGTGCTGCCGTAGCCGACGCCGTGCGGCGCCACGCCCACCCAGCTCCGCCGGCCCGCGTCGTGGAAGATCGCGTTCCAGCAGGGAATGCCGGTGACGTCGAGCGCGGTGAGCGGGAACAGCTCCACCCGGCCGGCGGGCATCGAGTTCACGTAGGCGCGCGCCGCCGCCGGCATGTCCGGGGGCAGGGAAGGGGAGGTCATGGGGCGTCGTCCGGAAGGAAGGAAGCAAGGCCAGGGCTCTGCCCCATCGCCTGAAAGCGGGGACCCGGCAGCAGGGCCTTTGCAATCCGTCTGTTAAGAAAAGCTGCGCATCGACCATGGACAACCCGCGCCGGTCCAGGGCGGCTCGCCCTGGCGGGTCCCCGCTTCCAGGCAATGGGGCAGAGCCCTGGCCTTGCTTCCTTCACGGCGTCACCATCGCCTGCGCCCTCGCCAGCAGCGCCATCGTGTGCAGGTCGTGCTCCGGCGTGAACGCGAACGCCTCCCCACCCAGCACCGCGCCCGCGAACGCCTCCACCTGGTTCAGGAACGGCGAGCGTTCCGCCCCCGGCACCTCGACCTCGCGCGCCACCCCGTCCGCCGCCCGCGTCAGCCACAGCGTCCCGCCCGCCGTCTGCCCCATCGTGTCCACCGCCACGATCTGCCCCGCGTCGCCGACGATCTCCAGCCGCCGCCGCGGCAGCGTCTCCGGGCAGTTGTAAGCGACGTGCATCTGCAGCAGCACGCCCCCCTCCGAGCGCCCCATCAGCAGCGCCCCGTCCTCCACCGCGCCGTGCTCAACCGCGTAGCGGTGCACCCGCGCCTGCCCGAGCGCCGCCACGTCGCCGATGCGCTCCCCCAGGATCATCGCCGCGAGGTCGAGCCCGTGCGGCGCCAGGTCGAACAGCGCGCCGCCGCCCGCCCGCGCCCGGTCCACCCGCCAGTTGTCCGCCGCCCAGCCGTCGCCCACCCAGCACGCGTAGACGATGCGCACCGCCACCGGCCGCCCGACCGCGCCGTCCGCCACCATGCGCGCCAGGTGCACGTGCGCCGCATGGAACCGCTGGTCGAACGCCGTCGCGTACGGCGCCCCCGCCGCGGCGCAGGCGGCGACCATCGCCTCCGCGTCGGCCAGCGTGGTGGCCATCGGCTTCTCGCACAGCACCGCCAGCCCCGCCGCCGCGGCGGCCTCCACCAGCGGCCGATGCGCGTGGTTCGGGCTCGCGACATACACCGCCCCTAGCCCGGGCGTCGCCAGGAACGCCGCCAGCCCGTCGTGGCACGCGACCCCGCCCAGCGCCGCCCGCGCCAGCCGCAGCGACTCCGCGGACGGGTCGTGCACCGCGAGCAGCGCGCCGTTCGCGGACCCCAGGATCGCCGGTGCCACGTAGTCGCGCGCCACCCAGCCGCACCCGGCGATCCCCCAGCCCAGACGCTCCACGCCATCAACCTCCGAGTGGCAGGCAAGCAAGGTTGAGGCTCTGCCTCAAACTCCGCCAAAGGGCGAGCCCTTTGGAAACATTTACTTAAGTAAATCGGTGTCCAGAGGCCTTGGCCTTTGGCGGGTCTGGGCGGAGCCCAGCCTTGCTTGCCTCACCACCGCTCCGGCAGGTCGAGCAGCTCGCGGCCCCGCACCATCGCCGCGACGCCGTCCCCGCCCGCCACCGCCCGCTCCGGCGCCACGCTCTCTGCGGGGTAGGTCGCCAGCCCCGCGTATTCCGCCTCGTAGCGCGCCGACGGCCACGCCACCCGCAGCACCCCGTCCTCGCCCGCCTGATACAAGGGGTTGCGCCGCACCGCCCGCCCCGCCGCCGGCACCGCCAGCCCGCCCGCGACCGCGCGCGCCACGTCGCCCACCGCCACGCCCGCCGCCAGCGCCACCGCCGCCGCCCCGCGCAGCGCCGCCGGCTCGGCGGGGCAGGGCGCGCGGCCCTCGACCAGCGCCGCCGTCAGCTCGCGGTCGTCGTACAGCCGGGCGTGCTCGAACAGCGCCGCGTACTCCTCCGGCAGCAGCGGCGCGCCGTGCGACAGGTTCTCCACCGCCGCGTTGTGCGCGTGGCCCACCAGCACCCGCCCCGGCCCCGCCACGCGCAGCATCTCCGCCGCCACATGCGCCTTGTCCGGCAGGAAGTAGAGCGCGTCGTGGCAGAACACGAGCCCCGCCGACGCGTCGCCCAGCGGCCACGCCCTGCCAGCGTCGAAGCACGCCAGCCGCGCGCCCGGCGCCACGAAATGCCGCGCCAGCCACAGCTTGGAGAACACCAGGTCGCCGCCAACCACCTCGGCCACGCCGTCGCAGCGCGCGAACTCGCGCAGGAAATGCCCGGCCCCGCACGCCAGCTCCACCACCACGGCCGGCCGGTGCCAGTGCGCCTCCGCGAGCGCCAGCCCGGACAGGAAGGTCGGGTCCGACCAGCGGTGCGCGAAATACGTCGCCACCGGCCCGAACGCCAGCTGCTCCATCGCCTCGCGAAACCCCAGCGCCGCACGCTCGCGCACCACGCGCCGCCGCGCCGCCTCGTCCGGCGGCGGCGTTGACGCCCAGCCGTCCTGGTCGCCCAGCAGCAGCACGCACGCCGCCTCCGCGTCGCCCGCGTCCAGCGCCGCCAGCGCCGCGTCCGCCAGCACCCGCCGGTCCGCCCGCAGGAACGCGATCCCGTCCACCACCGGCCAACGCTCGCCAGGCCCGTCCAGGCCGGGCGCGTGCAGGTCGTGCGCGCCGGCTTCCAGCAACGCCCCGGATACCGGGCTGCGCAGCTCGCCACCCGCCCAGGGCCGCGACGCCTCGATCGCGTCGGACGCGCGGCGCGCAGCCATCATCCCCCGGCCCGCACCGTGCCGGAGCCGCCACCCACCACCTCCGGCGACGGATCGGCGGCCGAACCGGACAGCGCGCCGGCACCCGGCGCGTCGCCATCGTCGAACTCCGCGTCGGCCACCCCGTCCGCCACGTCGAAGCCGCCCCGGTCCCCCACGGAGGCGGGCTGGTGCGCGGCGTCACCCTGCGGCCCCGCGTCCATCAGGCCGGCCTCGCGCATCACCCCGTGGTGGAACCGCTGCAGCGGCCCGGCGTGCACCAGCTCCATCTCGCCCAGCGCCTGGTCGGTGGTGAAGCTCGCCACGCCGGCAAAATGCCGCATCTCCATGATCCGGTCGATCACGTCGGCGGCGTTGAACGCGCGCCCCTCCGGCGTGTCCGCGTCGCGCGACGCCCGCATCGCGAGCCGCGTCGCCTCCGCCAGGGTCGGCGGCAGCCCGTCGATGGTGGCCGCGAACACCCGCTCCATCGCCGGAACCAGGTAGCTGCCCAGCAGCATCTCGCCCGCGAACCCGGAGTCCGGCATCACCGCGTTGTGGAAATGGTGCGCCAGCCCGGCGAGGAACGGCACCGCCGGCCGCGCCCCGTAGTGCCCGGCCAGCACCACGCCGAGCACCGCCACCACCAGGCAATGGTCGCCATGCCCCTCCGCCGGCTCCAGGACGATGCGCGGCTTGCCGGGGCAGGTGGCGCCGGCGCGCGGCTGGCGGATCAGCGCCTCGACGAACTCCGCGACCTGCCCGACGGTGGGGATCGGCTCGCCCACCCGCTCGCGCAGTGCGGCGCGCAGCGGCGGCGCCACCGGCCCCGCCACCTCGTCGAACGACGCCACCAGGATGTCGCCGATCGCCTGCGCCGGCACGCCGAGGCGCGACAGCACGCCGCTGTCCATCGCCCCCAGGCGCAGCGCGGCCAGCGCGTCCGACGTGGTGGACAGCGCCACGTCAGCCACGTCCGTGCCCAGGAGCAGCGCCTCCCACGCTCGGCGGAACAGCCGGGTGGCCATGCTGTCGGCGGACTGCGCGTCGCGCACCCGCTTCAGCGTCGCCAGTTCCGCCGCCAGCCCGGCCAGCGCGTGCAGCGGCTCGCCCGGACGCGCCGCCGCCGTGCTGTCCGGCGGGCCACCCGCGCCCGCGTGGTCCGTCCCGGAAACGCCGCCCGCCGGCTCCGCCCCTGGCCACCAACCGCCCGCGGGCGCCAGCGCCGCCATGCCGCCCGGCGCCGGCCGCACCTGCTCCGCGCTCACCGTGGCGTCCCGCTCAGGCGGCGGCGAGCCAGTCCAGCAGCACCTGCTGCTGCACCGGGAACGAGTGCTCCTCGCGCTTGCCCGCCTCCGTCATCGGCGCCTTGAAGAAGATGCCGAGCTGCTCCTGGATGCCGCCGTCGCCCCGCCTGCGCGCGAGATCGAGCACGCGCGCGATCTCGATCACCAGCGGCGCCGCCAGGATGCTGTCGCGGCACAGGAAGTTCAGCTTGATCTGCATCTTCTGGCCAAGGAAGCCGACGATGTCGATGTTGTCCCAGGCCTCCTTGTTGTCGCCGCGCGGCTTGTAATACTGGATGTTCACCAGATGATCCTCGACGTGGTAGCCGAGGATGGTGTCGAGCACCGAGCCCTTTGTGTTGAGCTTGCTTTGCAGGCTCGCCGGGTTGTCCAACGCCAAGCCGTCGCGGTTGCCCAGGATGTTGGTGGAGAACCACCCCTCCACGAACAGGCTGCGCGCCTTGAACGCCGGCGCCAGCACCGTCTTGAGGAAGGTCTGCCCGGTCTTGCCGTCCTTGCCCGCCACCGGGACGTTGCGCTGGTCCGCTAGCGCCGTCAGCGCCGGGATGTCCGCGGCCAGGCTCGGCGTGAAGTTGCCGTAGGGCACGCCCTCGGTAATCGCGCCGTACGCGTATAGCATCGCCGGGCTGATCGAGGCGTGGTTGTCGTCCAGACCGCGCTCGAACGCCGCGATGTCGACGAGGGGAGAGATGTCCGCGGGCCAGCGCTCCACGGAGGCGAGGTTGATCACCACGACGTCCTGCACGCCGCTGCTCTCCTTGTAGCGGCGGATGTCCTCGCGGATGCGCTCGACCGCGCCGCGGTGGCTGCCGGTGACGATCTTGTTCGCCCCGTCCACGTTGGCGCAGAAATCGACGCTGCCCACCGCCGGCCACGGACGCAGCCGCGACAGCGGCTCCGCCACCAGCTCCGCCTGGTCGCGCTCCAGCACGTGGTGCTCTGCCGCCGCAGTGCTCAGGTCGTCGCCGTTGAGGTCCCAGCCGGCGAACTCGATGTTGCGGTAGGCGGCCAGCCCCTGCGCGTCCGACGAGGCCAGCGGCAGCCCCGCGAAGTCGTTGGAGCCGCGTCGGATCATCTCGATCCCGGCGACCGCTGTGGTCGCGACGGCGCCGCCGAGCCCCACGATGAGGACGCCAAGTCGGCGTCCGCTGCCCGTGCTGCCCGGATTCGTGTCTGGCATTCCATCGTGTCCCACTCGCCTGCGCGCCAACCGCCGAGGCTTCGGACGCCGTACATAGGCCTCCCGCCCGACCTTAAAAGAAGATTCGTTGCTGCCGACGACGCGCCACGGCCCTCCGCGCTGTATCAATCATGCAGCAATGTGCGGTCAGGAATGCTTAGAGCGCGTGTCTCGATGCTCCGTGCACTGCACCATCGCGGCGCAGACCATCATCCGCTCCGCTGCTCCCGCGTCCAGGCCCCCGGCATCGACCCGCAAGGCAAGCAAGGCTGGGCTCTGCCCAGACCCGCCAGGGGCGAGCCGCCCCTGGACCGGCACAACTTAAGGAAGGCAGTCCAGGGGGCCTCCCCCTGGCGGAGTTTGAGGCAGAGCCTCAACCTTGCCTGCTCCGCAGGCCCGCCGCCCTCAGCCCGCCCCACGCGCACAGGACGCGCCGCCGAGGACGCAGAAGCGTGCGCAGTGCGGGTGGTTGAGCGCGACCTCGCCTGACGCCTCCGCCAGCGTGCCTCCCAGCTCGAAGCGCGCGTCGTAAGGCAGCAGCGTGCACGCCACCACCGCCGCCGCCGCCGCCCCTTGCCTGCGCACCAGCATCCGGCTCGCCGAGCACATCACCGAGGCAGGCTCGCGGCGCAGGATGCCCCAGCACGCCTCGGTGATCTCCGGCACGTCGCGCGCCGCGTCCATCTCCGGGAACAGCGTCAGCGCCACCGTATCGGCCGCGTCCACCCCCAGCCCGCGCAGCGCGAACAGCGCCGCATATCCGGCCCGCAGCCCCGCCTCGTCCTCGCCCGACAGCATCCGGCTCGCGACGTGCACCCGGAACCCGTGCCGCGACAGCCACGCCAGCCCGTCCAGCGTCGTCTCCCAGCTCCCCGCCCCGCGCTCGCGGTCGTGCACCTCGGCCCCGTAATGGTCGAGCGACACCCGCAGCAGCAGCCTTTCGCCATAGCGTGCCCGCAGCGCGAGCAGCGCCGCCTCCGTCTTGCGCATGGGCCGCATGGCGTTGGTCAGCACCAGCGCGTCCAGCCCCTGCGCCAGCACGTCCTCCAGCATCCCCGGCAGCTCCGGGTTGATGAACGGCTCGCCCCCGGTGAACCCCACCAGCTCGGTCCCGAGCCGCGACGCCGCGACCTCCGCCAGATAGGCGCGCAGGTCCGCCCGGGTGAAGAACGCCAGCCGGTCGTTGCGCGGCGAGCTCTCGATGTAGCACCCGGTGCACGCCAGGTTGCACAGCGTCCCCGTGTTGACCCACAGCGTCTCCAACGCCCGCAGCGCCACCCGCGCCCGCGCCGACCCGTCCAGCGTGCGGTCCGGGTCGCGGAACTTGCCGGGCGCGAGCGGGATGGCGTTCACGGGCGAAGACCCGCACGAAAGCAAGGCTGGGCTCCCCCTCCGCTGCCCATTCCAACAGCCCAGGCGGGTTGTCGGAACCTTTGGGCAGCTCCGCCCAGACCCGCCAAAGGCCCGAAGCCTCTGGAAACCCGTCCCTCAAACAAGTGGACTCTCAAGGCGAGCCTTGAGCGGAGTCCGGAGGCAGAGCCTCTGGCCTTCCTTCGCCCAAGCCCATCCCGGGTCAGACCGGCCAAGGCGCGCGTCCGAAGTAGAGGTGGTGCATGGCCGCGAGCCGCTCTTCCGGCAGGTCGCCCCGGTCCGGCAGCACGGCGTCGATGCCGCAGTGCGGGCACAGCGCCGTGGCGCCGTCGTCGATCCACCGCGCGACCGCCGTCACGCCGAAGCGCCGCAGGCAGTAGAAGCAGCACCCTTGCCCCACCTCGCGCAGCGTGCCGCGATGGTGCGTGCTGTCGCGGTGCGCCTCTGCGGCGCTCCACTCGGCCGCCTGCCTCTCCTGTGCCGCCATGCCGATCCTCTTCCCCTGCCGCACCGGCCCGACGGTCTGCGCCGCCCCTGCCCACCCGCACCACGCTGTCTAGCACGCTCCGCCCGGTCCCCGGCGACTTGCGGCAGATAACGGATCGGGCGCCGTTGGCAATGCAGGACGCCGGCGAGGCCGAGGCTCCAACCTCATCCGCCAAAGCCTCGCCTCCAGAGTCCACCACTTCCTTCGGCAGATCGGTTTCCAAGGCCCCATGCCCGAAAGAGGCGACCCTTGGCGGGCCTGCGCAGAGCCCGGCCGTGCCCGGCTGCCTGGCCGCCGTGCCAAAGGCCGTCCGGCCGGGCTGGCCCCTGCGCGGTTCCCCTGGTTCCCAGCGCGCAGCCCCCGCCCTAGGCTTGCCCGTCGGACGCGATCCGCGACGCCGCACGGAGGCCGCCACCATGACCGCGACATCCGCCCGCACCGCCACCTCGCCGCCGTGAGGACTCCGCGATGACTCCCGCCGCCCAGGACCGCCTGCAGCGTGCGCTGCCCGCCCTGCTGCTGGCCGCGCTGCTGGCTTTGGCGCTGCTGGGCTGGTGGCTGTTCCCCGTTCTGCAACGCTATGTCGCGTTCCAGGACTGCGCCGCCTCCGGCCGCACCGATTGCGCGCCCCACCAGGCGCCCGGCACCTGAGCGCCACGCCCGCCCTTCGCAATCGCGCCATGACCCCGATATCCCCGCCATACCCACCAGGAGCCCCCGATGTACCTCGCCATGAACCGCTTCCGCGTCGTCCCCGAGCACAGCGCGGCGTTCGAGGAGATGTGGCGCTCGCGCGACAGCCACCTGCGCGAGACGCCCGGCTTCGTCGAGTTCAACCTGCTGCGCGGCCCGACGCGCGACGACCACGTGCTGTACTCCTCGCACACCGTCTGGAGCAGCTACGCCGAGTTCGAGGCCTGGACCCGCTCCGACGCCTTTCGCGCCGCCCACCGCGGCGCCGGCGGCACCCGCGAGATGTACCTCGGCCCGCCCGAGTTCGAGGGCTTCGAGTCCGTCCAGCGCCTCGCCCTGGAATAGGAAGCAAGGTTGAGGCTCTGCCTCAAACTCCGCCAAAGGCTCGCCTTTGGAATCCACTACTAAGTAAAGCCGGTCCAGGGGAGCTTCCCCCCTGGCGGGTCTGGGCGTAGCTGCCAAAGGTTTCGACGATCCGCTTGGATCGTTGGAATGGCAGCGGAGGGAGAGCCCAGCCTTGCTTGCCTTCTGGTCGGCAGGGGCGCCCCGTTCACTTTGCCCGACGCACCATCCCGTGACGGCCCTGCGGTCTTGCCATTCGCGCCCGCCCGTCCAGGCCCCCTTGCGCCGCGCGGAGTAGCTGAGCATCGTTGAGCTTCGGACCCGCCGCTCTCCGGCGCAGGTCCCGGAGGAATGCGATGCGTCTGGCCGTGCTCAAGGAAACCCGTCCCGGCGAGGCGAGGGTCGCCGCCACCGCGGACACGGTGAAGAAGCTGATGGCGCTCGGCCTGGAGGTCGCGGTGCAGTCCGGCGCCGGCCTCGGCGCCGCGATCTCCGACCAGGAGTTCGCCGCCGCCGGCGCGCAGGTCGCACCGAGCGCCGCCGCCACCCTGGCCGGCGCCGCGATCGTGCTCGCCGTGCAAGCCCCCGACGCCGCCGCCCGCGCCGCGATCCCGCGCGGCGCGCTGCTGCTGTGCATCTCCGGCGCCCTGTCCCAGCCCGGCCTGGTGCCCACGCTGGCGCAGCAGGGCGTGGACCTCGTGGCGATGGAGCTGCTCCCGCGCATCACCCGCGCCCAGTCCATGGACGTGCTGTCCTCGCAGTCCAACCTCGCCGGCTACCGCGCGGTGATCGAGGGCGCGGGGGCGTTCGACCGCGGCTTCGCGATGATGATGACCGCCGCCGGCACGGTGCCGCCCGCGCGCGTGTTCGTGCTCGGCGCGGGCGTGGCCGGCCTGCAGGCCATCGCCACCGCGCGCCGCCTCGGCGCCATCGTCTCCGCCACCGACGTCCGCCCCGCCGCCAAGGAGGAGATCCGCTCGCTCGGCGCCACCTACGTCGGCGTCGAGGACGAGGAGAGCGCCGCCGCCCAGACCAGCGGCGGCTACGCCCGCGAGATGAGCGACGCGTTCCGCAGGAAGCAGGCCGAGCTGATGGTCACCACGGTGGCCAAGAACGACCTGGTGATCTGCACCGCCCTGGTGATGGGCCGCAAGGCGCCCACCCTCGTCACCCAGCAGATGCTCGCCGGCATGAAGCCCGGCAGCGTCGTGGTCGACCTCGCCTCCGACGCCGGCGGCAACTGCGAGGCTACCGTCCCCGGCCAGCAAACCACCACCCCCAACGGGGTAAAAATCCTCGGCTGGCAGAACTGGCCCGCCCGCATCCCCGTCGCGGCCTCCGCGCTTTACGCCCGCAACCTGCTGACCTTCGTCACCACGTTCTGGGACAAGGCGGCCGGCAAGCCGGTGCTGCCCGCGGAGGACGACATCGTGCGCGGCGTGCTGCTCACCCGCGACGGCGCCGTGATCGCGGAGCAGTTCCGCGACGCTGGCCCGCTCGCCCCCGACGCGCCCGCGCCGGCCGCCGGCACCGCCTCCGGCGAGGCCGCCGGCCTCCCGCCCCCGGCTCCTGCCGCGCCGCACGAGCCTGCCGCCACGATCGTACCCGCCCACGCCGCAGCACCCCCAGGAGGCGCGCAGATGGCCCACCCGGACACCGCCCCCGACCCCAAGCTCGCCGCCGAGGGCCTGAGCTTCACCCCGCCCGGCACGCCGCCGCTGCCGCTGCCCGACGTCCCCGCCGGCGAGGTGCTGGAGGCCGACGACGCTCCCGCCACCGACGGCGGCAGCTTCGCCCCGCCGCCCATGCCGTCCGAGACCTCCGCGGAGAGCCGCGCGTGAACCCCGCCACCCTCTCGCAGCAGGCCGACAGCCTCTCCGCCCAGGCCGCCCAGCTCGCCGGTCAGCTCCGCCTGATGACCAGCTCGGTCGCCAGCGACACCGTCGCCCTGGCCCCGCTCGGCACCGCAGTCGAGCCGTTCGTGTTCCTGCTCGCCGTGTTCCTGATGGCCTGCTTCGTCGGCTACTACGTGGTGTGGAACGTCACCCCGGCGCTGCACTCGCCGCTGATGGCGGTGACCAACGCCATCTCCTCGGTGATCATCGTCGGCGCCATGCTCGCCACCGGCCTCGGCCACGGCGTCGCCGCCCCCCTGTTCGGCTTCCTCGCCGTCGTGCTCGCGTCCATCAACATCTTCGGCGGCTTCACCGTGACGCAGCGCATGCTGTCCATGTTCCGCGCGCGAAAGTAGACACAGAGCATGTCCCCCAGCCTGACCGCGCTCGCCTACCTCGTCGCCGCCGTCCTGTTCATCCTCGCACTCCGCGGCCTCTCCCACCCCTCCACCTCGCGCACCGGCAACCGCTTCGGCATCGCCGGCATGGCGGTGGCCATCGTCGCCACCCTGCTGCGCAACGGCATCTCCGGCCAGGGCTACGTCCTGATCATCGCCGGCATCGCGATCGGCGGCGCCATCGGCGTCGTCGTCGCGCGCCGCATCCAGATGACCGCCCTGCCGCAGCTCGTCGCCGCCTTCCACTCGCTCGTCGGCCTCGCCGCGGTCTTCGTTGCCGCGGCGGCGCTCAACGCCCCCGTCGCCTTCGGCATCGGCGCGCCCGGCCACATCCACACCGAGAGCCTGATCGAGATGTCGATCGGCCTGGCGATCGGCGCGATCACCTTCACCGGCTCCCTCGTCGCGTTCGCGAAACTCCAGGCGTTGATCAAGGGCAACCCGCTGACCTTCAAGGGCCAGCACATCCTCAACGCGGCGCTGGGTGTCCTCGCGGTCATCCTGATCGTGGCGTTCGTGCTCACCTCCAGCCAGGTCGTCTTCTGGCTCGTCGCCCTGGTCGCCCTGACGCTCGGCTTCCTGCTCATCCTGCCGATCGGCGGCGCCGACATGCCCGTCGTCGTCTCCATGCTGAACAGCTACTCCGGCTGGGCCGCCTGCGGCATCGGCTTCACCATCGAGAACCTGGCGCTCATCATCACCGGCGCCCTGGTCGGCGCGTCCGGCGCGATCCTGTCCTACGTCATGTGCAAGGGCATGAACCGCTCGATCTTCAACGTCCTGCTCGGCGGCTTCGGCACCACCGGCGGCGCGGCGGCCGGCCCCGCCGGCGCCCAGGGCGAGCGCTCCGTGCGCTCCGGCAACGCCGACGACGCCGGCTTCATCATGAAGAACGCGTCCAAGGTCATCGTCGTCCCCGGCTACGGCATGGCCGTCGCCCAGGCCCAGCACGCGCTGCGCGAGATGGGCGACATCCTCAAGGCGGAGGGCGTGGACGTGAAATACGCCATCCACCCCGTCGCCGGCCGCATGCCTGGCCACATGAACGTGCTGCTCGCCGAGTCCAACGTGCCCTACGACGACGTCTTCGAGCTGGAGCAGATCAACTCCGAGTTCGCCTCCGCCGACGTCGCCTTCGTCATCGGCGCCAACGACGTCACCAACCCCGCCGCCAAGACCGACAAGACCTCCGCCATCTACGGCATGCCCATCCTCGAGGTGGAAAAGGCCGGCACCGTGCTGTTCATCAAGCGCTCCATGGCGTCGGGATACGCAGGCGTGGACAACGAGCTGTTCTTCCGGCCCAATACCATGATGCTGTTCGGCGACGCCAAGAAGGTCACCGAGGAGATCGTCCAGGCGCTTGGCAAGTAGGCAAGGCCGGGCTCTGCCCAGACCCGCCAAAGGGCTCGCCCTTTGGAAACCATTCCGAAAGAAGGGCCGGGGGCACAATCTCCGGCCCTTCCCGCATCCGGACCGTCACGCAGGGACAGGGGACGGCTGTCTCGACCCCTGAAGGTGCTTGCAACAGATCTTAATACCAGCGGCTCCACGCGTTGACCTGTCAGCAAGCAAGGCTGGGCTCTGCCCAGACCCGCCGAAGGCCAAGGCCTCTGGACACCGATTTACCTAAGCAAGTGGATTCCAAAGGCGAGCCTTTGGCGGAGTTTGAGGCGGAGCCTCAACCTTGCTTGCCTCGACGCTCGCGCGACAGGGCTGTCGGCACGAGATCTTGCCTGTCGCCTACTCCTCGGCGTCGGGCCGGCTGAACTCGACCCAGACGAGCATCGCCATGCTGCGGGCGCCGATCTCGGCCGGGGGGCGCGGGTAGGCGGCCTGGCGCACGGCGGCGAGCGCCGCCTCGTCGAGCTGGGAGGACCCTGTGCCGCGCAGGAGGCGGATGTCGACGGCGCGGGCATCGCTGATGCTGAAGGCGACCCGCGCCCGCCCGTCGCGGCCCATCATCGCCGCGGCGGGCGGGTAGCGCAGCGCGGCCTGGATCACCGATTTCAGGTGCCCCTCGTAGCTGTCCAGACCGGCCCGCGACGGCGCGGCAAGCGGCACCGCGGCGGGAGCGGGCTCCGCCGCGGGCGCGTCTCCGGCCGGCGCGCGGGAGGATACGGTGCCTGCCTGCGGGCCGGGTTGAAGTGGCGTGCGGTGCAGCACGGCACGGATCGGGGGGCGGACAGGATCGGCCGGCCTCGCCGTGCGGGGCGTCCGGTGCGGGGCCGCGGGCGCTGCCGGCAGCTCCGCGGGCGCCGCGCGAGGCGCGTCCAGGCCGAGGACCTGCGGCGGGGCCGCGAGGCTTTGTATCTGGGACGGCTCCAGGAGAGCGGTCGCCGTGTCGGGGACCGCAGCGGCTGGCGGCATTGGTTCGAGCTGCGCGGGATCGGGCGGCGCGAAGTCGCGCAGGGTGGCCTCGGCAGGGATGGCGATGGCGCTGGCAGGGCTCGGCGGCAGCACCGCGATCTGCAGGACGAGCGGGGCGGGCGGGTCGGTCACGGCGTCCGGCACGGCGGTCGCCAGGGACAGCGCCACGACCATTTGCACGGCCGCCGCCACCATGCAGCCGGCGACGAGCCGGCCTCGCGGCGACGCGGACGGTTCGTGCAGCAGCATCCGGGCGGAGAAGTCAGCGAAAGGTGCGGCGGCGGCGCAGGCTGGTTCGGCCGTGCCGAGACAGTGGCGGGCCAACCGGGACCATGTGCCTGCGCCGGCTGCGACGGGGGGAACGCGCGGGTCCGGCGGCTGGTGCCGGCACCCAGGACGATGCTGGTCATCGTGTCTCCTGACCGGCCGCCTTGATGCGGCCTGGCTGGCACGGTCTCGTGGAGCGCAGTCCGGACTTCCGCCGGACGGCACCGACACCGCACACCGCGGTCAGCCGGGCCGGGAGTTCCACCCGCCCGACCCCGCAGCCGAGATCGCTACACATCATGCTCCCAAGGCTGGCAGCCCCGGCGCCGCGAAGGTTGCGTGACAAACTCCGCGGTGCGGAGCCGTTGGGCCCACAGAGGGACCGACCTTCAGAAAGCACCTGATGGGGAGAGCGGAGTCCGAGGGCAGGGCGGCTGATGTCGGCCTGTCAGGAAGCAAGGCTGGGCGCTGCCCAGACCCGCCAGGGGGAGCCCCCTCTGGACCGGCCTTCCTCAAGTTGAGCCGGTCCAGGGGCGTTGCCCCTGGCGGAGTTTGAGGCAGAGCCTCAACCTCGCCCGCCTCGCCGGCCCGGGCGGCCGCGTCGCCCGGCGCTAGTCGTCGCTGTCCCGGCCGTGGTGCGCCAGCGCGGCCCGCACGAACGCCGCGGGAAGCCGTATCGTCGCCTCGCCCGGGTACGGCCGCGCCCAGTGGGTCGCCGAGTACCAGATCGCGTGGTTGAGGAAGTTCTCGTCCACCCCGTCCGCCTTGCCCTCGCGGCCCTTCATCATGCGGTCGGACGCGACGTTCCACGCCTTCTGCACCGGCGTCATCCGCAGCGAGGCATAGTTCGCGGGCCCGGTGCCTGCGATCGGCGTGCCGCCCGGCCCGATGTTGAGCGGGGTGTTGGCCGGGAGGTGGGTGAACGGCGCGAGGTTCGCCTTGTCCTGGAAGCAGTCGAACATCGGCGACGCGGTGAGGTCGAACTGCGTCAGCGGCGCCAGGCCCAGGATGTTCTCGATCGTGCGGTTGATGTTCTCCTGGGTGTAGGTGGTGTGGATCACGCGGCCCACGCCGGCCGACTGCGGCGCCACGGTGTAGGGGCTGATGACGTAGGCCGGCTGGCGGTGGCCGTCGACGTGGTCCACGCCGTCCTGGCTGTCGTCCTCCTCGACGAAGATCGCCGAGGATCCCCAGGTCTTGGTGGCGCTGATCGCCTCCACCATCCGGCCCAGCGCCAGGTCGTTGTCCGCCTGGTAGTTGTTGGGCAGCGGCAGGCCGGTGGAGGTGCCCGCGGTGTGGTCGTCGGGCAGCCACAGGATGGTGAGGTTCGGCACCGCGTTGGCCGCGTCCTGCGCCTGGAGCTGCGGGATGTAGATGTCGGCGCGGTACTGGTCCGGGATGCCGAGGTTGAACGACGGGTAGTGCGGGTCGAGGATCGCGGTCACGGACGGGATCGTCGCCGTCTCTGTGTCGGAGTTGTCCGGCACCACCATCGCACCTTGCTTGCCGCCGGTCTCCTTGTAGAGCGAGGTGTTGTAGAAGTCGGCCCAGCTGTAATCGGTGCCGTCGGCCTTGGGCGCGACGACGTAGCCGCCGCTCCACTCGCCGTACATCTTGACGGACAGGCCCATCTTCTCCGCGCCCGACCACAAGAAGCCCTGCTGCGTGTAGGTCAGCGCATCGTTGCTGTTGCCGCCGGGATAGCTGCGGATCCAGTCGGGCGAGAGGATGTCGTTGGAGTAGAACGAGCCCGACTCCACGATCCACGGATGCCCGTCCGCCGACTGCCGGCTCGGCGCGTACAGGTTGTCGAGCAGCGGGAAGCGCTTCACCAGCGCCTTCTGGTTCGGCACGTTGGCGCCGAACACCGCCAGGCTCGGGTCGCCATTGCCCTGCGGCAGGTCGCCGAGCATCTGGTCATAGGTGCGGTTCTCCTTGATGATCAGGAACACGTGCTTGATCAGCGACGGCTCGCCGATGTGCAGCGGGATCGCCACTGGCCTGGCCGCGGGGTTCGCGTACTGCGGCCCGGCGTAGACGTTGGCCGAGTTCCAGTGGTTGTTGCCGATCACCTGCCTGGTGTAGGCCGCAAGCTGGCTTGCCGTGGGCACCGGGATCAGGCTGACCGTGCCCGTCTCCTGATGCGTGTTGAACGCCTGCACGCCGTGCGCGGTGCCGATCGAGCCCTGCGCGCCCAGCCCCTTGTCGTTGGCCACCACGAGCGACTTCGTGGCGGCGTCGTAGGCGATGGTGGTCGGGAAGTACAGCGTCGGGATATAGCCCAGCACCGGATTGGCGGAGTCGTTGGTGAGGTCGACCACGGCGACCGCGTTGCTCTGGCCCAGCGTGACGTAGGCGGTCGAGCCGACGATCGCGATGCCGCTGGCGCCCGCGCCGAACGCGCCGCCCTTGACCGGCACGCCGACGCCGATCGTGCGCACCACGCGGTTCATCCCGGTGTCGATCACCGAGATCGTGTCGCTGTACGAGTTCGCGACGTAGAGCATCGAGCCGGAGATCGCCATGCCCGCGGGATGCAGGCCGACGTTGATGGTCCTGACCACCTCGCCGGTCTGTATGTTGATCACCGACACCGTGCCGGTGGTGGCGTAGGCGTCGATCGGATCGACGACGATCGCGGTGCCGTCCGACAGGTTGGTGAAGTCGCCGGACTTCGCCGGGCGGCCGCCCTCGTTGCTGACGTAGGCGAAGTTGCCGTGCACCACGATGCTGTTCGGCGCGTTGCCCACGGGGATCTGCGAGACCAGCGTGGAGTTGTTGAGGTTGAGCACGCCCACGGTGTTGTTGGCATTGAGCGCCACCAGGCCGATCGAGTTGCCGATCACCACGACTCCGCCCGGGTTGGACGAGGTGGCGTCGTACAGCAGCGGGTTGGCCGGCGGCGGCGGCAGGGCCACGCTGGCGGCCGGCGTGAGCTTGCCGGTGAACGCGTCGACGTTGGCCACCGCGACGAAGTTGTTGTCCTGGCTGAACAGCAGCTTCGAGCCGTCCGCGGAGTAGGCGATTCCGGTGAACGACCCGTGGGCGTTGTTGCTGAACGTCGAGCCGCTGACCGACACCGGGACGTAGCGCTGGATCACCTCGCTGGTGGTGGTGCTGAACACGATGACCGGCTGCGCCGCCGCCATCAGCAGCACGGCGCCGGTCCTGGTACGGTGGTTCGGGTTTACCGCGGCGGCCTTGGCCACCACCGGCGAGCCGAGCTGCACCACCGTGCCGGCCGGCGTCAGGAGCTGGTTGCTCGACGCCACAATCGAGCCGTCGCGCTGCGGCCCGACGGTGCGCGTCGCGGTGGCGCCCTGCGAGGAGGTGGCCGCTTCGGGGGCCGCCCATCCGGGGGCGGCGAGCGCGAGCGCGAACAGTCCGGCCAGCGGGTATTTTCTGAACGAGTGTCTCATCGGTGCTCCTGCATCTTCCTGGCGTCCGCGTGCCGGCCGGGTGGACGCCGTTTCGCGCCGGTGCGGCCGGTCCGGGGCGCGCTGCCCGGCTGCGCAATCATAGGAAGCGGGGCTGACGCGGGGCTGACCGCGATCGTGTCAGTTCGGTGAAACTCGCGCGCCGGCGGTCGGCGGTGTTGTGCGCCTCGCAGGGATGGTTGTTGTGTCTGCGCGCAACCCGGGCGGACGAGGCAGGCATGACATCAGCGGCCCCTGGGAGCGAGCGGTGAAGCAGGCAAGGTTGAGGCTCTGCCTCAAACTCCGCCAAAGGCTCGCCTTTGGAAGGCACGACTTAAGAAAGCGCCGGTCCAGGGGCGGCTCGCCCCTGGCGGGTCTGGGCAGAGCCCAGCCTTGCTGTCTTGCAGGCCCGCGCCAGGCTTCGCCGCCATGAGGCTGCTCCTGGTCGAGGACCACGTCGCGATGCGCACGATGATCGCCGAGCACCTGGGCGAGCGCGGCTTCGTCGTGGACGGGTTCGGCCGCGCCGGCGAGGCGATCGAGGCGGCGCGCACGTGCGAGTACGGCGCGGCGATCCTCGACCTCGGCCTGCCCGACATGGACGGGATCGACCTGCTGCGGCGCCTGCGCGGGGCCGGCGCGTCGCCGCTGCCGGCGCTGATCCTGACGGCGCGCGACGGCGTGCGGGACCGGGTACGCGGCCTCGACGCCGGGGCGGACGACTACATCGTCAAGCCGTTCGCCCTGGTCGAGCTCGACGCGCGGCTGCGCGCGGTGCTGCGCCGGCCGGGCTCGCGACTGCCTGCCACGCACCGGCTCGGCAACCTCGCCTACGACCCCGCCTCGCGCGGGGCGAGCGTGACCGCGCCCGACGGCTGCGTGACCAGGCTCGACCTCGCCCGTCTCGAGACCGCCCTGCTGGAGGCGCTGATCCGGGCCGCGCCGGCCATCGTCGTCAGGGATGCGCTGGAGGAACGTGTGTACGGCGTCAACGAGCGCGCGAGCGCCAACGCGCTGGAGGCGGTGGTCTCGCGCCTGCGACGCAAGCTGGCCGCCGCCGGGGCGAGCCCGACGCTGGAGAGCGCCCGCGGCATCGGCTGCCGCCTCGTGGAGCCGCCGGCCGCGTGACGCCTGCGCGTCGCGCCACCCCGCCCGCGCCAGGGCCCGCACGGCGGCTCGTCCGGCTGGTCCGGCCGGACAGCCTGCGCGGGCGGCTCATGCTGGCGATGCTCGGCGTGTTCGTCTTCGCCGCCGCCGCCGCCGCCGCGCTCGACGGGCTGAACCTCGGCGCGCTGCTGTCGCCGGTCCTATCGGGGCGGCGGCTCGGCGGCCTCGGGCTGCTGCTGCGCGAGCCCTACCAGGACATCACCGTGCTGGTGACCTTCAGCCTGGCGATGCTGCTGCTGATCTGGCTGGTCAGCGGCTGGAGCCTCGCGCCGCTGCGCCGCGCCTCGCAGGAGGCCGCCGCCGTTGGCCCGGGGCAGCAGGCGCAGATCTCCCACGAGGACATGCCGAGCGAGATCCGGCCGCTGATCCTGGCCTTCAACGGCGCGCTGGCCCGGCTCGCCGCCGCCTACGCGCTGGAGCAGCGCTTCACCGCGGACGCCGCGCACGAGCTTCGCACCCCGCTCGCGGCGCTCGACCTGCGGCTGCAGCGGGCGCGGGCGGAGGGGCGGATCGACCCTTGCGTCGAGGGCGAGCTGGCGCAGCTCAGGCGCGTGGTCGCCCAGCTCTTCGACCTCGCGCGCAAGGAGCAGGAGGCGCCGGTCGCCGCGCTGCCGGGGCGGGCCGCGGTCAACCTGTCGCGCGCGGCCCGCGAGGCGGCGGCCACGGTGAGCCTGCTGGTCGAGGCGGCGGGGCGCGAACTCGTCATCGACCTGCCGCAGCGCCTGGCGGTGCCGGGCCGCGCGGACGACCTGCGCGACATGGTGCGCAACCTGCTGGACAACGCGCTCGCGCACGGCGCAGGCCAGATCCGGCTGAGCGCCCGGCTCGCGGCGCCGCACCCGCCCGGCGCCGGGTGCGCGGAAGCGCTGCTGGAGGTGGCCGACGACGGCCCAGGCGTGCCGGAGGGCCTCGCCGCCAGCCTGTTCGAGCGGTTCCGCAAGGGTCGGCCGGGTTCGCCGGGCAGCGGGCTTGGCCTCGCGATCGTGTCCGAGGTGGTGCGGAGCCACGGCGGCTCCGTCCGCTTCGTGCCGGGCGAAGGCTGCCGCGTCCAGGTGCGGCTGCCGGCGGCGCGCGAGCAGACCCGCTTCGCGAGGTCCCACGAACGGGGCTGACGCTCGGCGAGAGCCCTTGGGCGTGACCGGAGGCAGGCAAGCAAGGTTGAGGCTCTGCCTCAAACTCCGCCAAAGGCTCGCCTTTGGAATCCATTCCTTCAGTAAGGCCGGTCCAGGGGCGGCTCGCCCCTGGCGGGTCTGGGCAGAGCCCAGCCTTGCTTGCTGCCTGACGGTTCGAAACTGCCTCACTCCCCGCAATCGTGCCGCAAGGCGGGCGTGGCGCCCCTGCCTCCACCGGCTGTTGCGCGAGGCGGCTCCCGCCGGGCCTGTGGCCCGAAGATTGCGTCAGGCCGTGCGACGGTGCGCGGCAGCGTGCCCAGCCCGGAGCCCGCCATGTCCGCCACCGCCCTCGCGCCGCCTCGCGGCGCCGCCGACACCGCCCGCTGGACCCAGCTCGGCCTCGGCCTGCTCTGCATGATGGCGATCAGCTCGCCGCAGTATGTCTGGACCCTGTTCACCAAGCCGTTCGGCGCCTCGCTCGGCGCCACCCCCGCCGCGATCCAGTGGACCTTCGTCCTCCTCGTCGTGCTGCAGACCTTCTTCTCCCCGTTCCAGGGCTGGCTGGTGCAGCGCTTCGGCCCCCGCCGCTTGATCGCGCTCGGCGCCGCGCTGACCGGCCTCGCCTGGGTCCTCGCCTCGCAGGTCACCACGCTGCTGGGCCTCTACCTGGCCTACGGCGTCACCGCCGGCCTCGGCACCGGCATCGTCTACGTCGGCGTCGTCGGCCTGGTGTGCGGCTGGTTCCCCGACCGGCGCGGCTTCGCGGCCGGCGTCGTCGCCGCCGGCTACGGCATGGGCGCGATCCTGACCACCTTCCCGGTCGCGACCAGCCTCGCGGCCAACGGCCTGCGCCCGACCCTGCTGACCTTCGGCCTGGTCTTCGGCGCGATCGGCGTGCTCGCCGCCGCCGGCCTGCGCGCCGCCCCCACCGCCGCCGCCCCGCACGCCCCCGGCTTCGCGCCAGCCGCCAGCCTCGACCCGCGCGACACGCCGACCCGCGCCATGCTCCGCCACCCCGTGTTCTGGCTGATGTTCGTGATGATGACGCTGATGTCGACCTCCGGCCTCATGGTCACCTCGCAGCTCGCGACGTTCGCCGCCGACTTCGGCCTCGCCCACGCCACCGTGCTTGGTTTCGCGGCGATCCCCTTCGCGCTCACCCTGGACCGCTTCGCCAACGGCCTGACCCGCCCGTTCTTCGGCTGGGTCTCCGACCGCATCGGCCGCGAGCTCACCATGGCCCTCGCCTTTGCCCTGGAAGGCTGCGCCATGACCGCCTGGCTCGCCTGTCGCGCCGACCCGGTGGCCTTCGCGCTCCTGTCCGGCGTGGTGTTCTTCGGCTGGGGCGAGATCTTCTCCCTGTTCCCCTCCACCCTGACCGACACTTTTGGGAGTCGCTGGGCCACGCAGAACTACGGCTGCCTCTACATCGCCCAGGGCGTCGGCTCGATCCTCGGCGGCCCGATGGCCTCCTACCTGCACGGCGCCACCGGCACCTGGACGCCGGTGTTCTGCCTCGCCATCGGGGCGGACTTCGTCACCGCGGGCCTGGCGCTGTTCGTGCTCCGGCCGATGCGGGCGCGGGTGCTGGCGGCGGCGTAGCGAGGCAGCAAGCAAGGCCAGAGGCTCTGCCTCTGGACTCCGCCAGGGACGCGTCCCTGGACCCATCCTAAAGCGGTTAGGTATACTACAGCATGTCTAAACAAACCCGCTTATCTGATAGAAAAAAACTTAGACTAGTTTTTCAAGGTATCCAGTCTAAGGAATCCTTCCGAGCTTCCTTAAAGCAAGATGGTGAGATAGATTTTACAGATGATATTATTAAGGCTGCAATTGCAAAATGCCTAGAGTTTAACCTAGCGTCTAGCACGGATAAAAAGTCAATCGTAAACCCATTTCTTTTTGTCAGCAATTTAAGAGGTATATGTGAGGACTTAATCGTAATCACATATGCTGTTTCTCTCGGTCACAGTGACGCTAAGGAGTTATTTAGGAAGCAAATAGCGCTTAATTTTGCAAAATGTGTATTAACACAGAGGATGTTCTTTGAGGCGAATAATCCATCTCAGCCTATCTACGGTGGTCTAACCGACATTAGCGAACTAGAAGCTAATGTTAATGCGGCACAAGCTGATCTGTCGGCATTCTGGAAAACTAGAGGAGGACGTAAAAAAAATGGACCTTCCGTAAAAGATATGTCTCGAGACGTTGGGCTGGAGACAACATATAGCTATATATATTTTTTATCATCAAACTTTGTTCATTTTAATGTTAATGCTTTATTAAGAACAGGTTGGGGTCCGCCACGTGGCCCATTTACGTATTCAACTTCTACCATGTCAAAATACTACGAAGACTTATCAATCTTGTATGGGACGATGCTCTTTATCGGCTTCTACAATGCTTTTTCACCTTTATTCTTCGATAACAATCTTGATGCCGAGATCAGTGCTCTCATTGATTATGTTGCAGATTTCGGTCGCTGGCCGGAAATCGTAACGTTTGAAGAATTGAATCAGAAACTCCCCTCTCCAATTATTCATGCCATCTATATGACACGGGCCAAAGAAAATGCCGGCTCAGAGACTTTGTCATTGATGGCCGAAATCAGAAATCTGCGAGGTAAGGGCCAAATATAAAAAGCAATTATCAAAATCACTCTAAACATAATGTCAGAGAGAAGAGACTGGTATGTTTTGTTTTCACAATATAGTTATCAACACAAGATAAATAAAAACGTGTTTGCCTACTCAATCGGCCACTCGCCCCCGCGCCACCTCAAGATCATGCGCCGTCTGCAGGTTCATCCAGAACTCCGCGCTCGCCCCGAACCGCGCCTCCAGCAGCAGAGCCGTGGCCGCACTCACCGCCCGCTCCCCGTTGAGGATCCCCGTTACCCGGTTCGGCGGTACCCCGATTTCGCGTGCCACCACCCGCGCCGACAGCCCCAGCGGCGCCATGAACTCCTCGCGCAGCACTTCGCCGGGCGTCACCGGCGCCAGCCGCTCCCCTGTCGCAACCGCCGGGAGACCCGCTTCGTCCAGACCCGCACGCCTTATCACTCGCTCCATCCCACGCCCCCAATCGCCCGCAGGCTCAGTGATAATCGACAATCTCCACCTCCCGCGCTCCGTCCTCGAACCAGACGAAGCACAGCCGCCACTGGTCGTTGATGCGCACGCTGTGCTGTCCGAGCCGGCCGCCCAACAACGCTTCCAGCCGGTTTCCTGGTGGCGCCCGCAGGTCGTCCAGCCGAACCGCCGCATCCAGCATCCGCAGCTTCCGCCGCGCTACTGCCGCGAGGTCGGAGGGAAACCCCTTCGGCATCAACCCGGCGAACACCGCCGCAGTCTTCTTGTCCCGGAAACTCTCGATCACCAGTTACGCGTCGCATAACACCTAGGTCCGGGTCAACCCCCGGCTCGCTCCTCCTTCACCCCAGCCCCGGGTACACCACCCCCATCAGCCCCTCCGACACCGCCCAAAGCCGCGCCCAGTCCCCCCGCACCATCGCCTGCCGCCCGACCGCCGCCCGCGCCGGCGCCCCCCGCATCTCCAGCACCCCGTCCGGCCCCCAAGTACGAGCCTCCCTCCACCCCCGGCATCGTCGCCGCGTACACCCCCGGCAGCGCGCCGCGCACCTCGTCCTGCCCCACCACCCGCACCCCCAGC
>JAABUV010001256.1_pt1 | contig 37036 bp, 28 predicted proteins | sample 5559971 | NCBI WGS metagenome assembly JAABUV01 (sample SAMN10711881, study PRJNA513362) | rock metagenome | isolation source: Antarctica rocks | place: Antarctica: Victoria Land, Knobhead nord | collected 2015-12-19
ACCGTAACACCGTTTATACTATGCAAGAGAATCTCTTCATGTATGACTCTCCCTTTAGACCTCAGTTTCGTCCGAAGAGCGCTCCTCGAAAGGTCTTTCCAGCCGCTGAAGACTCCCTAATTACATACCTGGAGTAACAGTCATGAGCCATGCAGAAAGAGATGGTGTGGTTTCTATGAAAGGAGTGAGGTATACATGTTCATAGGTTCACGATATTCAGGATTCTGAAAAAGAGACACTGAAGTGAAAAGAGGGGACAGCGTGTCGGCATCAGACAGAACGATGAGCTGCGATTAAACTGAATTGTCTCTCTTTCTTCGCTGCTTTGAAATTATCAACGATATATTCCTTGAAATTGCGGGGGCAATTGGCTTTGACAGCAGCGTCTACAATGGTCCTAGCAGCGGCGTCAGCCTTGGCTTTGCGAGCAGCGTCTGCTTTGGCTTTGCCAGAAGGTTTCTTCAATCTTGATGAGATGCTTGAGGGAATGAGTGAATCCTCTAGAGGTAGATTCTGACTTCGACGTGACGACGGCATGATGGCTTCGGGGTCGGGGGAGGGCTACAAGGATGTTAGCACTGTGAAACGTTTGATCAGCTTCATATTTACCTGTTTGATTGATTTTTCTAATGCGAAAGCGTTGAAGGTTTGAGAATGTCAAGAATGTCTGAATTCAATAGTAAATTTGGGAAGAAGCGCGATGCCAAGGAATTCATAGCTTTCTGCACACGCTAATATGCGAAACTTGTGCCGTTTTTTATTTTTTGCCGAGCGCCCCATCAAAATTTCAAAAAGTGCAAAATAAGAACCAGATTTGTAGAATCAACCCCACTGCCCCCTCAGTGCTTCATATGTAGTATATTCAATGCTCCATATGTAGTATACTCAGTGCCTCAAACGTGACCTATTCAGTGCTTCATACGTAGTATATTCAATGCTTCATATGTGACCTACTCAGTGCTTAGTATGTAACCTATTCAGTGCCTCATATGTGACCTACCCAGTGCTTCATATGCAACCTATTCAATGCTTCATATGTGACCTACTCAGTGCTTTATATGTGGCCTACCCAGTGTCTCATATGTCGTATATTCGATGCTTCATATGTGACTTACCTATTTCTCCTTCATATGTAGTATATTTAGTGCCTCATATGTGACTCATTCAGTGTCTCATATGCGACCTATTCAGTGCTTCATATGTGAGCTATTCAGTGCTTCATACGTAGTATATTCTTTGCCTCATATGTAATATCTATATTCAATGCCTCTCATGCAATCTATTTAGTGCTTCATATGTAGTATATACGATCTATTCAGTAAGTCGCATAAGAGACACTAGATAGATCACATATGAGACACTGAATAGGTTACATATGAAGCACTGAATATACTACATATGAAGCACTGAATAGATCATATATGAAGCACTGAGTAAGTCACATACGAAGCACTGAGTATACTACATATGAAGCATTGAATGTACTACATATGAAGCACTGAGTAAGTCACATATGAAGCACTAGATATACTACGTATGAAGCACTGAGTAGATCACATATGAAGCACTGAATATATCACATGCGAAGCACTGAATATACTACATATGAAGCACTGAGTAGATCACATATGAAGCACTGAATATACTACATATGAAGCACTGAATATACTACATATGAAACATTGGGTAGATCACATAAGAGGCACTGAATAGATTGCATATGAAGCACTGAATAGATCACATACGAAGCACTGAGTATACTACATATGAAGTACTGAATATACTACATATGAAGCACTGAAGAGATAAAGATTATATCTTTGTGCACACTAGATGAAATTCTATCAGAAGAGAATTACTTTGAAAAGTTGTTTCTAATTGACATCTTTCTCAACTCTCAAAATCGATCTTTTAGTCTTCATTCTCTGATAAACAGTGATTCAGTCGCTTATATGCTCATACATGCTAATCTAGTCAATAAAGTATGCAAGAAACTAGAAATTCAATCTATATTACTGACAAAAGAGAAGTTAATAAGAGACTATGATGAAAAGATATTTAAAAAAATCATCAGTCATAAAATTCTATTCAATCTCATCATCAAAAGTCATAAGAAATTGACTGTATCAATGCTGATAGCTGATATTGATCATCATGAAGTCATATTGAGTAAGCTTTGAATGAATAAAAACAAAATATTATTGAATATGCAAAATGATATCATTGTTTTTTCAAATCAATTAAATACTTCTATTTCGATTTTTTCAATTTCTCTCAATTCAAAGCACTCAAGTTGATCGCGATCAACTTCGTTCTCTTTTATTATTCAGACTAAGATCTTTATTATGCTCAAACAATCTGTTTCAACTACGACTAAGAAAGAATCATTCTCGATTCGAAGCATAAATGCAGCTTTGTTCAAAACTTTACTGAATCAATCAAAGAAGAATCAGACTGAAGTCTTTGCTCTATTCATAACTGATATTGATAAAGAAATCGCGTACAATACTCAGTGCAATTTGAACGTTTTAAACGACTTTGCAATCAATGAAACGACTCAGAATTTGAAAGATATTAAAGTCAAGCTGTCATCAGAATATCATGAGTTTCTAGATGTTTTTGATTAAACTCAATTAAATAAACTATTTTCTTATCACTTTTATGATCATAAAATTGAACTCATCAGTGATTCAACACTTTCTCACTGTCAAGTTTATCAAATGTTCTTTGTCAAACTTCTGAAAGTAAAGAAGTACTTAAACGAGAATCTGTTGAAGAAATTCATCACTTCTAGTCAGACTCTCTATTTCTTTCTCGTTCTATTCATTCTCAAAGCAAATGAAGATCTTTGATTCTGCGTGAACTATTGAAAGCTAAATGTCATTTTCAAAAGAAATAGATATTCTCTATCATTGATAGATGAGATTATTGATAAAATAGTGAGTTGCAAGCATCTGACTAGATTGAACATCATATCAGCGTTCAACAAACTTTGAATGCATTTCAATAACGAGAATTACATCACTTTTATCACTGCTTTAGAAGCATATAAATACAAGATGCTATCATTTGAACTGACTAATGAATCAATCTTCTTTCAGCAATATATGAATGATGTTTTATAAGACTTTCTGAACGACTTTTGTTAAGTTTATCTAGATGACATTCTCATTTATAGCAAAATGAGAAAGAAACATAGAAATTACATCAAACTAATATCGAATCAACTATGTGAAGCTGAACTGCAGATAAATATTCGAAAGTGTGAATTCAATGTAGAAGAGACTGTCTTTCTAGAAATCATTGTATCAGAACTAGATCTTTGTATGAATCTCAGCAAAGTGACAGTCATAGTCAGCTGAATCACTTCAATCAATCTAAAAGAAATTCAGAACTTCGTGAAATTTGTTAACTTCTATCATTGTTTCATTAAAAACTTCTCGAAGCTAGTCAAATTCTTCATTCAGCTGACTAGAAAGAACATATTTGTTGAGATCATGTCTAGAATCTAATCATACTGCAGCGAGATAGTGCGTAGCTGAATAGAATGTTTGATCAATAGAGATAGCTATAACTAGAATATTAAGAATACAGAAGAAATCAAAAAGAGTTTCGAGCTGTATCTATAGTAGTGCAAAACAAAGAAAACGAAGCAGATTTGCTCAAGTATCGAAAGCGCTAGAATAGAGTGTTGAGGCTAGAGATTCAACATGAGTCAAAACTTCTAGAGCTTGTTGACTAGAAAACTCTATTCAATCTCAACACACTCGTAACATTATCTTCTTCTCTTTAAAAGTCATGTCTTTATAACTTGTAATGTAGTTCATAGCATTGACGTAAAGTCTTGATGTCTGTCTTTCTATCAATCTTTCTATTGATTCAAATCAACTCGTCAAATGTCTATTATAGCAGACTCACTATGTGAGATAGAATGATCATTGAAGCAGACTCACTAGTCGACTTGCTCATTGAAGAGATTGACTATCGACTTGTCATTGAAGCAGGCTCACTAGTTGCACGTGAACGTGAGGTAGATCGATTCACTGATAGATAAAGCGATGAGAGTAGATATGTCATTGCATTGACGAAGAGTGTCATTGAAGCAGACTCACTAGTTGACTTGCTCATTGAAAAGATCAACTTTCGACTTGTCATTGTAGCAGACTCACTATTTGCATGTGAATGTAGAATCAGATTCACTGATAGATAAGACGATGAGAGTAGATAAATCATTGCATTGACGAAGAGTGTCATTGTAGCAGACTCACTATGAGAACATCATTTGTAGTAGCAGACTCACTAATTTGATCTGACGACACAGATTGTTTTGACTCATCTGATTCACGAGCTTGGTTCAAAACAAAGAGAAAAAGAAATGAATTGAACAGCTTATTTTCACTCGTCTGTTTCATGAGAATGAGTTGATTCTCTTGATTGAGTGAACTTTGCGTACTTAGTGAGCGATAAGTTGTCTAGCGATTCAAACAGTCTTGTTGTTGATTCTATCAAACTCTCTAGTGTTGTTCAGTCTTTTAATTGCGTTGATCATCAGGTAAATGAATTTCTTTAGACTCGTTCTGTCTGTACGAGTATGTTGAATGAGTAATGATATCAATATTATGTAATTAACGAATTCTTAATATAATGTTGAGATCATGCCTAGAATCTAATCACACTGCAGCGAGATAGTGCGTAGCTGAATAGAATGTTTGATCAATAGAGATAGTTATAACTAGAATATTAAGAATACAGAAGAAATCAAAGAGAGTTTCGAGCTGTATCTATAGTAGTGCAAAACAAAGAGAACGAAGCAGATTTGCTTGAGTATCAAAAGCGCTAGAATAGAGTGTTGAGACTAAAGATTCAACATGAGTCAAAACTTCTAAAACTTATTGACTAGAAAACTCTATTCAATTTCAACACACTCATAACAACATCTTTTGTTTGAAATGAGATTTGTGTTCAAGTCTTTGACAATCTAAAGAAACAAATCAGCTTGATCTTAGTACTTCGTCACTTTGATCTCAAACGACAAGCTATTCTGAAGATTGATGCTTTGAACTATGTAAAAGATAAAATATTATCTCAGTATGATGATGAGAAAGTTCTTCATTTGATGATCTTCTACAGTAAAAGCATGATTCTCGCTGAAATCAATTATCACATTTATGACAAGAAATTACTAGTCATTATTCAATGCTTTGAACACTGACGACTTGAGCTGAAGTGCATTGAACTACTCATTCAGATATTCATTGATCATCAAGCTTTGAAAATCTTCATGAAAAATAAACAGTTGAATCAATGACAAGTCAACTATCTGAACATTCTGTCGAAGTTCAACTTTCAGATCATCTTTAAATCAGGCAAAATGAATACTAAAGTTGATGCTTTAACTTGAATGTCTTTAGCGAACATCTCTGAATCAGCTTAATGACTTGAAGATCATTTTCAGACTATTCTGATCTTCAATAAAGTCGATGTTCTACTTGTTGAATCAAAAGCAAATCTCTATCAGCAAATGTATATGATCAATCAAACAAATGAGTTCTGCAATGAATATAGACAAGCTATGAACGAGAACAAGCTCAAATTTCATATCATTAAATTGAAGAACTGCGAAATCATTGACAGCGTTCTCTTTAGAAAAGACTTACTGTGAGTTTTCAAGAATATGCATACGAAACTGCTACAGAAAATTCATGATCAGTTCTCAATCTTTCATCTCAGCAATAAATGAACTATCAATCTAATTCAACGATTCTACTATTGATCAAATCATCAAGTCACAGTCAGACAGTACATTTAAAACTGTCATGTCTGTCAGCGAAGCAAAGTCTCTAAAGATAGTATCAATGAACTTCATCATCTTCTACTCATTTCACAAGAACGCTGAAAAAATATAGCTATGAACTTCATTACTGAGCTATCTCTATCAGAAGACTATAACGTCATTTGCATAATCATATGTTGTCTCATCAAAGAACATCACTATGTTCTTTGTCATTAAAAAGATAATGACATCTCAGTCGAAGAAACGGTTTGAATCATGCTATGAAACGTTTATCGACTGCATGATTTACTCAGTTCTATTGTTTCAAACAGAAACTCTCAATTCATATCAACTATGTGAAAGAGTCTTTGCAAGCAACTGAGAATCACAGCTAGTTTATTCACAGTCTATCATTTGAAAATTGATGATCAGACGAAATGAGTCAATCAAGACGTTGAACGCGAACTTGAAATCTACTGCAATTACATGCAGAACGATTGAGTCAAATGAATATCTATGATGAAATTCAGCGACAATTTCAATATCTTCTCGATCATCTCAATGATCTCTTTCTACTTCAATAAAGATTTTCACTCTCGAATGAGTTTCGATTCAGATACAACTAACTATGAAATCATTCGTGAACGACTGAAAGCTAGAAAAGCAAATGATATTGTCATTCAAATGAAAAAGTTACTAAGCTTTGATCATCAACAATTGAAAAAGACAAAGCTAATCATCAAAGCACAGATCAATAAACATAGACAAGACGTTATCTATGAAGTAGAAGACTGAGTTTGACTATTTTTCAGAAACGTCAAAATCACGAGATCATGCAAAGATTTGAAAGACAAACAACTAGAATCATATCAGATCACTGTCAAAGTGAGAGTCTTTTATCATCTTCATTTATCAGTCAGCATGAAGCATCTGCATTTGATGTTCAACTCGAAGCTACTGCAATTGTATTCAGAAAATCTTTTATCAGAATAGCATGCAGAATCTCTCAGACTCATCATTATTGATGAAGACAATGATGAACATTGAAAGATAAATGACATTCTGAACTTCAGATGCTATCAAGATCGAATACAGTACAAGATCAAATGAAAAGATCTAGATAGAAACGATGAATGATACTATGTCAATAAAGAAGAATTCGATGACTTCAAGAAAGTTTTGAACGAATTTCATGTGTTATACTTAAGAAAGTCACGCTAGTATCGAAATAACTCAATAAGAAAGCAAGCAAATGAGTTACATTCATGCGAACATGAATTTTCAAAGAAAGAAATAATGTTACGAGCGTATCAAGACTGAAAAAGGCTGAAGCTTTAATCAATTCGCAGAGTACGCTAGCAAGTACTCTGCGTATTGATTAGAGCTAGTCAATGTCTTTAGCTCAGATCTGACTCAGTTTCTATTTTCTTTTTTCAACATCTTTTTGTTCAACATCATCTTTCTTTTTACATTACATTCTACCTGTGTCACAAACACATTTTCTTCAAGCTTAGTGCAGTCTCTGAATATTACTTAAATAAAAGCTTTTGTACTCATCTTCTTCTGTATTCTTAATATTCAGTTATAGCTATCTTTAAAGATCAAGCACTATTCAACTCTGACTTTCGCTGATTGACTCATCTAGATATGATTCTGACAAAAATCATCAATGATCTTCTGAGTGTTTATAAATTCATTATCATCAGCGTTGTATCAATTGAGATCATTATCATAGTCATTTCATTTGACTTTATACTGAAGTCATCTTTGATATCAACGAAAATTCAATATATCATTGATTTCTCACTTGTCTTTATCGTTTATCACTATTGAATCTGAGAATTTGTTCTTTTGATCAGACAAGAAATTGTTGACGATCAATTGAAGCAGATCAGAATGAAATACATCATGAATATGCATAAACTCTGATAATTCTAATTTATATGAAGAGTCAATGAAATCTAGATTGATGAAAGAATTGAGCATTTTGTCATTTAACTTCTTGAAAGATCTCGCTATAATAATGTTTCTTTCATTCAAAAACATCTTTGATTCAATCTTGTAATTGATTTTCTTTTTATGCTTGTTAGCTTAATTCATTATTTGTTCTCATGTTTTGATCAGAGCTTCATGAGCGAAGATTAATGTTTTGTTCATTTGTTCAGATATATTCTTGACTTGATCAATCTGCAAGCGTTCGCGAATGCTTTCATACTTGATGATGTCAGAGTCGAAGCTCATACAAGAATGAAAGCTCTTGTTCATGAAAAAGAGAATCAAGAAGATAACTGAGAACAAAATGTTATTGTTGACAAACTCAATCATGAATAGTTATTTGAATCAGTCATTTTGCATATATGAACAGAAGAATCAAAGATATCGCTTGATGTTCTGATTGACTTGTTTGCTTTGATTGTTGATCTGAGAATGATAAACAATGAACAATCAAAGAGAAATGCTCAGTCGTTTGTCAAGAAACTTTCATAGTATAAAGATGAATTGCGAATCTTGATCAGATACTATGAAGCTTGATAAATCATGAGTTCAATATACTCATTGAATCAGCATTTCAGCTGTCTTTTCAACAGTGATATCTTCATCATCAATGATGCAAGAAATATAATGTCTTTCTTTTAACAATTTACAGATGATCGTCAGAATAGCGTTGTACTTGCTTGAATCAAATAGATTGATAATAAAGTTCATTACTATGTCTTGTCATTGCTGTTCAGATATTGATAGAGATTGAAGCAAGTTATTTGATTTATTTCTAGATGTCTTTGAACGTTGACAAATATAGCAGTTTCAAATATATTGATTTATCGTTTTTCACATAAATGATCAATAGTAGTTTCGCTTTATGACTTTCACAGTTCTAAGAATATCAGAATGATCAACTGATGATTAATCATGTATCTCATGAATTAGATTCATTTGTAGAAGTTCGTTGAACGAGACTTATAGTTGACTATCATGATACAAGATTTCATTCTGAATTCAACAATTCTTCAATTTGATATCTTCATATTGTGTCTCGTCTCTTGCTATTGCTTCGCGAAGTAACGTACAATTCTCATCAATCTCATTAATCTCAAGAATCTGTTTATAAATTGATTCACTGATGTTTTTCTTTAGATCAGCAATTTTCATTCAATTCAAAGTCAGAATAATGATTCATTGATAGCAAATGCGCTCATCTTCTGAATCTTTAGACACAACGTTAGCTTGACGAGTTAATGCATCGATCTTGATGTTCTATTTGTGTCAAAATCATGTCTAGATGATACAATAAATGAAGATCAGAATTGATAGTGCTTGATCTTTAAAGATAGTTATAACTGAATATTAAGAATACAGAAGAAGATTGATACAAAAGCTTTTATTTATGTAATGTTCAAAGACTGTACTAGACTCAAAAGAGATGTGTTTGTGACATGAAAAGAAGATGATGTAGATGAACAAGATGTTGATGAAAGAAAAGAGTGTTGAGAAAGAAAAAGAGTGTTGAGAAAGAAAAAGAATGTTGAGTCATATCTGAATTAAATCTGAGTCAGATCTAGATCAAATCATTGACTAGCTTTAATCATTACACAGAGTACTCGCTAGCATGCATTGCAAATTGATTAGAGCTTCAGTCTTGTTCAGTCTTATTGATCTTGATACGCTCGTAACATTACTTTTTCCTTCGAAAATTCATGTTTGCATAAATGTAGTTTCTTTGCTCACTTTTGTTGATAGTTATTTCGATATTTAGCGCGATTTGCTTGAATATAGCTTATGAAATTCATTCAAAACTTTCTCTGAGTCATTGAATTCTTCTTTATCAACATAGTATCATTCATTGTCTCTATCTAGATCTTTTCATTTGACTTTGTACTGTATTTTATCTTGATAGCGTTTGAAGTTCAATATATCATCTATTTTTTAATGTTCATTGTCTTTAATAGTGATTGATCTGAATGATTCTGAATGCTGTTCTGATAAAGAGTCTTCTGAATACAATTGTAGTAGTTTTGAACTGAACATTGAATGCAGATGCTTCATGCTGACTGATAAATGAAGATGATAAAAGATACTCACTTTAGCAGTGATTTAATAGAGATTCAGCTGTTTGTCTTTTAAATCTTTGCAAGATCTCGTTATCTTGATGTTTTTAAAAGATAGTCAAATTCAGTCATTTACTTCATAAATGATGTCTCATTTATATTTATTGATCTAAACTTCAATGATTAGCTTCGTCTTTTTCAATTGTTGATGATCAAAGCTCAGTAGCTCTTTCATTCAAATGATAATATCATCTGCTTTTCTAGCTTTAAGTCGTTCACAAGTTGTTTCGTAGTCAATTATGTCTGAATCGAAACTCATTCAAGAATGAAATTCTTTATTAAAGTAGAAAAGAATCATTGAAGTGATTGAGAAGATATTGAAATTGTTGCTGAATTTCATCATAGATATTCATTTGATTCAGTCATTCTGCATGTAATTGCAGTAAATTCTAAGTTTGCGTTCAATGTCTTGATTGACTCGTTTTAATTGATTGTCGATCTCAGAATGATAGACTGTAAATAAATTAGCTGTGATTCTCAGTCATTTGCAAAGACTCTTTCACATAGTTGATATGAATTGAGAGTCTCTGTTTGAAACAATAGAACTGAGTAGATCATGCAGTTGATAAATGTTTCATAGCATGATTTAAACTGTTTCTTCAACTGAGATGTCATCGTTTTCTCAATGACAGAAAACATAATGATGTTTTTTGATGAAACAACATATGATTGTGCAAATGACATTAGTCTTCTGACAGAGATAGTTCAGTGATGAAGTTTATAGTTATATCTTTTCAGCATTTCTATGAAATTGAGAGAGAATAATGAAGTTCATTGATGCTATTTTTAGAGACTTTGCTTCGCTGATAAGCATGACAGTTTTGAATGTATCATCAAATAGTAGCTTAATGATTTGATCAATAGTAGAAATGCTGAACTAGATTAATGATTCGTTTATTGTTGAGATGAAAGATTGAAGATTGATCATGCACTTCTTGTAGTAATTTCGTGTGCATGTTCTCAGAAACTCATAGTAGATCTTTTTTAAATAGAATGTCATTAATGATTTTGCAGTTCTTCAGTTTAGTGATATGAAATTTGAGCATGTTTTCGTTTATAGCTTGTCTATATTCGCTGCAGAACTCATCTGTTTGATTGATCATACATACTCATTGATAGAGATTTGCTTTCGATTCAACAGATAGAACATTGACTCTATCAGAGATCAGAATAGTTTGAAAATGATCTTTAAAACACTGAGCTGATTCAGAGATGTTCACTAAAGACATTCTGATTAAAGCATCAACTTTAGTATTTATTTTGTCTGATCTAAAAATGATCTGAAAGTTGAACTTTAATAGAATGTTCAGATAGTTGACTTGTCATCAACTCAACTGTTTATTTTTCATGAAGATCTTCAAAGTCTGATGATTGATGAACATCTGAATGAGTAGTTCAATGCATTTCAGCTTGAGTCATCAGTGTTTAAAACATCAAATAATGACTAGCAATTTCTTGTCATAAATGTGATAATTGATCTCAGCGAGAATCATGCTTTTGCTATAGAAGATTATCGAATGAAGAACTTTCTCGTCATTGTACTGAGATAGTATTTCATCTTTTACATAGTTCGAAGCATTGATCTTCAGAATAGCTTGTTGTTTGAGATTGAAGTGATGAAGTACTGAGATCAAGCTGACTTGTTTCTTTAGATTGTCAAAGACTTGAACACAGATTTCATTTCAAACAAAAGACGTGTTCTTTCTAATCAGCTGAGTGAATGATTTGACTAGCTTCAAGAAGTTCTTAATAAAACAACGATAGAAGTTAACAAATTTCATGAAGCTTTGAATTTCTTTGAGATTGATTGAAGTGATTCAGCTGACTATGACTGTCACTTTGCTGAGATTCATACGAAGATCTAGTTCTGATACAATGACTTCTAGAAAGACAGTCTCTTTTACATTGAATTTGCACTTTTGAATATTCATCTGCAGTTCAGCTTCATGTAGTCATCTCAATACTAGTTTAACGTGATCTCTATGTTTCTTTCTTGTTTTGCTATAGATGAGAATGTCATCTAGATAGACTTGACAAAAGTCGTTCAGAAAGTTTCATAAAATGTCATTCATATATTGCTGAAAGAAAATCGATTCATTAGTCAGTTCAAATGATAGCATCTTGTATTTATATGCTTCTAAAGCAGTGATAAAGATGATGTAATTCTCGCTATCAAGATGCATTTGAAGTTTGTTGAATGCTGATATGATGTTCAATCTAGTCAGATGCTTGCAATTCACTATTTTATCAATGATCTCATTTATCAATGATAGAGAATATTTATTTCTTTTGAAAATGACATTTAGCTTTCAATAGTCAACGCAGAATCAAAGATCTTCATTTGCTTTGAGAGTGAATAAAACGAGAAAGAAATAAAGAGTTTGACTGAGAGTGATGAATTTCTTCGACAGATTCTCATTTAAGTACTTCTTTACTTTCAGAAGTTTGACAGAAAACATTCAATAAATTCAACAGCAAGAAAGTATTGAATCACTGATGAGCTCAATTTTATGATCATAGAAGTGATGAGAAAATAGTTTATTTAATTGAGCTTGATCAAAAACATCTAGAAACTCATGATATTTTGATGACAGCTTTGCTTTAATATCTTTCAAATTCTGAGTCGTTTCATTGATTGAAGAAATATTTAAAGCGTTCAAATTGCATTGAGTATTGTACGCAATTTCTCTATTGATGTTCATCATGAATAGAGCAAAGACTTTAATCTTGTTCTTCTTTGAACAATTCAACAATGTTTTAAATGAAGCAACATTTATGCTTTGAATTGAGAATGACTCTTTCTGAGCAGTGATTGAAACTGATCATTTGAGCATTGTAAAAATCTTAGTCTGAGTGATTAAAAAGAGCGAAGATGAACACAATCAGCTTGAGTGCTTTGAATTGAGAGAAATCGAAAAAATCGAAATAGAAGTATTCAATTGATTCAAAAAAACAATGACGTTGTTTTGCATATTCAATAATATTTCGTTTTTATTCATTCAAAACTTACTCAATATGACTTCATGATGATTAATATCAGCTATCAACATAAGTACAGTCAATTTCTTATGACTTTCGATGATGAGATTGAGTAGAATTTTATGAGTGATGATTTTTTTAAATATCTTTTCATCATAATCTTTTATTAGCTTCTCTTTTGTCAGTAATATAAATTAAATTTTCAGTTTCTTGCATACTTTATCGACTAGATTGAAATGTATGATCATGTAGATGACTGAATCACTGTCTATTAAAGAACAAAGACTGAAAGATCATTTCTGAAAAATGAGATGAGTGTCAATTAGAAATGACTTTTCAAAGTAATTCTCTTTCTGTAAAATTTTGTCTAGTTTACACAAAGATATAATCTTTATTTCTTTGATGATTTTAGAAGAGATGACTAGTTTTTTGAATTGAAATTTGAATTAAAATCGAAGTGATCATATTCTTTGTTTACTGCATTAATTCTAGTAGATCGATTCAAGCACTTTTTAAAGCTATGATCTAATTTATGATATATAAAACAGATTTTGACTAAAACGTCTGCTTTCTTGACATTAGTTAAAATTGCGTCATGCAACTTTGACTGATCAGACTTTGAATGATCAACTGACTGAGTGATAACAGTCACTTTATGAAAGATAGTCTTTGAAAAATTATTAACGCGTTTGAGCTTGTTCTTGATCTCTTGAATGACTCGCTGATCATTATTCAAATAAATCAGATAGAAATGAATTTCTTTTAGAAAATCAGATTGAACTAGTTGATTTATTCAAATGAATCAAAGACGAAAATTGATTTTATCTTTCAGATCAACAATCAGTTGCTTTTCGTGATAGTCTAGATAGAAAAATAAACGTTGAAACTGAGTATAAAATTCATTGAATTTCTTGAATTCTTGAATTAAGTTGTAGTATTTTCTATGAAAGTTGACTTTCTTATTCAAATCATTGAACAACTGAGCTAGCTTTTTTAAAAGATCTTCAATGATTCTATAAAGATTGACACAGTCACGTTCATGTTTAGCTTGAATGATCTCAGCTATGTCATCAAATAATCTAGAATGTATATAACTCAATTTGACTCATTTATTAGAAAAGAGATCAACATTGATCTCTAGTTTATTCTGAATTTTTTTGTATCAGTTCTCTTAAATAAAATTCTTTTCATCAGTAAATAGCGAAGAATCAGATATTTTTTGCAATCTAGAACGCTCAGAATAAATGAAATCAAAAGAAGTGTTTTCTTTAGCTTAAAGTTTAGTCTTCAACTTTTTGATTTTGTCTTCTTATTGTTTATTTAACTTGTAGAGTTGATTTGTTTCTTCATCAAGAACTAAACTTCGAGTCTTTCAGATTTTGTAGAACACGAAGAATATTATCGTTTCAATGAATGATTTGTCATCTTCATGAAGAGATGATGCAGCACTTGATGATTTCGTTCATGATTTTGATGAATCAGCATCAGAGATTTGAGAGAAATGAGTTCGAAATTTCTCAGAATGCTTTTCAGTAAATGAATGACTAAACATAAGAAGATTTGTTTGAGAAGAAGATTGAACGAATGACGATGCTTGATGATTGAAGAAGAAAGATGTATGAAATAATATTTAATCTTCAACAAAGAAGATGAGATTTATTTGTTGATTGATTTGATTAATTCTTTAGCAAACAATGAAGATTTTTTATCGTTGAATCTATCAATTCACGAAGATTCTTTATCATGATTCTCGTAATTGAGTGAACTTTGCATACTTAATGAGTGATAAGTAGTCTAGCAATTCAAACAGTCTTGTCATTGATTTTATTCAATTCTTTAGTGTTGTTCTGTCTTTCAATTGTCATCAATCATCAGATAAATGAATTTCTTTAGACTCATTCTGTCTAGACGAGTATGTTGAATGAGTAATGAGATCAGTATCATGTGATTAATGAATTCTTAATATAATGTTAGAATCATGTCTAGATGATACAATCAATGAAGATCAGAGTTGATAGTGCTTGATCTTTAAAGATAGCTATAACTAAATATTAAGAATACAGAAAAAGATTGATACAAAAGCTTCTATTTATGTAATGTTCAGAGACTGCGCTAAACTTGAAAGAAATGTGTTTGTGACATGAAAAGAAGATGATGTAAATGAATAAGATGTTGATGAAAGAAAAGAGTGTTGAAAAAGAAAAAAAGTGTTGAAGAAGAAAAAGAATGTTGAAAAAGAAAAAAAGTGTTGAGTCATATCTGAGTCAAACCTGAGTCAGATCTAGGTCAAATCATTGACTAGTTTTAATCATTATGCAGAATACTTGCTAGCGTGCACTGTAAATTGATTAAAGCTTCAATCTTGTTTAGTCTTATTGATCTTGATATGCTCATAACAGTTTGTCAGATTGATACATTATTCTGAAGTTGAAATCAACAAGCTTCTGAACTCAGCGCATCTGACATCTGCTCAGCTTTTTATCTTTCATCAATGAGATGAATGCTTAATGATTGATGAACATCTTGATAGAAATGTCAGTTAACTTCAGTTCAAGTCGTCAATGTTCAAATGCTTAAATGATGATCAGAAGTTCTTTATCATATATCTTGTAGTTGCATTCAGCAGAAGATATGTTCTTGCTATAGAAGACAATCAAATGTAATACTTCTTCGTCATTATATTGAGAAAGAACTTCATCATTGACATAGTTGAATGAGTTAATTTCGAGAATAGTTTTACAAGTTTGATCAAAGTGACGTAGTATAAAAGTCTTGATCATACATCTCTTCATATGATTGAAGATGATCTGACAGACTTCATTTCATTCAAATATGATCTTCTTTTAAGTGAGTTGAATCATTGAATGAACAATCTTCAAAAAGTTCTTGATGAAGCATCAATAGAAATTGCAGAAGTCAATGAAGAACTGCATCTGAGTAAGATTATTGAGTGTAAATCAATCAACAACTGCTTGTATCTTTCGAGAATTCATTTTCAGTTCTTTGATTAACATCAAAAGTTCTAGAAAGATGATTTTCTGCACATGAAACTCGCACTTGTTGATGTCTATCTGTAGATCAGCTTCTCATAGTCTATTTAAGATAATCATACATGTTGCTTATGTTTCTTCAAGATCTTGCTGTAAATGATAATGTCATCTAGATAAATTTGACAAAACTGATGTAGATATTTGAACAACACGTCATTTATATAGTGTTGATAGAACGTTGATTCATTGATTAATTTAAAGAGCATTACATGATATTTGTATGAGTTGAAGAAGATAATAAAGATAGTCAAATCTTCGCTATCTGAATGCATGCATAGTTTGTTGAACATGACAATGATGTTCAATCAAGTCAGATATTTGCTTTCTTGTATATGAGCGAAAGTCTCGTCTATCAATGACAAAGAGTAGTGATTTCATTTGATCAAAGCATTGAGCTTTCTGTAATCAATGCAGAAACGCAGACTATCATCTTTCTTTTCAATAAACAAGATGAGCGAGACGTATAATGCAAAGCTGAAGAAAATAAACTCTTTGTTTAAATGATTGATCAAATACTTCTTTATCTTCTGAAGCTTGTGATCAAACATCTGATATAGTCTGCTTCAAGAAGATGTTTCTTCATTGATCAACTCAATTTTGTGATCATAGAAATGATGTGATGATAGCTGATCAATCATTGCTCAATCGAAGATATTTAAATAGTTGTGATATTCAGAAAGAAGCTTGATCTTGACTTGCTTAAGAGTTTCAGCATGAAAAAGCTCATGCAGATTCACTTCTTCAGACTTGTTTTCAACTGTAGTTATGAGTCAATCAATTTTCAAGATGATAACAGCAAAGATCTTGATGTCTGATCATTTGACTAACATTTTATATGTCACTGTCTCTATCATTGCTATGTTCATTGAACTGAAAGAGAATGAATTCAGACTGAACATTAATTTAGAATTTTTGACGTTAGTTAAAGTCGCGTCACGCGATTTTAACTGTTCAATTAGTTTAACTGACTTCTCATTGAACTGACTGAAAGAGAGTGATTTCAGACTGAGTTAAGATGTAGTGAAAGATCTCTTCAATATATGAGTAGAAGTCAAACTCTTCTGCTTCATAATTGTCTTATTGCTTGTGAATAGAACAATCGATTTATGATTAGAAGTGAAAATCGAAAATCGAAGAAAATTGATTTGCATATCAATTACTAGATTGATTTTGTTCATTCATGTTTTTTCAAGAATCATTTAATGTTGATTTAATTAAGTGATCAACATAAAAGCTGTGTCAATCATATAATCTTAAACAGTCAAATTCAAATAAATGACATAAGTAATGAGTTTCTTAGCATAATAATTGTCAAATTCTTAAATTGACTTTGCTTTGATTAAAGTCAGAGATTCAATTTGCAACTGATCATAAACAATCTGCGTAATCACTTCATCAATGAATAAATAGTCAGCAGCTTCGATGTCAATCAATGACTTCAATGAGTAACTAATTTCATTGCTAGAAAGTACATATTTAGTAGTCAAAGATTCAGAAGCAAAAGAATCATTTAATATGTTTATCATTGAAGAAATTAACACATCTTTCATTGCATCTTTGATGAAAGTCTCTAGTTTTTTGCCTCACTATCTTCAAAAGAAGACATTTTCTCATTTTTCTTATTCTTTGAAATAACAATCTCATGTAAACAAAGAATGATTGCACAAGATACAGAAATGTTGATCTTGTTCTGAGAACAATTCTTGAACAAATGACTCAAGATCTTGCAAGTATAGCAGATGATAAATGATTTTGCTGACTTAAAAATAGTGTTACAAGTGTATTAAGATTGATAAGACTGAACAAGGCTGAAGCTTTAATCAATTCGCAGTGAACGCTAGCAAGTTCTTTGTGTAATGATTAGAACTAGTCAATGATCTAGTCGAGATCTGACTCAGATTTGACTTAAATATGACTCAACACTTTTTTTCTTTCTCAACATTCTTTTCTTTCATCAACATCTTGTTCATCTACATCATCTTCTTCTTATGTCACAAACATATTTCTTTCAAGTCTAGCGCAGTCTCTGAACATTACATAAATAAAAGCTTTTGTATCAATCTTCTTCTGTATTCTTAATATTCAGTTATAGCTATTTTTAAAGATCAAGCACTATCAATTCTGATCTTCATTGATTGTATCATTTAGACATGATTCTGACATTATATTAAAAATTCGTTAATCACATGATACTGATCTCATTATTCATTCAACATACTCGTACAGACAGAATAAGTCTAAAGAAATTCATTTATCTGATGATTGATAACAATCAAAAGATAGAACAACACTAAAGAATTGAATAAAATCAACAGCGAGACTGTTTGAATTGCTAAACTACTTATCGCTCATTAAGTACACAAAGTTCACTCAATTACAAAAATCATGATAAAGAATCTTCGTGAATTGCTCAAGAATCAAATCAATCAATAGATTCAACGATAAAGAATCTTCATTGTTTGCTAAAGAATCAATCAAATCAATCAACAAACAAATCTCATCTTCTTTGTTGAAAATTAAACATCATCTCATATGTCTTTCTTTTTCAATTATTGAACATCATCATTTGTTTGATTTTCTTTCTAACAAATCTCATCATGTTTAATCATTCATTTATTGAAGAGCATTTCAAAGAATTTCGAAATCATTTCTCTTAAATCTCTGATGCTGATTCATCGAAATCACGAATGAAATCATCAAGTGCTGCATCATTCATTCATGAAGATGATGAATCATTCGCTGAAACAATAATACTTCTCATGTTCTACGAAATTTGAAAGACTTGAAGTCTAGTTCTTAATGAAGAAACAGATTGACTCTACAAGTTAAATAAACAACAAGAAGACGAAATTAAAGAGTTGAAGATTAAACTTGAAGCTAAAGAAAACACTTCTTCTGATTTCATTTACTCTGAGCGTTCTAGATCTCAAAAAATACCTGATTCTTCGCTGTTTACTGATGAAAAAAACTCTACTTGAAAGAACTGATATGAAAAAATTCAGAATAAACTAAAGATCAACGTTGATCTTTTTCTTAATAAACGAGTCAAATTGAGCTATATACATTCTAAATTATTTGATGACACAGCTGAGATTACTCAAGCTAGACGTGAACGTGACTATGTCAATCTTTACAAGACGATTGATGATCTTTTAGAAAAGCTAGCTTAGTTGTTTGATGACTTGAATAAGAAGATCAACTTTCGTAAAGAATACTACAACTTGATTCAAGAATTCAAGAAATTCAATGAATTTTATACTCAGTTTCAACGTCTATCTTTCTATCTAGACTATCACGAAAAGTAACTGATCGTTGATCTGAAAGATAAAATCAATTCTCGTCTTTGATTTGTTTGAATAAATCAACTAGTTCAATCTGATTTTTTAAAAGAAATTCGTTTCTATCTCATTCATTTGAATAATGATCAGTGAGTTATTTGAAAGATCAAGAACAAGCTTAAACATGTCAATAATCTTTCAAAAACTATTTTTCATAAAGTGATTGTTATCACTTAATCAGTCAATCATTTAAAGTCTGATCAGCTAAAGTTGCACAACGCGATTTTAACTAACGTCAAGAAAGCAGACGTTTTAGTTGAAATCTGTTTCATATGTCATAAATCAGATCATAGCTTTAAAGAGTGTTTCAATCAATCTACTAGAATTAATGCAGTAAACAATGAATATGATTGCTTTGATTCGAATTTCGATTCAAAAAACTAGTTATTTCTTCAAAAGTCATCAAAGAAATAGAGATTATATCTTTGTGCAAACTAGATGAAATTCTATTGAAAGAAAATTACTTTGAAAAGTCATTTCTAATTGATACTCATCTCATTTCTCAGAATCGATCTTTTAGTCTTCATTTTCTAATAGACAGTGATTCAGTCATCTACACAATTGTACATTCTAATTTAATCAATAAAGTATGCAAGAAACTGAAAATTCAATCTATATCACTGACAAAAGAGAAGTTAATAAGAGATTATGATGAGAAGATATTTAAGAAAATCATCACTCATAAAATTCTATTCAATCTCATCATTGAAAGTCATAAGAAATTGACTGCATCAATGTTGATAGCTGATATTAATCATCATGAAGTCATATTGAGTAAGCTTTAAATGAATAAAAACGAAATATTACTGAATATGCAAAATGATGTCATTGTTTTTTTGAATCAATTGAATACTTCTATTTCGATTTTTTCAATTCTTCTCAATTCAAAGCACTCAAGTTGATTGCAATCATTTTCGTTCTTTTCAATCATTCAGACTAAGATCTTTATGATGCTCAAATGACTCATTTCAATCACTGCTCAGAAAGAATCATTCTTGATTTGAAGCATAGACGCAGCTTCGTTCAAAACACTGTTGAATCATTCAAAGAAGAATCAGACTGAACTTTTTGCTTTATTTATGACAGACATCAATAAAGAAATTATGTACAACACTCATTGCAATTTGAACGCTTTAAACATCTCTTCAATCAATGAAATGACTCAGAATTTAAAAGATATTAAAGCGAAACTGTCATCAAAATATCATAAGTTTCTAGATGTTTTTGATCAAGCTTAATTGAATAAACTACCTTCTCATTGCTTCTATGATCATAAAATCGAGCTCATCAGTGATTCAACATTCTTTCGCTGTCAAGTTTATTAAATGTTCTCTGTTAAACTTCTGAAAATAAAGAAGTATTTAAACAAGAATCTGTTGAAGAAATTCATCACTTCTAGTCAGATCTTTTATTTCTTCTCTGTTTTATTCGCTCTTAAAGCAAATGAAGATCTTCAATTCTGCGTAAACTATTGAAAGCTAAATGTCATTTTCAAAAGAAATAAATATTCTCTATCATTGATAAATGAGATCATTGATAAAATAATGAGTTGCAAGCATTTAACTAGATTGAACATCATATCAGCATTCAACAAACTTCAAATGCACTTTGATAATAAGAATTACATCACTTTTATCACTGTTTTAGAAGCATATAAATACAAGATGCTATCATTTGAACTGACTAATAAATCAATCTTCTTTCAGCAATATATGAATGACGTGCTATGAGACTTTCTGAACGACTTTTGTCAAGTTTATCTAAATGACATTCTCATCTATAGCAAAATGAGAAAGAAACATAGAAATCACGTTAAACTAGTATTAAGCTGACTACGTGAAGCTAAACTGCAGATGAATATTCAAAAGTGCAAATTTGATGTAGAAGAGACTGTCTTTCTAGAAGTCATTGTATCAGAACTAAATCTTCGTATGAACTTCAGCAAAGTGATAGTCATAGTTAGTTGAATCACTTCAATCAATTTAAAAGAAATTCAGAGCTTCATGAGATTTGTTAACTTCTATCATCATTTCATTAAGAACTTCTTGAAGCTAGTCAAATTATTCATTCAGCTGACTAAAAAGAATACGTCTTTTGTTTGAAATAAGATCTGTGTTCAAGCTTTTAACAATTTAAAGAAACAAGTCAGCTCAGTCTTAATACTTCATCACTTTGATCTCAAACAACAAGCTATTCTGAAGATCAATGCTTTAAACTATGTAAAAGATGAAATACTATCTCAGTACAATGATGAGAAAGTTTTTCATTCAATGATCTTCTACAGCAAAAGCATGATCTTCGCTGAAATCAATTATCACATCTATGACAAGAAGTTGCTAATCATTATTTGATGTTTTAAACATTGATGACTTAAGCTGAAATGCATTGAACTACTCATTCAAATGTTCATTGATCATCAGACTTTAAAGATCTTCATGAAAAATAAACAGTTGAGTCAATGACAAGTCAACTATCTGAACATTTTATTGAAGTTCAACTTTCAGATCATCTTTAAATCAGATAAAATAAACATTAAAGTTGATGCTTTAATCAGAATGTTTCTAGTGAACGTTTCTGAATCAGCTCAGTGTCTTGAAGATCATTTTCAGACTATTCTAATTCTTGATAGAGTTAAGATTCTATTTATTGAATCAGAAGCAAATCTTTATCAACGAGTATGAATGATCAATTAAACAGATGAGCTTTGCAGCAAATATAAACAAGCTATGAATGAAAACAAGCTCAAATTTCATATCACTAAATTGAAGAACTGCGAAATCATTGACAACGTTCTATTTAGAAAAGATCTACTATGAATTTCTGAGAACATGCACACGAAATTACTACAAGAAGTGCATGATCAATCTTTAATCTCTCATTTCAACAATAAATGAATCATCAATCTAGTTCAGCGTTTCTACTATTGATCAGATCATCAAGCTACTATTTGATGATACATTTGAAACTATCATGCTTATCAGTGAAGCAAAGTCTCTAGAAATAGCATCAATGAACTTCATCATTTTCTCTCGATTTTACAGAAATGCTGAAAAGATATAACTATGAACTTCATCATTAAACTATCTTTGTCAGAAGACTATAACATCATTTGCACAATCATATATCATTTCATCAAAGAATGTCACTATGTTCTCTGTCATTGAAAAGACGATGACATCTCAGTCGAAAAAATGATTTGAATCATGCTATAAAACGTTTATCAACTGCATGATTTATTCAGTTCTATTGTTTTGAACAGAAACTCTCAATTCATATCAACTATATGAAAAAGTCTTTGCAAGCGACTGAGAATCACAGCTAGTTTATTCACAGTTTATCATTCTGAGATCAATGATTAATTGAAATGAGTCAATCAAGACTTTGAACGCGAACTTAGAATCTACTGCAATTACATTCAGAACGATTGAGTCAAATGAATATTTATGATGAAATTCAGCAACAATTTCAATATTTTCTTAATCACTTCAATGATTCTCTTCTACTTCAATAAAGAATTTCACTCTCAAATGAGTTTCAATTCAAATACAACTGATTATGAAACAACTTATGAACGACTTGAAGCTAAAAAAGCAAATGATATTATCATTCAAATGAAAGAGTTACTGAACTTCAATCATCAACAATTGAAAAAGATGAAGCTGATCATTGAAGTTCAGATCAATAAATATAGATGAAACATCATTTATGAAGTAAATGACTGAATTTAACTATCTTTCAAAAATGTCAAGACAATGAGACTCTGCAAAGATTTGAAAGACAAACAGCTGAGTTTCTATCAAATCACTGCTAAAGTGAATATCTTCTATCATCTTCATTTATCAGTCAGCATGAAGCATCTGCATTTGATGTTCAGCTTGAAGCTACTGCAATCATATTTAAAAGACTTTCTATCAGAACAGCATTCAGAATCACTCAGATTAATCATTATTGAAGATGATGAACATTGAAGAATAGATGATATATTGAACTTCAGACGCTATCAAGATCGAATACAGTACAAAGTTAAATGAATGAATCTAGATAGAAATGATGAATGATACTATGTCAATAAAGAGAAATTTGATGACTTAAAGAAAGTTTTGAATGAATTTCATAAGCTATATTCAAACAAATCGCGCTAAATATTGAAATAACTATCAACAAAAAGCGAACAAGTGAATTACATTCATGCAAACATAAATTTTTGAAGAGAGAAATAATGTTACAAGTGTATCAAGATTGATAAGACTGAACAAGACTGAAGTTCTAATTAATTTGCAGTGAATGCTAGCGAGTTCTCTGCATAATGATTAAAGCTAGTCAATGATCTAGTTGAAATCTGACTCAGATTTGATTCAGATATGACTCAACACTTTTTTTCTTTCTCAACACTCTTTTCTTTCATCAACATCTTGTTCATTTACATCATTTTCTTTTCATGTCATAAACACATTTCTTTCAAGTCTAGCACAGTCTTTGAACATTATATAAATAGAAGTTCTTGTATCAATCTTCTTCTGTATTCTTGTCAGAATTGTGTCTAAATGAGTCAATCAGCGAAAGTCAGAGTTGAATAGTGCTTGATCTTTAAAGATAGCTATAACTGAATATTAAGAATACAGAAGAAGATGAGTACAAGAGCTTCTATTTAAGTAATATTCAAAGACTGCGCTAAGCTTGAAGAAGATGTGTTTGTGACACAAGTAGAATGTGATGTAGAAAGAAAGATGATGTTGAACAAAGAGATGTTGATGAAAGAAAATAGAGACTGAGTCAGATCTGAGCTAAAGACATTGACTAGCTTTATTCAATCTTGATATGCTCGTAACATTATCTCTCTTTTTGAAAATTCATGTTTGCATGAATGTCGCTCATTTGCTTGCTTTCTTATTGAGTTATTTCGATACCAGCGTGACTTTCTTGAGTATAGCACATGAAATTCGTTCAAAACTTTCTCGAAGTCATTGAATTCATCTTTATTAACATAGTATCATTCATTGTCTCTATCTAGATCTTTTCATTTGATCTTGTACTGTATTCGACCTCAATAGCATCTGAAGTTCAGAATGTCATCTATCTTTCAATGTTCATCATCATTATCATCAATAATGATGAGTTTGAGAGATTTTGCATGCTGTTTTGATAAAGAGTCTTCTGAATATGATCGCAGTAGCTTTGAGCTGAACATCAAATGCAGATGCTTCATGCTGACTGATAGATGAAGATGATAGAAGATCTTCGCTTTGACAGTGATCTGATACAATTCTAGTTGTTTGTTTTTCAAATCTTTGCAGAGTCTCGTTGTCTTGACGTTTCTGAAAGATAGTCAAATTCAGTCATCTACTTCATAAATGATGTTTCATTTATGTTTATTGATCTGAACTTCAATGATCAGCTTCATCTTTTTCAATTGTTGATGATCAAAGCTCAGTAACTCTTTCATTTGAATGATAATATCATCTGCTTTTCTAGCTTCAAGTCGTTCACAAGTTGTTTCATAATCAGTTGTATTTGAATTGAAACTCATTTGAGAGTGAAATTCTTTATTGAAGTAGAAGAGAATCATTGAAGTGATTAAGAAAATATTGAAATTGTCGCTGAATTTCATCATAGATATTCATTTAACTCAGTCGTTCTGCATGTAATTGCAGTAAATTCTAAGTTCACGTTCAACGTCTTGATTGACTTGTTTCGTCTGATCTTTGATTTTCGAATGATAGACTGTGAATAAACTAGCTGTGATTCTCAGTCGCTTGCAAAGACTCTTTCACATAGTTGATATGAATTGAGAGTCTCTGTTCAAAACAATAGAACTGAGTAGATCATGCAGTCGATAAACGTTTCATAGCATGATTCAAATCGTTTCTTTGACTGAGATGTCATCATCTTCTCAATGACAGAAAACATAGTGACGTTCTTTGATGAGATGACATATGATTATGCAAATGACATTATAGTCTTCTGACAGAGATAGTTCAGTGATGAAGTTCATAGCTATATCTTTTCAGCGTTTCTGTAAAATTGAAAGAGAATGATGAAGTTCATTGATGCTATTTCTAGAAACTTTGCTTCGCTGACAAGCATGACAGTTTCAAATGTATCATTGAATAGTAACTTGATGATCTGATCAATAGTAGAAACGTTGAACTAGATCAATGATTCATTTATTGTCGAGATGAGAGATTGAAGATTGATCATGCACTTCTTGTAGCAGTTTCATATGCATATTCTCAAGAACTTACAGTAAGTCTTTTCTAAAGAGAACGTTGTCAATGATTTCGCAGTTCTTCAATTTAGTGATATGAAATTTGAGCTTGTTCTCGTTCATAGCTTGTTTATATTTATTGCAGAGCTCATTTGTTTAATTAACAATATGCACTTGCTGATAAAGATTTGCTTTCGATTCAACGAGTAGAACATTGACTCTATTAAAGATCAGAATAGTCTGAAAATAATCTTCAAGTCGTTGAGCTGATTCAGAGACGTTCACTAAAGACATTTGAGTTAAAGCATCAACTTTAGTATTCATTTTGCCTGATTTAAAGATGATCTGAAAGTTGAACTTCAACAGAATGTTCAGATAGTTGACTTGTCATTGACTCAACTGTTTATTTTTCATGAAGATTTTCAAAGCTTGATGATCAATGAATATCTGAATGAGTAGTTCAGTGCACTTCAGCTCGAATCATCAGTGTTCAAAGCATCAAATAATGACTAGCAATTTCTTGTCATAAATGTGATAATTGATTTCAGCGAGAATCATGCTTTTACTGTAGAAGATCATCAAATGAAGAACTTTCTCGTCATTATACTGAGATAGTATTTCATCTTTTACATAGTTTGAAGCATTGATCTTCAGAATAGCTTGTTGTTTGAGATTGAAGTGATGAAGTACTGAGATTGAGCTGACTTGTTTCTTTAAATTGTCAAAGACTTGAACACAGATCTTATTTCAAACAAAAGACGTATTCTTTTTAGTCAGCTGAATGAATAATTTGACTAGCTTCAAGAAGTTCTTAATGAAATGATGATAGAAGTTAACAAATCTCATGAAGCTCTGAATTTCTTTTAAATTGATTGAAGTGATTCAACTAACTATGACTATCACTTTGCTGAAGTTCATACGAAGATTTAGTTCTGATACAATGACTTCTAGAAAGATAGTCTCTTCTACATTGAATTTGCACTTTTGAATATTCATTTGCAGTTCAGCTTCACGTAGTCAACTTAATACTAGTTTAACGTGATTTCTATGTTTCTTTCTCGTTTTGCTATAGATGAGAATGTCATCTAGATAAACTTGACAAAAGTCGTTCAGAAAGTCTTATAAAACATTATTCATATATTGCTGAAAGAAGATCAATTCATTAGTCAGTTTGAATGATAGCATCTTGTATTTATATGCTTCTAAAGCAGTGATAAAAGTGATGTAATTCTCGCTATCAAGATGCATTTGAAGTTTGTTGAACGTTGATATGATGTTCAATCTAGTCAGATGCTTGCAACTCACTATTTTATCAATGATCTCATTTATCAGCGATAGAGAATATTTATTTCTTTTGAAAATGACATTTAGCTTTTAATAGTTCATGCAGAATCGAAGATCTTTATTTGCTTTGAAAGCGAATAGAACGAGAAAGAAATAGAAGATTTGACTAGAAGTGATGAATCTCTTTGACAGATTCTTGTTTAAATACTTCTTTACTTTCAGAAGTTTGACAGAGAACATTTGATAGACTCAACAGCAAGAAGACGTTGAATCATTGATGAGCTCGATTTTATGATCATAGAAGCAATGAGAGAGTAGTTTGTTCAATTGAACTCGATCAAAAACATCTAGAAACTCATGATATTTTTATGACAGCTTGACTTTAATATCTTTCAAATTCTGAGTCATTTCATTGATTGAAGAGACGTTTAGAACATTCAAATTGCACTGAGTATTGTACGTGATTTCTCTATCAATATCAGTCATGAATAGAACAAAGACTTCAGTCTGATTCTTCTTTGATTGATTCAGTAGAGTTTTGAATGAAGCTGCATTTATGCTTTGAATCAAGAATAATTCTTTCTTAGTCGTAGTTGAAACAGATCGTTTGAGCATAATAAAGATCTTAGTTTGAATGATAGAAGAAAGCGAAGTTGATCATGATCAACTTGAGTGCTTTGAATTGAGAAAAATTGAAAAAATCGAAATAAAAGTATTTAATTGATTTGAAAAAAAAATGACGTTGTTTTGCATATTCAATAATATTTCGTTTTTATTCATTCAAAGCTTACTCAATATGACTTTATGATGATTGATATCAGCTATCAGCATTAATACAGTCAATTTCTTATGACTTTCAATGATAAGATTGAGTAGAATTTTATGAATGATGATCTTCTTAAATATCTTTTCATCATAGTCTCTTATTAACTTCTCTTTTATCAGTGATATAGATTGAATTTCTAGTTTCTTGCATACTCTATTGACTAGATTAGCGTGTATGAGCATATGAGTGACTGAATCACTGTCTATCAGAGAATGAAGACTAAAAGATCGATTCTGAGAGTTGAGAAAGATGTCAATTAAAAATGACTTTTCAAAGTAATTTTCTTCTGATAGAATTTCGTCTAGTTTGCACAAAGATATAATTTCTATCTCTTTAATGATTTTTGAAAAGATGACTAGTTTTTTGAATCGAAATTTGAATTGAAATCGAACTTAAAACGATTGTATTCATTGTTCACTGCATTGATTCTGGTAGATCGATCAGAGCACTCTTTAAAGCTATGATCTGATTTATGACATATAAAACAGGTTTCAACTAAAATGTCTGCTTTCTTGACGTTAGTTAAAATCGCGTCACGCAACTTTAAATGATCAGATTTTGAATGATCAACTGATTGAGTAACAACAGCTTTATGAAAGATGATCTTTGACAGATCATTGACATGTTTAATGAGATTGACTTTGTTCTTGATTTTTCAAATGACTTGTTGATCATTATTCAAATGAATCAGATAGAAATGAATCTCTTTAAGAGAATCAGATTGAACTAATTGATCTATTCAAATGAATCGAAGACGAGAGTTTATTTTATCTTTCAGATCAATGATCAGTTGCTTTTCATGATACTTCAGATAGAAAGATAATCGTTGAAACTGAGTGTAAAACTCGCTGAACTTCTTTGATTCTTGAATCAAGTTGTAGTATTTTTTACGAAAGTTGACTTTCTTATCTGAATCATTAAACAACTCAGCTAGTTCTTTCAAAAGATCATTGACGATCTTATAGAAATTGACACAGTCACGTTCGCGTCTAGATTGAATGACATCAGCTGCGTCATTGAATAATCTGAAATGTACATAGCTCAGTTTGACTCATTCATTTGAAAAGAGATCAACGTTGATCTCTAGTTTATTCTGAATTTTGTCGTATCAGTTTTTTCAAGTAGAATTCTTTTCATCAGTAAATCAGAAAGAATCAGATATTTTCTGAAATCTAGAACGCTCAGAGTAGATGAAATCAGAAGAAGTGATTTCTTTAGTTTGAAGTTTAGTCTTCAACTCTTTGATTTCGACGTCTCGTTGATTACTTAGCTCGTTGAGTTGATCTGTTTCTCTGTCGAGAATCATGCATCAAGTCTTTCAGTTTTCAATAGAAATAGAAGATATTACTGTTTCAGCAAATGACTTGTCGTCTTTATTGATGAATGATTCAGCACTAGAGAGTTTCAATGAATCAGTCTCAGAGATTTGAGAAAAGCAACTTTGAAATTCTTTGAAATGTTCTTCGATAGATGAATGTTTTGACATGATGAAATTTGAAGAAAGAACGAGATCGAGCGAATGATGATGCTCGACAGTATTAATGAAGATGTATGATCAAGTGTTTAATCTTTAGAAAAGAATGTTGTTGATTAGAAAAATATTTTTGATTTGTGAGTTTTTGAGTGATTCTCAAGCAATTCACGAAGATTCTTTATCGTCGATTCTTTTAATCGAGTTGAACAGCTTATTTTCACTCGTCTGTTTCATGAGAATGAGTTGATTCTCTTGATCAATTTGAACTGTGTGTACTTAATGAGTGATAAGTTGTCTAGCGATTCAAACAGTCTTGTCATTGATTCTATCAAACTCTCTAGTGTTGTTCAGTCTTTTGATTGCGTCAATCATCAGATAAACGAATTTCTTTAGACTTGTTCTGTCTGTACAAGTATGTTGAATGAATAATGAGATCAGTATCGTGTGATTAACAAATTCTTAATATAATGTCAGAATCGTGTCTAGATAAGTCAATCAACGAAAGTCAGAGTTGAATAGTGCTTGATCTTTAAAGATAACTATAACTGAATATTAAGAATACAGAAAAAGATGAGTACAAAAGCTTTTATTTAAGTAATATTCAGAGACTGCGTTAAGCTCAAAGAAAATGTGTTTATGACACGAGTAGAATGTGATGTAGAAAGAAAGATGATGTTGAATAAAAAGATGTTGATGAAAGAAAATAAAGACTGAGTCAGATCTGAGCTAAAGACATTGACTAGCTTTATTCAGTCTTGATACGCTCGTAACAATTCTTAATATTCAGTTATAACTATCTTTAAAGATCAAGCACTATCAAATCTGATCTTCATTGATTGTATCATTTAAGCATGATTCTGACAGATAGAAAACATGATAGACTTAACATAATCAATTATCAAAGTCATCATTGACAATGAAGTAGCAATGCATTTATCAGATACAACAGTGACTTTGACGATGACAGTGCAAAGCTGACTGCATAGCTGATAAATGACTCACTGTTTATTATTCACATCTTGAAGAAAGATTCTTAAGCGAGTGAGCGAAGTAAAATTCTCTGAACAGACTGATAGAATGTTCTGCAAGTGATTATTGATTTTATTCTGAAGATTGTTCATCAGAATGCAATTATCATAATTGAGATAACTGAATAGCTTCATAAAGTTGAAGTAAAAGACATTGAAAGACTTGTTTGCTTATCTCAGAGCGTTGTACTTGTGACGACACTTTCAATTTCTATTCAGTTCATCGTATATTTTTTTCAGATGCTCAAATAACTCGTTGATCAAAATGTATGAATGCAAAACATCATGTTAACATCGAGCAAAAATGTGCTTAGCAGCATCATCTTTTAATCTAGATATTACATAAACAATACAAATATTCTCATTATCAAAGTGATCAACAATAGTCTGAAGCTTATCGTTTATTTTAATTCTTCAGCTGTCTCATGTTGATTCATCATCATCAATGAATATAAATGAGTTCAAAAACTTAAAGAACTTGTGATGATCATTGTTGAATAAAGTAGATGACTTTCGTCAAGTATAGTTCTTAATAGAAGCTTGAAACTTTATAAACTGTTGAGATTGAGACTGATTCGCTGAACATTGTTTCTTTTTTAGACTCAATACTTTCTCTTGTAGTTCAACGATAGTCTCTTCTTGAATATTTATTGTCGTTTAATTGATCTTCAGCTCATCAAGTCTCTTGATGTGATCAACTTGTAGATTGATTCATTGCTTGTTGAGTTTCAAAGTCATGTCTTGTTGATCTCTTAACTCGATCAGCATCTTGATGATCTCATCTGACTGATCAATAACTCATTGACGAAGTTGTTGATCTGTGTTGATGTTTCATGAGATAGTGACATTCTGAGATTTCGCTGAAGCATCGAAAGAAATAAGAAAAACTCGTCTACTAGCTGTTGAAATCGTGTCTAGAATCTAATCACACTGCAGCGAGATAGTGCGTAGCTGAATAGAATGTTTGATCAATAGAGATAGCTATAACTAGAATATTAAGAATACAGAAGAAATCAAAGAGAGATTTCGAGCTGTATCTATAGTAGGGCAAAACAAAGAGAACGAAGCAGATTTGCTTGAGTATCAAAAGCGCTAGAATAGAGTGTTGAGGCTAGAGGTTCAACATGAGTCAAAACCTCTAGAGCTTGTTGACTAGAAAACTCTATTCAATCTCGACACACTCGTAACATTATCTTCTTCTCTTTAAAAGTCATGTCTCTATGACTTGTAGTGTAGTTCATAGCACTGACGTAGAGTCTTAATGTCTGCCTTTCTATCAATCTTTCTATTGATTCAAATCAACTCGTCAAATGTCTATTGTAGCAGACTCACTATGTGAGATAGAGTGATCATTGAAGCAGACTCACTAGTTGCACGTGAACGCGAGGTAGATCGATTCACTGATAGGTCGAGCGATGAGAGTAGATGAATCATTGCATTGACGAAGAGTGTCATTGAAGCAGACTCACTAGTCGACTTGCTCATTGAAGAGATCAACTTTCGGCTTGTCATTGTAGCAGGCTCACTATTTGCATGTGAACGTAGAATCAGATTCACTGATAGGTAAGACGATGAGAGTAGATAGATCATTGCATTGACGAAGAGTGTCATTGTAGCAGACTCACTATGAGAACGTCATTTGTAGTAGCAGGCTCACTAATTTGATCTGACGGCACAGATTGTTTTGACTCGCCTGATTCACGAGCTTGATTCGAGGCGAAGAGGGAAAGAGATGAGTTGAACAGCTTATTTTCACTCGTCTGCTTCACGAGAATGGGTTGATTCTAGAGCAATCTACGAAGATTCTTTATCGTGATTCTCTTAATCGAGTGAACTGTGCGTACTTAATGAGCGATAGATTCTCTAGCAATTCAAACAGTCTCGCCGTTGATTCTATTGACTCTCTGATGTTGTTCTGTCTTTCGATTGCGTCGATCATTAGGTAAAACAAATTTCTTTATACTCGTTTCGTTGTTCGTCAAGTAGCTTGAATGAATAATGAAATTGATATCATGTGATAAACGAATTCTTAATATAATGTTGAGATCGTGCCTAGAATCTAATCATACTGCAGCGAGATAGTGCGTAGCTGAATAGAATGTTTGATCAATAGAGATAGCTATAACTAGAATATTAAGAATACAGAAGAAATCAAAGAGAAATTTCGAGCTGTATCTATAGTAGAGCAAAACAAAGAGAGCGAAGCAGATTTGCTTGAGTATCGAAAGCGCTAGAATAGAGTGTTGAGGCTAGAAATTCAACATGAGCCAAAATCTCTAGAGCTTGTTGACTAGAAAACCCTATTCAATTTCGACACACTCGTAACACTAGCAGTGTTTCTAAGCAGATGAGCTGTTCGTGACTCGACTGATTCAGAGTTGTGTGTCATTGTGAGAAAGATAAAGATAGATAAATAGATTTGATTATGATAAGATTGAGTGATTGATTTGATAAATTTGAATAAATTTGAATGTGTATTTTGATGAAAGTAATTTGAAGAATTTCTTGCAAATTTTCTGAATAGAAATAAATTATTTCATATCATTTACACGTTGATAGCAGAGTAGTTAATTAGCATTTATTTACTGTTATAGATCAGCATAGAATAAGTCATATGAATGTCATTTAACTAATAGATAAATGCTAAGAAAGAAAAGTATTTACAGAAAAGAACTCAATTCTTATATGTGTGTTTCTCAGCTTTGTGCTAGACTCAATTAGAATGATATCTTACACATATGATGCAAAATTTCAATGACATCACTTCTAGATCAGATTCTCGCTAGACTCAATTAGAATGAAATCAGACGAAGACTAAATGAAGAATAGACGAAGAATAAATGAAGACTAGAATCATAACAAAGAAGATCTTACTCATCATTTCTTCTGCTTTGACTTGTAGTTTCTGATCATATTGATCGAAGTGTTTGTACATCTTAAGATCAACGCAGTCTGTTCATGTTGATACAATTCAACTGCAACATTCATCTTATTGAAAGCATTCATTGTCGAGAACATCATTGTCAGAGTCGCTGTACATTGTAATACTGCACGCAGAATTAATTCAGATGTGACAGACTTTGTATGAATAGATTGTTGAAGAAAATCAGAAGCAACGAGCGCAAAATGAAGCAATAACTGAATAAATAACTGAGATGAGACAAGTCTTCAAATATGTTGCATATTATCAAAAGAAGAACTCTGTTAACATGCAACATGTTGAGAGCTTGACAATAACTCAAAATAACTGAAGACATCAACATGTATTCTTCACTGTGAAAGAGAAGAGAATGAGAGTGAAGAAGTCGAGGCGAGAAAGACTTTGTATACTCGAATATCTGAAAATCGTAATATGTGATGATTATCTTTCGATTCTAGTACATAACGCTTTCAAGTGTATATGCAGAAATCTTCTCATCTGTATTTGACTCAACATGTTAATGCTTCTTCTTTGCTTCGTCAATCACAATCATGCTTATAATCAAAAAAATCTACATCTTTTCAACGAAAATTCAATCTCGAGAAAGATTTACAAAAACAGAGCGAGGTAAACAAAGCAACAAACAGATCTTTTTTCTCAATCATAGCTCTGCACTCAACGCTCTTTCATCGCTCGAACAAATCTCAATCAAAATAATTCTCAATCTTTGCATGTTTAAAACATGCGTCTTTAATTCAAGCTTCATAACAACTTTCAGCAATCTCAGCAACGAGAAACTGCGCATGTACTGTATGCTCTTGCTCTCGACAGACATCTTTCGATCGTTGAACTCATTGCAGCTCAATCAAGCTCATTCATTGAAATAAACGTCATGAATAATATAAAAGCTTTCTATGTAGAATTGCAACATCGCTTCTGTTGAATTCTATCATGATGTCAAAATCTTCGTATTCAGACAATCAATTATTTAGCGACGTTCTTGAAAAATAATGATAGAGTTACATAAACAGTTATGAAGTGAACTTTATTCAATTTCGAAGGTTTTTTATTTTGAGAATATTTTAATGAAGCAGAAAAGAAATTTGTGTAGAATGATTCAGTGACGACTGAATGATGTAAATCAAGAGAAACAAAATTTGATTTTTGAAAAGTTTGAATGATAGCAATGAAGTTATTCATCACTTTTTATGAATACAAGAATGCAATCTTCACGTCTTAGTTATATCTATCTTAGTTATCTTGAAGAAAGTGCATGAAAATCACTATAACAAACAAACAATTTCTCATTAGAAATGATTTGAAATGATCAAGTAGACTCTTCGTTTTTCTGAGATAGTATAATTCGTTAATTCAACTTTGAGTACAAAGATAATTTAATAAGAAAGATTGAACAAAAGCGATAAATAAAACTGACTAATCTTGAGTTTCAATGCTTGAACAATTGCTTGATCTGATAGTAGCTTTTCATTACTGACTTAAGTTGCACTGATACTTGATTTGATTTGATTTGATTTGATTTGAATTCATACATTCTTGTGACATCGATTTAAGTTCAATTCATGAAAGAAACTATGCTATGTGTATTAAATGAACAAAACTCTCTGGGAAAAAAAATCGCTCATCGACTACATGATGACTTCACGTCATCGAAACAATAAAATTGACACTATGTTATCAGTAATAAATCTATAGCTTCTATTCAGCGCGTGACGCTCAAGCAAACTCTTGATGAAAGTGTCTATGCTGTTTGATTATGACGCATCGTCTTTGCTCTGCTCTTCATTGATGATATTCTATACAATGATACTTCGATCTTCGATCTTCAATCGCGAAGTCGATTTCGTTGCACTCGTGATGCTCGTGATTGTAGTGTCAAAAACTGCGTTCTCTTGCTTAATGATTGTCATTCATTGAGCAGAGAAATATGTGATGAAAGAGAGATGCACACGATGAGAAGATAAAGTGTGATTGTATTGAATAATTCTTTTCTTCTCTTGATTTGACTTGTGTCATGTAAACGTTGAATAGATTGTTAGTATAAACATGCGATCGCAATCGTTCGATGTTTGACTCTGATCAATAAAAGAGAATGCGTTCTGATCGCTTTCTTGCGCTCTCAATTTTCCACGTAGATAGATGTATGACTTGACGTCAAGTAAAGAAGGTGAGCTCAATTTCTCTCAGTATATCAGCGTGATCGACGAGTCACTACTTCTTCGAGCACTGTAGTCACGACTCTCAATACTTGAGACGACTATTCTATCTGATATCTTTTCATCAATTACTCGACGACACTGTCGATGTGATGAAGACGTTTCGATATCGACGCAGTCGACGAATTGCAAATTCTTCGATCACTTGTAGTCACAACTCTCAGACTCTTCATCTGAATTGTCTAATCACTAGCAGTATCTTTTCATCTTTTAGACATCGACATGTCATTAATCTTCTTTGTAGATCGATTGTGATTGTTAGAAGGAGGAATTGTCGCATGGGTGAAAACTCTGCACGATGACTTTCCTGATCACGCAACGTTCTAACATCGTTCGAACTGCGTCGAATTGAGATCTCTTGACTCTTCTGACTTCTATTCGGACACAGAATAGAATCAAAAGGTTCGTAGCCGGCACCACGTACAGGTGAATCTCGTTGCCAGCCCGCACTGATACTTCACACCCTTCAAAAGGGCTGTGGAGAAACTTTTAATAATAAAAAAGGGGGGTCAGCACCTATCGGTACGACCAGGGTCATAAAAAATCACTACATCGCATAGGAAAACTTCCGGGTTACACGCCTCACCAAACCCTGAAGGAGCACCGATCCTGCAACAAAACACACGACGAGACCGGCCACTTTCTCTTCAAAAAAAATCGTACCGGACAAGCCGAGATGCAGATATACTTTTGGCCCAACACGGCATCAGACGTAACGCCTCTACATTACTCTGTGGTTGCTTTACCATGCGCCCAAAAATGGTGCAGACGCCGCGAGGCAACGCAACACTCCAGCATATTCAAAACCCTTCTTTATCCGAATTTTGCTCTATTGGGGAAATGGAACTTTATTGGAGCCGTTTGCCACCAACGGAACCGAAAGGATTTCGATATATATCCTCAACTCGGGAAAGTGCAGAGAAGTCAAAGTCAGCAAACACTATCCGGGTTTTTTGTCAAAGATATAGACGTGAATGAGTAGATTTCTTTTATTTTCCTGAAGTAAATATCAAGAGTTTATTTCGGGTGTCGTTGCGAGGCTTGTGGTGATGTAAAGAATTTGAGCAAAGAAGCATATGAACGTGCAAACCGTGACTCTTCGTATGCATACGGCAGGATGGGCACCAACGATGACGGATGGCATGATATATTGGGCTATCGGTCGTTCTTTGCCAACTGTCTGCCACCCCATGGTGTGCCTTGGCCATAACAGTCCCTCTACATACTGTTAATGTCCAGCTTTGCTGTTTGGCTTCTGAGATCACCATGGAAAGAAGCGTACTCTAGCTTAATCGGAAGCAGGCAAGAACAGACTCAGGTGGACTTGGAGATACGTGCAGGATAAATCTGGCGAATCGAGCAGATTCAAAAAAGGGTTGACCTAGTACGGGGGAAAGAAAGGTGCGAGGCCGAGGAGGCCCAAAAGTTAGAACCACCTTTCAGTATCATGATGGTAGATGCTATGCCACGATAGGAGAGAAGGTTGGAAATGGGACAATCCTTTGCGCTGCCGGTTATTGACGACCCGTTTGAATGCAAATCTACAAATAGCTTCTCCGCTGATACATCTGCCAGGCTTGAAGCACGTCCGTTTCGGCATCATAGCTAAGCAGCCATTGCTGGAACTCAGGATCTGCCCAGCGATTGGGATATCCTACAAACGGCTCCATTGTTGTCAATTGCCTGTCTCGCTCTCGTTGACGTTCACCGTCCGGCAAATCGAATATGCTTCGCATGGAGGTGCTGTCGTTTGTGATACGGCTAGTCCGAGGGTTCCGGGCCTTCTCAAAGATTTGCATGAGGTGTGGTAGCTGGTTGA